>WOR8_10009131_pt1 | contig 12690 bp, 9 predicted proteins | sample DeeMarSeWOR38_10_FD_19890 | JGI IMG/M metagenome (IMG submission 19890) | reverse complement strand
GAGACCTGTCCGGAGTGCGGCGCCGGGACTTTGGCGTACACCGGCGTCGGTACGGAACAGGTCGAGCGACACCTCGGCGAAGTATTTCCCGCAGCGCGCATCGCACGGATGGACGTCGATACGACGGGCCGGAAATGGTCGCACCGCGACATCCTGGACTCGGTGCGACGCGGTGAAGTGGATGTCCTGCTCGGAACGCAGATGATCTCCAAGGGACTGGATCTCCCGGGGGTCACCCTGGTCGGCGTGATCGACGCGGACGTGGGCCTGAACCTGCCCGACTTCCGGGCCTCCGAGCGCAGCTTCCAGCTGCTCTCGCAGGTCGCGGGTCGCGCGGGTCGTGGCAGGCGTCCCGGCAAGGTCCTGGTTCAGACGGCCCGGCCTTCACACTTCGCGATTCAGTGCGCCCTCGTGCACGACTACGAAGGATTCGCCGAGCGTGAGCTGGCCGACAGAGAGGAGCCCGGCTACCCTCCGCACCTCCGGCTGGCGAACCTCGTGATCAGCGGGCGCGACGAGGACGCGGTGGAGAGCGCGGCGCTGGCGCTGGGCGACTGGCTGGAGGGGCTCGTCGCCGCCCGCAGGGAACTGGCGGCAACCCGACTGCTCGGGCCCGCCCCCTGTCCGATCGACCGGCTGCGGGGCAGGTGGCGCTGGCACCTCCTCATCAAGCAGCCGGATGCCGCCGCACTGGGCGCGATCCTCCGGTTCACCGCCTCGCATGCCGCCATCCCGTCGGGTGTGCGGCTCGAGATCGACCGCGATCCCGAGAGTCTTCTGTAGGTCTGCCTCACGGTTCCTGCAGCTCGAAGCGCACCAGAAGCGAGTCCGGCGGCGGTGTCACGTGCAGGGTATCGGTGGGCAGCAATCCGGCGATCTTCGCCGTCAGCCAGACCGCCAGCACCTGACCTCCTCCCTCGTTGATTCCCGTCAACCGGTAGCGTCCGGGGCGCGGGCCGATGCCCGGCACCCACTCGATCACGGGTACCCGGATCAGCCAGCCGCGTATGATCCACGCTCCGGTGGGCAATCGGGCGAATTCCACGCTTCCGCCCAGCCGATCCGTATCCACCGGCACGTCGAGGTTGACGTAGGAGTAGTCCAGTCGACGCAGCTCCGAGCTCGCGGGATCGAGCCACATCACTCCTTCGATGTCCGGCAGGCGGCTCTGCGGCACGGCCTCGAACGCGAGGCCGAGGAGTCCCGCATCTTCATCCCGTCCCCTGATCAGACGAAAGCAGTGCCGACGGACGAAGGTGTCCGAGAGGAGCACCTCGGCGTCCGGAGCGTAGTAGGCGACGCGCCCGTCCGGCTCCTGAACGAACCCCCCGAACACCAGGTCCCTGGCTGGGATCGAGCGAAACGGGTGCCGCCCGTAGAAGCGGACCTCCTCGAGGACGGCTTCGGACCGGGGACGACCCCGTGCATCGAGGGCATGGGAGTGCAGCACCGCGTCGAACCGGAAATAGGGCTGCTGCCCGGTCCAGGCCGTGGCGGTGAGCGCCTTTCGGGCCTCGTCCCACACACGCTGCATCTCGATCCCCTCATCGGGAAGCACCTGGCAGCGGGGCCGCTCCTCGACCGTGATCTCACGGAGCCGCACGGGAACGGCCTCGACGCGAAATCGATACTCCAGCGTCCGACCCGCTTCGATACGGAGCCATGGTGACACCGCGCCGGCATAGCCGATCCGGTCCGTGCGCAGCCGGTATCTTCCGGGCTGTGGAGCGGTCAGGTAGTACCCCCCGCCCGTACCGGTTAGAGTACGTGCCGCCACGCGGCTCGCCGTGTCCTCGAGCACTACGAATGCCCTGGAGATCGGAACCCCGGAGGAGTCCTCGACGATTCCGGTGACCATCTGGGCGACCGCCGGAGGAGTGCCGGCGAACAGGCCCGATACCAGCAGGAAACAGGACAGCGACGCCGCCCGCCTCTTCATCCCGAAGCGTCCACCTGCCGGACTCCGAGTCCGGGCTCCGGTCCGAGGTGAAGCCGGGAGGAGATCAGCTTCGGCCCGTCGAACGGGTCCTCGGCGAGAAGCACCGCGCCATCGAGGTCCAGTCGATCGGCCAGAGGGGCGAGATGTGCGGCGGCGGCGATCCCGAGGCTGCTCTCCAGCATGCAGCCGAACATCACCTCGAGCCCGCACGCGCGGGCCGTGTGTACCATACGCACCGCTTGGCGAATCCCGCCGCACTTGGTGAGCTTGATATTCACGCCGTCCACCAGTCCGGCGAGCGCCGGAACGTCCTCGGGGTGGATGCAGGACTCATCGGCGAAGATCGGGAGCGGTGACGCTTCGTGGACTCTCCTCCACTCCTCCGGATTCCCCGGCGGCAGCGGTTGCTCGACCATCTCGACGCCGAGGTCCGCGAGTATCGGGATGTTCCGGATCGCGGCATCCGCCGTCCAGGCGGCGTTTGCATCCACCTGCAATCGGCGGGAGGGATCGGCGTCCCGGACGGCCTCGACCATCTGCCGGTCCCGATCCGTGCCCAGCTTGATCTTCAGGATCGGCCAGCCGGGGACCGCGGCGACTCGCTTCGCCATCTCCTCGGGCTCATCGATTCCGATCGTGAACGAGCTCCGCGGTGTGTCGGTAGGATCCAGTCCGAACAACTTCCACACGGGGAGCCCTGTCCGCTTTCCGAACAGATCGTGCAGGGCCGCGGAGACCGCGGCATGTGCCGAACCATTGCCGGGCACCGACTGCCGCAGCCCCTGTTCGATCGCCTCGAGGTGGTCCGGGTCCGGCGCGGCGGCAAGCACCGGACGCATTCTCGTCAGTGCCGCTTCCACGGTTTCGGCCGACTCCCCGTAGTAGGGGGATGGATCGGCTTCACCCCAGCCTTCGAAGCCGTCGAATTCGATTCGGGCCCACACCCGCTCGATCTCGGTCTGAACCGACCGGCTGATCCGGAAGGGGACCTCGGCTCTCAACGACAGTCTCTCCCACGTCAGCTTCATCACGCTCGTTCTCCTGTGCGCATGGGCCCGTCGATCAGATACCGCTTCCGACCGGAGGCGCCTGGCCGGTCGCGGCCTCCACGAGGGCGCGAAGGTGCGTGTCCACGTTCACTCCGAGGGACGGCGGATCGTATCCACCCTCCAGCACCGATACGATCCTGCCGCCCGCGCTCGGCAGCGTGAGCGACGCGATCTCCAGCGTCAGCCTTCGATAGTCCTCCGGCTGGAGAGTGAATCCTCCGAGCGGATCTCCCAGCGCGGCATCGAAACCGGCCGAGATCAGCACCAGCTGCGGCTCGAATTCCGCGGCCTCGGCCACCGCCTCCAGCAGTGCGTCCACGTATCTGTCGGCTTCCAGCCCCGGTGGCATGGGAAGATTCCGTGTCGTGCCCTCGCCCGCGCCACGGCCCCGCTCGTCGGCGGCTCCGGTGCCGGGATAGTGGGGGCTCTGGTGCAGGGACAGGTAGTAGACCGAACCGTCTTCGTAGAACACGTCCTGCGTCCCGTTCCCGTGATGGACGTCCCAGTCGACGATCAGCACGCGCTCCGCCAGTCCCTCGTGGACAGCGGTGCGTGCGGCGATGGCCACCCCGTTGAACAGGCAGAAGCCCATCGGACGATCCGGCGTGGCGTGATGACCCGGGGGCCGTACGGCGCAGAATGCCGACCGGAAGCGACCGCCCATCACCGCGCGCACCGCATCCGCGCTGCACCCGGCCCCGGCCATGACGGCATCCCACGATCCCGGCGAGACCACCGTATCGGGATCCAGGCGGACGATCTCACCGGTTTCGGCGGCGCGGGCGACCGCGGTGCGGACGGTGGAGATGTGGCGCTCGGTGTGCACGAGGCCCAGGAGAGATGCATCCAGGTGGCTGCCGGCCACCGGCTCCACCCGGCCGTGCAGGTCGGGCAGGGATCGGGCCATCTTCTGCACCACTGCACGCAGACGGCCCTGGTGCTCCGGATGCCCCCAGCCGGTGTCGTGCCGGCTGCAGTCTTCGTGATGGAACAGCGCTGTCTCCGCCAACTGGCCTCACCCGATTCGTCTGGTCCGCCGGGCCCGGAATCGGGCCGCTCCGGATCCGAGGTTGATCGGCCCCGACTCCGGTTCTAGCTTCCGGCCGTCGTCAGCGGTCAAACCGACAGGCCCGGAGAAGCACAATCTACAGCGCTGCAGCGATCGATCTAAAGTCCGTCGGGCGTATCGCGCGCCTGCTGACCTGCCTCGCTCTCGGGCTGGGGGCCACGGGTTGCGACGTGGAGTGGGGAGGCGCGGAGTTCCGCCTCGAGAACCCGGCTCCCGAAGCACCGCCGGAGCAGGCCGCCGAAGCACAGGCGGCGGTGCCGCCCACGCCGCTGCCGGAGGGGCCGCTGATGTTCGCGGTCCGACTGAACCCTGCGAACGGTTCGGCCCGGAGCGTCCCCATCGCCGTACTGTCTTCGGAGGGGCTTCTCCCGCTCGAATTCCCGGAAGACCCCGACGATACGTGGAGAGGGCGTTTCGCCGAGCGCTTCCTGCCGGCGGGTCGGGAACTGGAACTCCACGGCGCCGGGCGGCGGATCGGAAGCCTGGTGCTGGACGGATCGGTCACTTCGCCGAGAGCCGACTGCATGCCCGTCGCCGCCGGTCGAGCGCTGTTCCCCGCCGGAAGTCAGGCACCGTCGACGGCCTTCGCGTTCGAGCCCGATTCACTTTCCGGTCAGCCTGCCCGCTATACGTCCTTCGAGGCCGACAACCGGATGCGAACGTTCGGTCCGATTCTCGCCGAACAGCTGCTGCGCAGCCGTGGCGAGAACCGGCCGTTCCTCGCTCAACGGGCAGAGCTGGAAGCCGTCTCCTGGCCCGGCGACGCGAACCCGGCGTTCGCCGCCACCTATCTGATCAACGACGCGCTCGATGCCCCGGCGCCCGACGGACAGGCGGTATCACTGTTCTTTCTGGCGCGCTTCGACCCTGCTCGTGGCTACTATCCCGTCTGGTCCGAGTTCAGGCGATACGGAAACGGGGCGGGCAAGGAAGTCTTCTCGTATCTGACCGCAGTCGATTCGCCCGCCGGGAGGATCGACTTCGTCGAGCTTCGGGATGGCTCGGGTGCGGTCCGGCTCGCCGCGAGCCTCGGTGCCGAGGGCGCCGAGGATCGCAGGGTGGACTGGACGGAAGAGGAGAACTGCAGGGCCCAGCTGTTGCTCGCGCCCTAGGCGACGGCGAACGTCTCCAGCGCTTCCCCCGACTCACCACGGCGGATTTCGGCCAGCGCCCGATCCCTGAGCTGGCGGACGCGTTCACGGGTCACGCCGAGGATCTGTCCGATCTGCTCGAGCGTGTGCTCCGACTCCCCTTGCAGACCGTAATACAGGCGCAGCACCCGCGCGTCCCGCGGTCGGATGTCGTTCAGTGCGACCGCGATCCGCTCCTGCAGTATCCGGTGCTCCACGCCGATGTCCACGCGGTCCTCATCGACCAGGAAGCGCTCGATCAGATTGCTGTCATCCGCTTCGCCGATCGGGGCATCGAGTCGGACTTCGGTCACGTTCAGCGACAACAGCATCTGAACGATCGCAGGCTTCAGGTCCGCCTTGATGGCGATCTCGGGCGGGGTCGGATCTCTCCCGAGGGACTGTTTGAGCTCCTCCGACACCCGCAGCACCCGCGCCAGTTCGGTCGCACGGTTCAACGGCAGACGCACGGATCGGCTCTGTCGGGCCAGGGACGCCAGGATCGCCTGGCGGATCCACCAGACGGCATACGAGATGAACTTGACCCCCTGGTCGGGGTCGAACTTCTTCGCCGCCGTCACCAGGCCGATGTTGCCTTCCTGGATCAGGTCCCCGAACGCGAGACCCCGGTTCTGATAACGCTTCGCCACGGAAACCACGAAACGCAGGTTCGCCCGGATCAGTTGCTCGAGCGCGACCGCGTCGCCTGCCTGCGCGAGTCGCGCCAGGCGATCTTCTTCCTCGGGCGTCAGCAGCGGATGCCGGCTGACATCCTCGAGATAGAGGTCTACCATGCTGGCACGTTCCGTCGTCAGCACCGTGCCTTCGAAGCGACCATTCCGGGACATCTTTCGTGTCGCCGTAACACCCTCCCTGAATTTTGGGGTGGCGAAAAATAGAGCCGCGCTGTCTTACCGTCAAACTTGACCGATTGCGCAAGGGGTGTCGGGCAGGCCAACGTGGTGCAAGTTATCCGGATCGTTGGCGGGGGGAACTGCTGAGAAGCGAGTCTGCAACGAGGGCATACCGACCCGCAGATCGTTCAAGAGGAGAGAATGGGACGCTTCGTCTGGGCGTGCGCGGCCGTGAGCGATGTCGGCCGGGTGCGGGACATGAATGAAGATTCCTTGTTCTGTGACCCGGAGGCCGGCGTCTTCGTGGTCGCCGACGGCATGGGCGGACACGCCGCAGGAGAAGTTGCCAGCGCCATCGCGTCGGAGATGATCGGTGTCCGGCTGTGCGGAATGGAAGTGGACGACGGGCTGGACGAGGCCCGAGCCCGTTTTCGGCAGGCGTTCCTCGAGGCGGGGAACGAGATCATCCGTCAGGCGCAGGAGGACCGCACCCGCGACGGGATGGGAACCACGGCCACTGTGCTGGTTCTCCGCCCGGATGACAACTGGGTCGTCGGGCACATCGGCGACAGCCGCGCCTATGTCCTCGGCGACTCCGGTCTGAGTCGGATCACGACAGACCACTCGTGGGTGGAAGAGCAGATCGAGCGGGGGATGATCTCCCGGGACGACGCGTTCCGTCATCCCCAGTCGAACATCATCACCCGGGCCCTGGGCACTGATCCGATACCGACCCCCGACCTGTACATGGGCTCGCTCCGCGACGGCCAGAGGTACCTGCTGTGTACGGACGGGCTGACGGACATGATCGACGAAGCCCGCATCGAGCTGATTCTCAGGAACGTGCAGGATCCGGAGCCGGCTGCTTCGAGGCTGGTGAGCGAGGCCAATCTGGCCGGGGGAAGCGACAACGTGACCGCCCTGGTCGTGGACGTGTCGCGGCGGCCGATCAGAGAATAGGCCGGTCTTCTTCCAGTCGGGCCCGGGCCTCCGTCGCCGGCGCCGACAGGAGCTCCAGCAGAGGCGAGGCATCGGCGAGCTGCAGCGGCTCGAGGCTGAACACCCGCAGCGCTCGCGTCGCCTGGTGCAGGGATCGGCCCAGTCGCGGCAGATCGATCAGGTGCTCCTCTCCCTCGGAGGTCAGTCTCTGCACCTCTCCCCGCCGCCTGACCAGCAGCAGCTGCAGCTGCAGCATGTTCGGATTGGCGGGATAGTCCAGAAAGACCGAACCGGGTGCGAGATTCCAGTCACGGGCCAGACGGTTCTCCACCCGGCGGACGAGATCCCGGTCCTCGGGCACCCACTCGGCAATTCCGCTCGGCAGTTCGTCGCCCTGCAGTTCGAGGACCCGTTTCGGGAGGCTCCGGTCCACGGGACCTGTCTTCCCTTCATGCGGGCCGCGATGAGCCCGAGCAGCTCCTCGTCCGTCGGCCCCGCGAGGTCCTCCCGCACCAGAATGCCCTCATCCAGGGAACCCTCGACGAGCCGGCGGAATGCGACGGTCGCCGAGCGTACCGCGTGGTGCCAGTAGACGTTGCGGAACATCTGGTACTTCGCGAACAGCAGCGATTCGAGCGCGCTCAGGCCCTTCTCCGTGACCGCCACCTCCAGCGGCGCCCCATCACCCTCCCGCGCCAGCGTCAGGGACTCGAGCAGACGCTCCACATCCACGGAGCCGTACGGGACCCCGCAGAACAGGCTGTCGCGGCGGAGGTAGTCGATCTTGTCGAGATCCAGCGAGCCGGAAACGAGCCCCTGCAGGGGATGGCGGGAACGGCCCCGGATCAGGTCCATCACCAGGGCCGAGGCTCCTTCGCCGGAACTCGCCAGCGCGGCGCGGATCTGCGGCGACTCGAGGAACCGGGCCGCCGCCTCCTCGTGGTGCCCGGGAATCGCGTCGGCCTCCAGCTCCTCCATCGCGTGAGAAAAGGCATAGTGTCCCACGTCGTGCAGCAGCGCCGCCAGCCGCACCACCGGCAGGGTCTCGAGCTCGTCCGTGTTCAGCGCCGACAGCAGCCCTTTCCTGTCGAGGGCATCGATGGCCCGACGGGACAGATGATACACGCCCAGCGCGTGCAGGAAACGCGTATGGACCGCACCGGGATAGACGAGATGGGCGAAACCCAGCTGCTTGACCCGGCGCAGCCGCTGGAACTCGGGCGCGTCGACGATCGACGCGGCGACCCGGTCCAGGGTGACGTTGCCCCACAGCGGGTCCCGGACCGTGCGGGCTCCGCCAGGCCCCGCACGGTCCATGAATCCGGCTCTCACCGGCCGCTCAGGATTCGCCGGAACCCCCGTTCTGGTGCTTGCGCTGTTCCGCATCCACCACGCTGATCGCCGCGAGATTCGTGATGTCGGCCATCGTCGCCCCGCGCTGCGTCAGGTGCACCGGCTTGCTGAGTCCGAGCAGCACCGGCCCGATCGCTTCGGCGCCACCGATCCGGTTGAGCAGCTTGTACGCCGCGTTCGACGCGGACAGGTTGGGGAAGATCAGTACGTTCGCCGGCTGCTTGAGGTCGGAGAACGGGTAGGTCTTCTCGAGGATCCCCTTCACGACCGCCGTGTCGGCCTGCATCTCGCCATCCACGGAGATGTCGGGGCGTCGCTCCTTGATAAGTTCCACCGCCTGCTTGACCTTCATCGAGCTCGGGTGCGGGGCCGACCCGAAATTCGAGAACGACAGCATCGCCACATGGGGCTCGATGCCCAGTCGCCGCACGAAGTCCGCCGTCATCTCTGCCGTCTCGGCCAGAATTTCCGCATCCGGATCGATGTTCACCGTGGTGTCGGCGAAGAAGTACAGTCTGTCCTTGATCAGCAGCATGTACAGACCGACCACCTTGTGGATGCCCGGCATCAGGTCGATCGTCTGCAGGGCCGGTCTCAACGAATCCGGATAACTCGTATTCGCCCCGCCGATCAGCGTGTCCGCATCTCCGCGTTCCACCATCATCGACGCGTAGTAGATCGGCTGCTGCATGTGCGAGCGCGCGTTCTCGATCGTGATCCCCTTGCGGTGGCGACGCTCGAAGAAGGCGTTCACGTATTCGTCCAGCTTGTCCGATGTCCTCGGTTCCAGCAGCTCCACGCCCTGGATGTCGATCTCCGCTTCGGCCGCCACCTTGCGGATCCTGTCGGGGTTGCCGAGCAGAATGGGGGTCCCGAGACCCTCTTCCACGATGGCGTGCGAGGCGCGAACCACCACCGGTTCCTCGCCCTCGGGCAACACGATCCGCTTCGGGGTCCGCTTCGCCCGGTCCATGATCGAGCGCATCAGTTCCCGGGCGGGACCGAGACGGGCCTCCAGCTGCCGCTTGTATTCCTCGATGTCGACCGGCTTGCGCGCGACACCGGTATCCATCGCGGCCTGTGCGACGGCGGACGCCTCCCACAGCAGCACTCTGGAGTCGAACGGCGTCGGGATCAGGTACTCGCGGCCGAAGTGCAGGTATCGCCCTTCGTACGCGGCAGACACCGACTCCGGCACGTCTTCCTTGGCCAGGTCGGCCAGCGCCTTCGTTGCGGCGATGAACATCTCGTCGTTGATCGTGCTGGCCCGCACGTCCAGCGCCCCGCGGAAGATGAACGGGAACCCGAGTACGTTGTTCACCTGGTTCGGGTAGTCTGATCTTCCGGTGGCCATGATCACGTCGTCCCGGACCGCCAGCGCATCCTCGGGGAGGATCTCCGGATCCGGGTTCGCCATTGCGAACACGATCGGGTCCTTCGCCATCGACTTGACCATGTCCTGCGTCATCAGGCCGCCGATCGACAGTCCGATGAACACGTCGGCGCCGGCGACCGCCTCGGCCAGCGTTTCGGCATCCGTTTCTACCGCGTAGCGCGCCTTCTGTGGGGTCAGGTTGTCCCGCTTCGTGTTGATCACGCCCTTCGAGTCGACGAACCACAGGTTCTCACGCTTCGCGCCGAGCCGTTCGTAGTGCCAGGCGGTGGCGATCGCCGCCGCACCAGCGCCCGAGAACACCACCCGTACTTCGTCGATCTTCTTGTTGACGAGTTCCAGCGCATTGACCAGGGCGGCGCCGGAGATGATCGCCGTCCCGTGCTGGTCATCATGGAATACGGGGATGTCGAGGCGCTCCTTCAGCGTCTGTTCGATCTCGAAGCAGTCCGGTGCGTGGATGTCCTCGAGGTTGATGCCCCCGACGGTCGGTTCCAGCATCTCACAGAAGCGGATCACGTCGGCCGGCGTCTTCGCATCGATCTCGAGATCGAACACGTCGATGTCCGCGAAGCGCTTGAACAGTACGCCCTTGCCCTCCATTACGGGTTTCGATGCCTCCGGGCCCAGGTCGCCGAGCCCGAGGATCGCTGTGCCGTTCGAGACCACGGCCACGAGGTTTCCGCGGGCCGTGTACTTGTAGACGTTCTCCACGTCCTTGTCGATTTCCCGGCAGGGTTCGGCTACGCCCGGGGTGTAGGCGAGCGACAGATCCCACTGTGTGGCGCACGGCTTGCTGGGGACCACTTCCATCTTCCCCGGTCGGCCTTCTGTGTGGTACAGGAGCGCCACTTCCTTCCGAATCTTGGCCACGGTGCCTCGCTCCATTCTCTGGTCGGCGTTCTGGAGCCCTCCTCGGCGAGGAGAGACCGATCGCAGCAGTGCAAGTACCCTGCCTCTGCGACCGCCGTCGCGCCAGTCCCGCGGCGCTCCGCTTGCACCCCGTGTGTGGCCCGATCAGTTTCACCGCGAGTCGCGCGATTCACTCGCCACAGGAGGGGCCGTGAACATCCTTCCAGGCCGGATGATCTATCTTGGCTACGGGAAATTCTGGCGCTCGGACGAGATCGTCGGACTGCTGCCGATCGAGGAGGGACGGGGCCCCGGTCGGCGCACGGAGGTATGGGTGGCGACGCGGGAGGAACCGATCCTCGCTTCGCGATCCGAGCAGACGATCCTGGGGGAGATGGCCCACCTCCCCGGCGATGCCGACAACGCCACCGAGATGCAGGCGGCCCTGGAGAGCCTGCTGGAGGAGCTGGCCGACATGCCCCCGGTCCTCCGGCGACTGCTCAAGCGTGAAGGCGGCCTGGATGCCGACTTCTGGATTCGCCGGCTCCGTGCGCTGGCGGACCGGGAGAACTCGGCGGAGGAAGCGCCGCAGGAGGAGCTGTTCGACGAGCCCTGATCGCCGGCAGCGGCGAAACCCCGAACCGGCTCGCCGGTACTCCCTCCCGTGATCCAGCACCGTGCAGGTGACGTCTCCCGGCGCCCGATTCCGAGCCGTGCCCGCAACATTGCGAGCAGCTCGATATTGCTCGTCGGCTCGCTTCTGCTGCTGCCCCCGACCTTGAGCGGTCAGGGGACGCGCGACGGTGAGGGTTGGAACGATTCCCGAGCCATCGAGCTCGTCGAAGCGGCCATCGAGGCCCGTCGGCACGCCTGGGGAGACAGTGCCCTCAAAGGTTTCGACATCTACGCCGAAGGACATGTGCACTACCTCGCGGACTTCGGCGGAGCGGCGGGGCAGCAGGCGATCCGCGCGGACCAGGTCGCCCTCGAGCTTCGGTGGCGAAAGGGCCTCGGCTCGCTCCAGGAGATCGTCGGACGCCGCGAGACGGAGTGGTTTCCCACCCGGCTGCACTATCACGTGGACCATCTGTCACTGGTCGTGGACAACTACGGCGATCGGATCCGGGTCGGCGAAGGAGACGAGATCCGCCACGCTCCCCACCCGCTCGCCCCGGGCTCGCTGTCGCTCTACGAGTACCGGCTGGTGGATTCGCTGGCCATGGCGCTGGACGGAGAATGGAGTCGTCTGTACCGGCTGGAGGTGCGTCCGCTCGATGAGACGACACCGGCGGTAATCGGGACCATGGACCTGGAGCGATCCTCGAGCGCTCTGACCCATCTCGCCGTCGGCTTCACCCCCGCGTCCTACGTGGATCCACGACTGGTGGACGTCAGCATCGAGCTGGAGAACGCCCTCGTGCACGGGCGCTGGTGGCTCCCCGTCTCGCAGCGGGTCGAGATCCGGCGGCGGCTCGAATTCATGGAGCTTCCGTTCGGCTCGACGATCCGTGCCAGCTTTCGGGTATTCGACTACGACCTCGAGCCGGAGGGCAGGGGCGGCGTCGTCAGTGGACATCAGGTCAGGGCCCGGCCGGACTCGGAGCTCCGCCGTTACGCCGGCTGGCGGATGCCGGAGGTCGAAGCGTGGCCGGATGACGTGACCGCCGATTCGATCCGGATCGCCGAACTCCGATCGCAGGTCACCGGGATCGCAGGAGATCGGTACCTGGGCGGGAACGCACCGCTTCGTTTCTACATCCCGACGGTTTCGTCGGCATTTCGTGTGCGACGGGCCGAGGGCGTGTTCGCGGGTGCGGGGCTTCACTGGGAGCCGAGCGGTACCATTTCCCTGGCCGCGACCGGGGGCTGGGCCTTCGGGCGCCGTGAGGGCGAGCTGCACGCTGAAGCCGGCTGGACACACGGCGCAACTCTGCTGAGCGTCTCCGGGTGGATCAACGAACTCACCGACATCGGGCCGTTCGACGCCGCTTCCGGACTCATCTCCACGCTGGGTGCGACGTTCCGGGGCGATGACTGGACGGATCCGTACTTCCGAAGCGGAGGTTCCCTTTCGATCCGGGCCCCGATCGGGACGCTGGTCGGACACGCCGG
>WOR8_10005111_pt1 | contig 12690 bp, 8 predicted proteins | sample DeeMarSeWOR38_10_FD_19890 | JGI IMG/M metagenome (IMG submission 19890) | reverse complement strand
GTCCTGCACCCATCTCGCCGGCATCTTTTCTGTCATCATTGAAATCCTCGTCATTGAGCAGGCGGTTTTCGTAGCCTATCAGCCTGTATGATTTTACCATTGCCGGATTAAATTCAATCTGGAACTTTACATCTTTGGCTATCGCGAACATAGTGCCACCAAATTCACTTACCAGTACTTTCCTTGCTTCCTGGATATTATCAATATAGGCATAATTGCCGTTTCCCTTGTCTGCTATTATTTCCATCTTGTCATCCTTATAATTACCCATTCCAAATCCCAGAACGGTTATAAATACACCTTCGTCCCGCTTTTTCTCAATAAGCCTCTCCATTTCGGCATTGCTTGACATACCTATATTAAAATCACCATCCGTAGCGAGGATTATCCTGTTATTGCCTTCTTCCATGAAGTTTTCGGAAGCCATCTTGTATGCCAGTTTCAGACCTTCGCCCCCGGCTGTTGACCCCCCTGCATTCAGGCGGTCTATAGCCTCCAGTATTTCTGCCTTCTTATTACCCGGTGTGGGTTCCAGTACTACGCCTGCAGCACCGGCATATACCACGATTGAAACCCTGTCTTCAGGCCTGAGCTCATTTACCAGCAGTCGAAAAGCTGATTTCAATAAAGGAAGCTTATTCGGGCTGTTCATTGAACCCGATACATCAAGCAGGAATACCAGATTTGAAGAAGGTAAACTTTCCTTGTTGATATTTTTACCCTTTAAACCTATATGCATCAGGTAATGATCATCATCCCAGGGACATTCAGCTATCTCGGTATAAACCGCGAAAGGATGATCATTCAAAGGTTCCGGATAATCATATTTAAAGTAGTTGATCAGTTCCTCAATCCTCACAGCATCCACGGGAGGCCTCTGACCCTGGTTAATAAACCTGCGAATATTGGAATACGAAGCCCGATCAACATCTATTGAGAAAGTTGAAAGAGGATTGTTCAATACACTTTTGTAACCATTCTCATGTATGGTTGAATATCCTTCGGTATTAAAGTTATTATTATACCATCCTGCCTGGTAGGCTGCTACGCCACCTGTAAGCTGGTAAGCCTCTGAGGTTTTCCTGTTCCTGCCTGCTATTCCAGGAAGGATACGATCCGATTTTTCAGGAATAACTTCATGTTCCACAATAACTGTCTCCTCCTTCAGACTAACCGGCTTCATTGTTATATTTACTACTGATCTTTTCCCGATTTCTTCTTTCACAGTTACAAATCCTTTAAGTGAGAATACCAGGAATCTGGCTTCTTTACCTAAACGTATCGAGTAATAACCATTTATGTCGGTAAGTATCCCTGTACTTGTATTGTCATAATTTACAGATACTCCCTGTAAGGGCCGGCCATTCACATCGGTAACCGTACCGGTAATAATTCCTGATCCGCTGAAACCAAGAGATAATCCCGAGAGGATCAGTACTATGATAATTGATATTAAAGTTTTCATGATTTGATATTTTTGGTTTGAACTTCTGTAAACAGGATGCAGGCCTTAGAGTTATTCCATAAAAACTTTGACTATTTTTTCGTAATATTGAATATAATTATGTGTTTTGAAGTCCTAAGATATTTATGTTCATGGCATTAAGCCTGCAGAAAAAAAGGAATGAAGACCTCAGTGATGGACAATTGATCGATGATTACCTGTTGTCAGGTAAGCTCGATTCATTGGGAATCCTATATGGCAGGTATATTGACCTTGTATACGGTGTATGCCTGAAGTATTTTCGAAACAGGGAGCTGTCACAGGATGCCGTAATGGATATATTTGAGAAGCTGGTTACTGAACTGGGCAAGCATAAAGTGGAGAACTTCAAAAGCTGGTTATACGTTCTTACGAAAAACTTCTGCCTAATGAAATTGCGGCATTCGAAGAAAGACATTGATAAAGTAATTAATATTGAAGAGCATGCATATCTGTTTATGGAAAATGACTTCCGGATGCATCCTGTTGATAAGAGTGATATTAATAATAATGAAGTGCTAGAGAATTGTATTGAGCAACTAAAGGAAGATCAGAGGAATTGTATACGGCTGTTTTACTATGAAAACAAATGTTACAGGGAAATAGCTGGTCTGTTGAAGATGGATGAGAAAAAAGTGAAATCTCACCTACAAAATGCAAAAAGGAACCTGAAAATCTGCATGGAAAACAATGATGAAGAATAAGAAAAATATTGATAATCAGGCTGAAGAAATTATACGTTACCTGGACGATAAAATGACCCCGGCTGAAAGGAATGCCTTTGAAAGGAAGCTCCAGTCCGATCCATTTCTTGCCGAGGCGATGGAAGGTTATTCTGAAATTGAGCACGCAGATATAAATGATGATATAATAAGATTGAGGGAAAGACTTCCATCAAAAACAAGGCAGAGGAGCACACTACTTTACAGGGTTGCCGCTGCCGTAGTCATTTTAATTGGAATATCATCTGTTTTGCTTATCCGGAATCTCAGGCAGCCCGATATGAGGATGGCTGAAGGAAGTGATATCATGGAGGATATGGCCTCTGATAAAAGGATGCCTGATCCTACCATGTCACAACCGGTAGTAACGGAAAATCTCAGAATTGGCAAACAGGAAAAGAAAGAAATACCGGCTGAAAAATCAGTGACTTTATTAAAAGGCGGCACGCAGGACTCAGTACCTGAAACTGAGTTAGCTATACCTGAAATAGTCATGGAATATGAGATTATTCCCCAAAAAGACACATATGCCATAGCCAAGGCAGTGCCCGAGAAGGCAAGGGAGGTGGAAGATGAAAGCCGCATTGCTGGTTTAGCAGCAGGAAAGGAAACACTCAGGAAATCGGTGAACAGAAATGAAGTTGTGGCCATGATGGTCGCAGGAAAAGTTATTGACAGGGCAGCCCAACCATTAACGGGTGAGGAAGAGTACAATAAATACCTTGCTGAGAAGCAGGTTTTCCCTGTAGAATACCAGGGATCAGTAACGGTGGATGTATTAGTGGAATTAATTATAGATGAAGACGGATCTGTTTCGAAAATAGAAATCGTGATAAGCCCCGATAAGACATTCTCTGATGAGGCCATAAGGCTTATACAGGACGGACCCGGATGGCTGCCTGCAATTAAGGATGGTGAGGCGGTGAAAGATACTGTGAGGCTGAAAATACTTTTTAAACAGAAGGATTAACCCCGGGGGCGAGTCAGGTAAAGAGCTCTACCTACATCTATTAATTACTGACATCCGGAATTCATCCAGGAATCTATCAAACTCCACTCTATAAACTTCTTTAAAAACCATATCATTATTCTGGTTTTCGGTAAGTTTCTCGATATAATCCAGAAACTTATCCATACCATGTTTAGTAATAAGGTAATCTACAATACAGGCAAACTCAGAATAAATAAAGCTTATTCTTTGAGGTACTTCAAGCCTGATACTATCTTCATTCTTTGTTTTGTAGCTATCGGGGGGCATAAAGTTACCATTGGCTATCATAGAATATGTTTCAGCTTTACCTGGATATGAACCTGTGCCCATCTGATTGCTACTGTAAACTGCAAGACCCTCGAGTAGCCAGCCAGGGTATTTCAATGCCTTGATGAATCCAGTATGCTGAAAGATAAGGCTATGAGAAAATTCATGCTTAAGATAAATTTCGTTGGAGATTTTACCTTTCAATACTTCAGAAAGAGCCCATGGTGTGATGAATATCTTACTGTTCGGGAAAGTGCAATATCTTGCTTTTGACGGGGAACGTCTTATATAGTTGATGCTATCTCGAAAAATGAACAACTTCGGTTTGGTTTTAAATTCGAGATCATGAAATCTTACCACACCTGTAATTAAGGTATCAGCTCCTGTAAAACCTTTAAACTCCGATCCTTTTTGGGTATATATTATAATGTTTTCCAGCTCAATCTTTTCAAAACCAATAGTTATTGGAGAGTATGGAAAAAGCTTCCCGAAGAGGAAAAGCCAGAGAATAATAGCAATGACAGCCACTATTATTACATAGATCAGTAAGTTTCTCACCAGGATATTAATCTTTGAGTTAAATGTAGTAATATTTATCGTACGTTGGTAGGGTCGCGATTAATCGCGTCCTTCAGGAATATTCTTCCAATATTTTTCTGCGATCTTACCATTATCATTTAATTTTACCTCACCATTTTTGACCTCGCCAAAAAAACGACACCTGCCCTTTGTACAAATGGTTATAGAATATGACCCATTCTATCCATAATCCCAACTAGGTAATCTGGCAGAAGAGATCCGATACCTTTTCTGAAATTTATTTTCCATCAAAAAAATGCAGCGCCAAAGATTATTGTGAATAAAAAATTACATTTTAATGTAAGATAATAAAATATTGTGAATAAATATATTAAATCAATAATGATATGTGTGAAAGCAAAATTTTTGAAATAAATGTAGAGACGCGATTAATCGCGTCTCTACATTTTATTACACATGATTTATATCTAATAAATAAGAATGCTATGAACCCTATAATTCCAGCACTACGTGTAAATATTTATCATATCCTGTCAGCATATTCTTAACATCCCATTCCAGGGTGCTTGCGGTTTCTTTGTTAATACGCAGGGTTGTAATGCTGTTAGCCTCGATTGTAAATTCATCGGCAACACCCTCTGCCCCGTTTATCATATAAAAAGGCAGATCTGAAATATTCCTTATCTCAACCCATTCATATCTTTCATTTTCATAATAAGGTTTACCAACTGATATACTTGCTTCGAAAACCTTCCTCAGAAGATCTTCCCTTCCAGCCAGTATATTATTAAAATATGCCAGCGTTCGTGCATCGAACAATGCCTCCTTAAGCGCTTCCTTGCTACGTTCTTTGGCGAAGACCAGTGTCATGGGCCGTGTTGTATGACCGTATGTCTCTGCAATTATTTCATGCATATCGCTGTTGGCTATGACAGCCAGGTCGTATTCCCTGCACCATTCCAGTATATTCGGGTAGTATTCATTATAGTTGAAGAATTCAATGCCGTGTATATAATTCTTATCAAGCAATTTCCTGTGGATATCATACAGCTTGGGTATTCCATCAGGTTCCTGTGCCTTCCACCCGGGATGATTCCATTGAATAAATGCACCCTGCTGCACAGCTTTTTCTATCGTCTCGAACGGATCATCAACATATATTTCTGCTGCATTATCAAGAAAAAGAGCATTAAGATGCCCCGGAGGCATACTGCGGGTAATCTCTATAGCGTGTACCAGAATAAGGTTCCTCTCTTTAGCGAGATTGCCGGCGATATCATAGGCTGCATTATGATCAACAGGTATATAATCCTTATGTGGTTGATACTCCAGGTGGTCGGTTATTGCCAGAACATCGAGTCCGTCTTTCCATGCTTCATCAATCCTGTAAGTAGGCCAGACCTGTCCATCTGAAAATACAGTGTGGATGTGAAAATCACATTTAAGAGTCACATAACCCGGGATATCGGGAATGTTGATTATCTTTTTCTGCGCTAATACTGAGCCAAGGCTTAAAAAGGTGATAATAAGAATTAAAGATAGTTTCTTCATGGTCAAATTATATTTGAGTTTTATTTTGCTATCAAAGATAATGGAATACTGGAATGATGTGTTTTATTTCCATTCGCTTTTTATATCTTGGACAATAGTCTAAAATCCCAATATTCCATCATTCCACAGTATTTTCCTTTCCTTTAAGGATAAGCCTGTCATATAGGATCAGCAATATACTGGCGGCAACTGCAATACCTGAAAACAAAAGCCAAACATTGGATGGATGATAATTATCCCATAAATACTGTGTGAGCTGTGAACCGTTCATTCCAAACAGTTCCTGAGCACGTTCAAAATACTGTGTCTGGGTAAACTTGTCTGAAATGGCCTGTATGGTATACCCTTTTTGCTCTATTGCTTTACCCAGAAGGTAGTATTTATCTGCAAGCACTTCAAAAGGTTTGCCAGACACCCAGCCCGCAAGAAAATGTCCAATGGCTATTGCCAGGAAAACGGTTCCCATGTAAAGGGCCTTTTTATCCTGGGGTGCTATTCTGCCCACATATTCATTGAATTTCGGAGAAGATGCCATTTCCCCTATACTGAAAATCAGCAGGCCAATGAGCATTATCCAAGGATTTTGGGTCAGGAACATGAGCAGTAAACCCAACCCAAGTATCATTATGCCTGTAATCATAGAATGAAGTGGCCTGTATCGCATGCTTATTGAAGACACCCACATTTGAAGTACAATGATAAAGAATGCATCCATACTGGTGATTGTGGGGGCTGTAATAGTACCTTCAGCTAGTCCCAGGAAGGCACTTAGCCTGTCCATATCAACCCAGTGTTCAAGAAAAACAGGGAATGAATAGTAAAGCTGGTTGAAAGCTGTCCAGAATAAACCCATTATCACGAGAAACAAAACATATTTCCAGTTTTTAAGTGTAATCCAGATGTTTGTAAAAGCAATGCCGAGATTTTTCAGAAATTTAACTCCGGATGGTTCCCTGTATGGCTCTTTGAAGAAAAAGAATACAAAGATATAGTTAATAGCTATTGTTATTATTGACATAAGGAATACCAGGTTCCAATCAATTTTATAAAGAAATCCGGCAATGAAAGGGCCAATAAATCCACCTACGTTAACCATGACATAGAAAATACCAAATCCTACAGAGGCGGTTTCGTCTGTTGTTGTCTTGGCTATCATTCCTGAAATGATAGGTTTGAAAAGTGCACCGGCAATGGCCAGGAATATGTAGGCTGCAAATACCAGCCCGTAGGAATCGAAAGTACCTACCATGAAGTAACCGGCAACATAAGCTGTGAAAGATAAAATCAGCACCTTCTTATATCCTACCCTGTCAGCTATAGCACCTGTTATTATTGGAAGGAAATAAAGAAGCATCGATCCTGTACCAATGATCGCTCCTTTTTGAACCTGTGAGAAACCCAGTGCTCCGGTGTCTTTTGAAAGAGTCAGATACAGGGCAAAAGCATTATAGAAACCATACCATGCCCATCTTTCAAATAATTCCATGATGTTAGAAACCCAGAAAACACGTGGGAATTTTTTAAGTACCTGGCCAAGCTTGCTCATCTAGCTGAAGTTTTAGGAAGAAGATGTAAATATAAGAGAAAGTTGATAAAGTTCCTCCTACGCTTAAGCTACGGAGGATAAATTGATAGGATTTATAATGTTGATAAAGTTATATGAGAGGTTAAATCCCAATCACAGGGATAAATTTTATACGTCATACCTTTCATCTCATCTCTCATCTCTGCTTTTTCGTGTCTTCGTAAAAATATGCTTCTTTTCTGTCGGCATCATCCCAGGTGATGATTCTTTTATCACGGTTGATCCAGTAGAAATTAATAAGGGCAAAGTCACCGGCGCACATGGTGGTGTGCATAAAAAGTGTGCATAAAAGGCTCCAGCTCCAGAGTGGTGACTGAATAATGAAAACCAGGTATATGATAACCGCACTAATCAGCAGAAAAGGAATAAGTGCAACAGCAATGTAAATAGATGGACTAACAGGGGAAAGATGGGAAGTAACGTAGAAATAGTATTGCTTCCAGTCGGCTCCAACACGAATATTTCTGGCTCCACCCAAAAAATACGGGAAAATATGAAGAAGCTCATGCGGAATAACCAGCAATATGGGAAATATTATCAATCCTATCATACTGTGAGTGAATATTGCCAGAAACCTGTATTCACCTGCAAGGGTAAAGCGCACATTTGCCATCAATATTACTGTTACCAGGAGAAAAGTCCAGGCCGATATCATCGGAAAGGTATGCTTTTTGATGTATTCAAAAACAAAGGGAACGATATCATCGTATGATAAAGTAAGAAGATGCCGGAAACGGTCGTTCTTTATTATGTTTTCTACTTTTTCATTCATGATTATGTAAAAGTATTTATACGGAACAACAATAACAATATGTACCTTAATTAATTAATTTTGTGTCCGGCATGTTGAGACGGATTTTGAATATTACAATGGTGTTGATGGTATTTTCGCCTCTTAATGGGCAGGATACAGTAAAACAGGTCAGGGATTCCCTCCCGGGCAGATTTTACATACTCCAGAATGTAACACGTGATGGGATAACTTTGCCCGAGGTTGAAATTGATGAAGTAAATGTCACAAGGAAAGCCGGACTCATACAGCGTTTCCAATGGTGGAAATACAGAAGTCTGGTCCGTAATGTTAAAAAAGTATATCCTTATTCACTGGTTGTAAGGGAAACATTTACGGAAATAAATGATTCGCTGCAGCACATAGAAACTGAAAAAGAAAGAAAAAAGTTCCTGAGGCAATTTGAGGCTGATCTATTTGGTGAATATGAGGATGATATTAAACATATGACATTGAGCCAGGGTAAGATACTTATCAAGCTCATTGACAGGGAAACACAAAACACGTCGTATCAGCTTATACATGATTACAGAGGTTCAGTATCAGCTCTTTTCTGGCAGGGCATTGCCAGGTTATTCGGTTCCAACCTGAAATCTGAATACGATCCTTACGGTGAGGATTATATAATAGAGAAAGTTATTTATGAAATCGAGCATGGAAGACTCTGATTCATTCGGTCCCGAATCTTTGATTCGAGGATCCTCGAAAAATCCGAGCTTTTTCGGGACAGTCTCCAGTCGGCATTCTTCGGTCGGCAGTCTTCGGTCGGCAGTCTCCAGTCGGAAAGGACTTTAGCTGGATGAAGATCATCGAATGATAAACCTAGCCGGTAACCATATCCATAATTGCCTTTACTAAGTTGTTTGCACCATCAGCTATATCTGCTATGGTTGAGTCCAGCATATAAGCGGGAGTGGAAACTATTTTGTTATTATTGTCCACCACTATTTCACCGGGCCCTGACTCAATATGCACAGCACCAAGCTTTTCAATATCACTTGCTGTGCCTTTATCTTTACCAATAGTGATATCTATACCACTGAATACACCTGCCAGTAGAACAGGTGATATACATAATGCTCCTATTGGTTTACCCGCTGCATGGGTAGATTTTAACACCTCTTCAACTACCTTGTCTATTGAAAACTTTGTACCGTCAAAAGCATATGTGCACAGGTTCTTTGCAACTCCGAATCCCCCTGGAAGCAATATGGCATCATAATCTTCAACCCTGTATTCATTAAGAGCTTTAATGTTACCTCTCGCTATACGTGCTGATTCGATAAGGACATTGCGTCTTTCATCCATCTCCTTACCGTTGATGTGATTGATAACATGGTGTTGCATTACATCAGGGGCAAATATATCATAGCTGCCTCCGTTCCTCGTAATGGCAAGCATTGTCATGGTAGCTTCATGAATCTCTGCACCGTCGAATACACCGCATCCTGATAATATAATCGCAAATTTCATATAACTTTATGGTTTTGGTTTAACAAATAAAAGTACAAAGTAAAAAGTACAAAGTAAAATGTAGAGAAGCAAGGCTTTGCGTCTCAAAGTAAAAAGTCGTAGCGAAGCGAAGACTTCGGCTGAACGACTTGTGCTGAGCCTGCCTGTACTGAGCGCAGTCGAAGTGTCGAAGCAAGTGAACACCAGGGGGAAATGTTGAGACTGAGGTTCCACCTTCGATGGTGTGAATTTGCAGTCCACGCGTTTCTTCGACGGACACGGTAAGGCTAAGGGTAATGAAGCAGGAATAAACTACAATTGATTAAATGAAATGCTTAAGCAAAAACCACAGGTAAGTAAAAAGGAGATAGAAGGTTTTGTTAAAAGGAATTACGGTTTTTCCGCCAGCTGCAGTGAACTCGTCGGGGAAAGGGATCAGAACTTCCTCCTGAAGATCGAAGATGAAGAAAGATATGTTTTTAAAATTACAAACCCTTTCGAGCAGGATTCATTTGTTAAGGCACAGGTTGATGTTCTGAAATTCCTTTCAGACAAACTGTCATTTTGCCCGTCAATTGTCAGGGACAATAAAGGTAATGACATATCTGAACTTGAAACCCTTTCAGGTGATAAATTCCGAACGAGAATGGTAACATACACAAGGGGGAAGCCCATGGGTCACCTGAAGAATCATCCTGTCGAATTGATCAAAGATCTCGGGTTTAAACTGGGCATTATTGATAAGGCACTGGCAGACTATGCTAATAAGGGATTTAAAAGAGAATTTAAATGGGACCTGTCAAATTTTGAGAAAGTACTAAAAGAACACAGGTGTCTCATAACTGATGAAATACTCGGTTCATTTATTGATAAGACAAGGCAGGAGTACCATGAAATAGTAAAGCCTGAACTGAATAATTTACGCCTCAGTGTAATTCATAATGATGTAAATGACCATAACATAATTGTTGATTGTGGCCCGGATCACTTTGAGAACGGCCCGGAAGTTGAAGGATTTATTGATTTTGGCGACATGGTCTACAGCTATACTGTAGCAAATCCTGCTGTTGCAATGGCTTATATTATGCTTGACAAGGAAGAACCGCTTCTCGCAGCAGCGTATTTGTTAAGTGGGTACCATCAGTCATTTAAGTTAGAGGAGAATGAAGTAAGGGTGATTTTTACAATGGTTAAAATGAGACTGGCTTTAAGTATATGCATTGCTGCATCACAACAGGAAGAAAGGCCGGGAGATAATTACCTTGCTGTAAGCCAGACACCCATAAAAAACACAATACCTGCACTTGAGAAGATAAGTCCCCTATTTGCAGAGACTGTTTTAAGGGTATATTGTAATATGAACCCACGTGCAGAAACGAGGAAACTATCAGCTGAGATAAAAGCACTGGGAATAAATGCATATCCCCTGCTTGGAGATAAATTGACAGAAAAGAATTGCCTGGTCCTAGATCTGGGTGTTGAAAGCAATATCGTTGATGGTGACCCTGAAAAGAATTCGGCATCAAGACTTGAAGAAGAAATATTTACTCTGTTAAAACGCAGCAATAAGCAATATGGTATAGGACGTTTTGCTGAACCGAGAATATTATATTCATCTCCTGTCTTTCTGGTAGAGCAGTTTACATACCAGCAAAACAGGACAGTACACCTAGGTATTGATCTTTTTGCACCTGCCGGAACAACTGTCCACACACCCCTTGACAGTACAATATATGCGTTCAGTTATAATCAGGGTAAACTGGATTACGGTCATATGATAATACTGATGCATGAAACAGATACCGGTAATAAGTTCTATACCCTTTATGGACACCTGGGAAAGAAATCTTTTAAGAATCTTAAAATAAATGGAAAATTAAAGAGAGGTCAGGCTTTTGCCTGGATAGGTAATAAAGATGAGAACGGAGGATGGGCACCACACCTTCACTTTCAGATCATAACAGACTTGATGGGATACGGAACAGGTTTCCCTGGTGTAAGTAAACCGTGGGAATATAAAGCCTGGCAAATCATTTCTCCTGATCCTAACTTAATGCTGAATATTCCTTCAGTAAGTTTTCAGGGGAATGGAACCGGGTATAAAGATACCCTTACGAAGAGGAGGAAATATTTCGCAGACAATCTAAGTCTGAGCTATAAAGAGCCCTTAAAGCTAGTGAGGGGCTGGCAACAGTACCTTTTTGACCAGAACGGGCAAAAATATCTGGATGCATATAATAATGTTCCCCATGTAGGTCATTGTAATCCAGAAGTTGCAGAAGCAGTATCTGAACAAATACGCATACTCAATACCAATACGAGATATTTAAGTGATCACCTCAACGACTATGCCGAGCTGTTGCTCAGTACTTTTCGCAGACCTCTTGAAGTATGCTTTTTCCTAAATTCAGCGAGTGAAGCAAACGAACTTGCACTGAGAATGGCTTTCACATATACAGGAATGAAAGATGTAATTGTTCTTGATGGAGCCTATCATGGTAATACGAATACACTTATAAATATCTCACCTTACAAACATAATGGTCCCGGAGGGGAGGGTGCACCCACCTGGGTGCATACTGCACCAATCCCCGATTGCTACAGGGGTGAATACAGGTACAACGATGAAAATGCCGGCCTTAAATATGCACGCTATATTGAGGAAATTACCAGACATCTCACAAAAGAAAGCAGGGCACCTGCTGCTTTTATTGCAGAAACATGTCCCAGTGTGGGAGGGCAGGTAATTTTTCCCAGGGGTTACCTGAAGGAAGTTTATAAAATTATAAGGGAAAGAGGAGGTATATGTATAGCTGATGAAGTGCAAACGAGCTATGGACGCATGGGAACATCATTTTATGCTTTTGAGGACCAGGACGTCAATCCTGATATTGTAGTCCTTGGTAAACCCATTGGTAACGGTTATCCCCTTGCTGCTGTTATTACAACCAGGGAAATTGCAGATGCTTTTAATAATGGTATGGAATTTTTCAGCACTTTTGGGGGATCTACAGTGTCTGCCGTTGTTGGCAAGAAAGTGCTGGAAATAGTCATGAGGGATAATTATATGGAGCATGCTCAGACTACAGGATCATATTTAATGAGCCTTCTGACGCCTTTAAAAGAGAGACATCCACTGGTAGGAGATATAAGGGGCTCAGGTTTATTCCTGGGCATTGAGCTTGTACGGGATAATGAGAGCCTGGAACCAGCCGGTAAGGAAGCGTGTTATATAAAGGAAAGGATGAAGCAGATGAGGGTACTGCTTGGAACAGATGGCCCATATAATAACGTCCTGAAAATACGTCC
>WOR8_10009750_pt1 | contig 12693 bp, 11 predicted proteins | sample DeeMarSeWOR38_10_FD_19890 | JGI IMG/M metagenome (IMG submission 19890) | reverse complement strand
TTATGAGGGCTAATTCTCTGGTGACGATGTTTTCGGGTTCTAGCCTGCTGACTTTCACGACGTCTATGAGCTTGCTCATTTGTTTGACTACTTGTTCTAAGGTTTTTTCGTCTCCGTTGACGGTTATGGTCATTCTGGAGAGGTCTTCCTGTTCGGTGGGTCCGACTGTGATGCTTTCGATGTTGAAGTCTCTTCGCCTGAACATGTTGGATACGCTGTGTAGCACACCTGGTTTGTTTTCCACTAACGCGGCTATCACTTTGGTATTTCCTTTTCCCATTAATAATCTCCTACCTGTTCGTTTATTCCGCAGCCAGGAGGCACCATCGGCGCCACGTCCTCGTCTAGCGCGATTGGGACGTCTATTACTGTTGTAACGTTGCTTTTCAACGCTGTTTTAACAGCTTTTGAGAACTCAGGGATTGACGCTGCGCGTAATCCTTGGGCTCCGTATGCCTCTGCTAGCTTGACGAAGTCAGGTACGCTGCCCAGTTTGACGGCTGAGTAGCGTCCTTTGAAGAACATTCTTTGCCACTGGGCGACCATGCCCAGCACCGAGTTGTTCAGCACTATGACTATGACTGGGATGTCTTCTGTGATGGAAGTTGCCAGTTCCTGCTCGGTCATTCTGAAGCTGCCGTCTCCTGCGATGTCCACGACGGGTCTGTCGGGGCAGGCGACTTTTGCGCCTATGGACGCTGGAAAACCGAAGCCCATGGTTCCTAAGCCTCCAGAGCTTATGAAAGTTCTTGGTTTTAACGCGTTGAAGTACAGTGCTGCCCACATCTGGTTCTGTCCGACTTCGGTTGTGACTATGGCGTTTTCCGGCAGCAGTTTTCTCAGCTCTTGCAGTAACGCTTTCGGTTTCAGGTCTTTTGACCCAGCCTTAGCTGGCGGGTTAAGCTGTTCTTTAGCTTCTTTGACGCGGCTTGTCCACGGTGAATTCTTTTTCTTTTTCAGCTGTTTTGCCAGCCGTTCGTTCAGGTCTTCTAGGGCTTTTTTAGCGTCAGCCACGATGGGTATGTCCACGTCTACGTTCTTTCCGATTTCTGCCGTGTCGATGTCTATGTGGATTTTCTTTGAGGGTGCACAGAACTTGTCTAGTTTTCCTGTGGACCTGTCTGAGAATCTTGTGCCAACTGCTAAGAGCACGTCTGCCTCGCATAGCAGCTTGTTTGCGACTGGGTTTCCGTGCATTCCTATGCTTCCGAGAGACAGCGGGTGGTTTTCAGGGAAGCACCCTTTGCCCATGAATGATGTGGCTACCGGCGCCAGCAGCAGCTCTGCGACTTGTAGTAGTTCAGCGGAAGCGTTGGCTGTTATTACTCCGCCTCCTGCTAGTATGACGGGTTTTTCTGCTTCTGCCAGTAGTTCTGCGGCTTTCCGGATTTGCAGGGGGTGCGGGTTGGTTGTTGGTTTGTATCCGCGAATTTGGATTCCGTTTGAGAAATCCATCTCTGCGACTTCTGTTTGCGCGTTCTTGGGGAGGTCTATGACAACTGGGCCTGGCCTGCCGGTGGTTGCTATGTGAAACGCTGTTTTGATGGTTTTTGGAATTTCCCCGGCTGAGCGTACTTGGAAGTTGTGTTTGGTTATGGCTGTTGTTATGCCGATTATGTCTGCTTCCTGAAACGCGTCTCTGCCTATCATGTAGGACGTGTTTGTGCCTGACGAGGGAACCTGCCCTGTTAAAGCGATTACTGGTGAAGAGTCCATGTAGGCGTTGGCGATGCCTGTGACGAGGTTTGTGGCGCCTGGACCGCTGGTTGCTATGCATACTCCTGCTTTTCCGCTGGCTCGGGCGTAGCCTTCGGCTGCGTGGGCTGCGCCTTGTTCGTGCCTGCAGAGTATGTGCCTTACCTTTGAGTCGCAGATGTGGTCGTATATTGGAAGTAGTGCTCCTCCTAGTATGCCGAACATCACTTCCACGTTTTGCTGTTCAAGGGATTTTAATAGGGCTTTTGCACCTGACATTTTAGTCATTTTTCTTCTACCTCATTACTAGAAAACTTGTTTAAAAGATGATTGCCAAAGATTTTGGCGGATTGAAAATTTGCGGCGTTTTCAGAGGGTTTCCTAGGATAATTAGAGAATAAGTACCCAACGATCCCAGCTATTGAGGTGACGATCCCTCATTTTACATTTCCTCCGTGGAACACCACGTACCGTAAAACTACCACAGCGTACAAATAAAAAGTTTACGGTGTACAAATACTGCAGACACTTTGTGACAGCATTGTGGTTCTTTTTTATCTTGAAAGATCAACCGCTAATTCATGATTTTCATTCAGCCTTATCTTGCTGTCTTCATAAAAGGGAGGGGTAGTCCTCTCCGAGCAACTATTTGGTTTTGTTGTTGTAGTCTGTGGTTAGTACGTTCATGCAGCCTAGTTGTAGTCTGTGGTTAGTACGTTCATGCAGCCTATTACTGCGTCTAGGCTTGCCATTACGATGTCTTCTCGTACGCCCATGGCTGTGGCTGTTCTGCCGCCTTTGCGCATGCGCACCATGACTTCGACCATGGCGTCTGTTCCGCCAGTTATCGCCTTCACGTTGTACTGCTCCAGGTGAATCGGCTCCACTTCCTGTATCGCCTTCTTCACGGCGTTTATGGCTGCGTCCACTGGTCCAACGCCCATGTCTGCGCCTCTGACTTCGTTGCCTTTGCCGTTACCGTTCAGTTTCAGCCTGACCGAAGCGGTTGGCGTAACCGTGTTGCCGCTTACCACGGTAATCTCCAGCAGCTGAATAGGCTTTGCCTTGCTTAAGCCAAGCACGCTTTCAGCGATTGCCAGCAAATCCGCGTCCGTAACAAGTTTGCCTTTGTCGCCGACCGTTTTGACTCGTTCAAATATGTCTTGTAGCTGCTCCTCGCTCGGGTCTAAGCCCATGCCAGCTAACGTTGCTTTGATTCCCGCTGAACCCGAATGTTTTCCAGATGCTAACCTGCGTGTTCCGCCGACCAGTTCAGGCGCTATGGGCTCGTAGGTCGCGGGGTTTGCAAGCATGCCTTGCGTGTGAATTCCTGACTCGTGCGTGAACGCGTTCTCGCCTACGATTGCCTTGTTGGGCTGTACGTAAACGCCTGTTAACCGTTGCACGAATTGGCTGATTCCGTACAGCTTCTCTGTCTTTATGTTCAGCTTCAGCTTGTACAGCGCCATCAGCGAAACCACGATTTCCTCCAGTGAAGCGTTTCCGGCGCGTTCGCCTAACCCGTTTATGGTGGCGTGGAACTGGTTTGCGCCAGCATGCAACGCGGCAACAGTGTTCGCTACTGCCATGCCGAAGTCGTTGTGGCAATGCACGCTTACCACGGGCACCTTCAGCGCCTTCCGCAGGTAACCGTAGAACTGGTAGCTCCGCTCGGGAGTTAACACGCCTACGGTGTCGCAGGCAACCACGCGGTCCGCGCCAGCCTCAACACCAGTAGCGAAAACTTGTTTTAGAAACTCGAAGTCCGCCCGTGTAGCGTCTTCAGTTGACAACTCCACAATCAAGCCGCAGTCCTTGGCGTACTTCACCATGTCCCGCGTTATCACCAGCACCTGCTCGCGCGTCTTCCGCAGTTTCTCCTCGATGTGCAAGTCGGAAACGGGAATGATGAGGTGTATGCTATCTGCTCCAGCTTTCGCCACAGCGTCGATGTCGCCTTTGACGCCGCGGGAGGCACTGCAAATCTCCGCTCGCAAGCCAGCATCAGCGATAAGCTTCACGGCTTCCATTTCGCCGTCGGAAACCGCTGCGAAACCCGCTTCGATAACGTCTACGCCGAGCTCGTCCAGCCGCTGCGCTATCCTCAACTTGTTTTCAGGTGTTAAAGACACTCCAGGGGTTTGTTCACCATCACGTAGGGTGGTGTCAAAAACTCTTATCTTATCAGGGAATCCGCTAAATAAAACGATACCCCATTTTATATCTCACAAACAAAAGGAGAAGACCGCCAACATATAAGATTTACGATTCCCCAATCCACCCAAAACAGCCGAAAACTTCTAAATTTGTAAATTTGTGAATTGGTGAATTTCGTTAGGGTTCTTAAGCGGGTGTTTTGTTCTGTGGGTTTTTGCAGGGAGCGTACCGAGTTAGTGTCTGCTGCGGGAGGTGAACGCCAGAAAGGGATCAGGTTCTTTTTTTACAGGGGCTATCCTTTGAAAGCCAGAACACACAGGAACACCAGCAAATTTGTCGCCTATTAGTGGTTCATTGCAGAAACCTATAGGGGGTCTATCGCCACAGAAAAATAGGAGGGGGGTAGGTCCGCTATTGGCGTTTTCCGCAACCAATAGCATGTTGAAAAACGAGAGCACGAACATATTAGGATCCTAATAGAAATTCATTGCAGAAACCTATAGAGGGGGTCTACCCGCGGCGCCAATCTTCCAGAGCAGAGCAGAAATGACTTAAATCCCGCCAAGCACATAGCATTCAGCAACAATTCAGTTTCACGAGGTAAACCACGATGAGAAGTGACATGGTGAAAAAGGGCGTAGAAAAGTCGCCTCACCGAGCGCTTTTGAAGGCGTTAGGATTAACCGACAAGGACATAGCCAAACCCTTCATCGGCGTGGCAAACAGCTACACAAACATTGTTCCCGGACACATCCACCTGAACCAAATCGCAGACGCCGTGAAAGCAGGCGTAACCGCCGCAGGAGGAACACCCTTTGAATTCAACACCATAGCCGTCTGCGACGGCATAGCCATGGGCCACGAAGGCATGCGCTACTCGCTACCCAGCCGCGAACTAATCGCCGACTCCGTAGAAGTCATGACACAAGCACACCGCCTAGACGGCTTAGTCCTAGTAACAAACTGCGACAAAATCACACCCGGCATGCTCATGGCAGCAGCCCGACTAAACATACCCGCCATAATGGTAACCGGCGGACCAATGGCATCCGGCTGGCTCAACGGAAAAAAAATCGGCTACGCCTCAGTCCCAGAAGGCCTAGGAAAACACTACGCAGGCAAAATGACCACAGAAGAACTCAGCAGGCTCGAAAACGCCGCTTGCCCCGGATGCGGAAGCTGCAACGGCATGTTCACCGCCAACACCATGGCATGCGTAACCGAAGCCCTAGGCATGTCGTTGCCTTACTGCGCCACCTCACTCGCTAACAGCGTCTCGAAGCTGCGCATAGCCAAAGAAACAGGCGAACAAATAGTCAAACTCACATGCGAAAACGTCACCCCCTCACCCATATTGAAGAAAGAGGCTTTCGAAAACGCCATCGCCGTGGACATGGCCTTAGGCGGCTCCACAAACACCGTCCTACACGTGTCCACAATCGCCCGAGAAGCAGGAGTCACCTTGCCCCTGAAAGTTTTCGACGAAATCGGCAGACGCACCCCTCATCTTTGCAGCATGATCCCAAGCGGTCCCTACGCCATGGAAGACCTGCACGCGGCTGGAGGAATACCTGCAGTAATGAAAGAACTGTCACCGCTGCTTAACCTGAACTCACTCACCGTAACCGGCAAACCAGTCGGCGAGAACATTGCAGACGCCAAGGTGGCAGACGCTAACATCATCCGCCCTCTCGCAAACCCAGTTCACAAGGAAGGCGGCATAGCCATACTAACCGGCAACATAGCGCCTAAAGGCTCAGTTGTGAAAACCGCTGCTGTCTCACCTAACATGCTCAAGCACAGCGGACCAGCCAAAGTCTTCAACTCCGAAACAGAAGCCGTTGCCTCCATTAGAAAACGCGAAATCCAACCAGGAGACGTCGTCGTCATCCGCTACGAAGGACCAAAAGGCGGACCAGGCATGCCCGAAATGCTCATCCCCACCGCAACAATAGCAGGCATGGGCTTAAGCGAATCCGTAGCCCTCATAACCGACGGCAGATTCTCAGGAGCCACAAGAGGACCATGCATCGGACACGTCGCGCCAGAAGCCGCTGAAGCTGGACCAATCGCAGTAATCAAAAACGGCGACACAATCACCATAGACATCCCCAACCGCACACTAAAAGTGGAGCTAACAGAACAGGAAATCAAGAAACGCTTGGAAGCATGGAAGCCAAAACCGCCAAGAATAACCAAAGGCTACCTAGCACGATACTCACCCACACCCACAGAATAAACAAGCAATAGCTGCTCAGAAAAGCTACCCCCTCCCTTTTATGAAGGCTGGAACATTGAGGGGATTTCCGGTTAAAACAGGACGCTTTAGGCGCTTATTTTTGGTGGTGGGCGGATGCGTCTGCCGAGTTTTATGCGTAGGGCTATGCGGTAAAGTTTTCTCAGCGACTTCACCAGTTGCTCAATGCTTGGCGCGGTTGAGTAGATGAGCGGTATTTGCTCGTATTCTGCTAGTTTCATGGCGTAATCGTCTGGTTTCATGTGGTGAAAAACCACTAGCCGCGGTTTTAAGCTGCTGACGCGCACGATCATCATGGGTAAAGCACCGTTTTCCACGTTGGTGAACACTAAAGCGCGGTCGGTTGTTGCGCCGAACAACTGCGAGTACTCCAAGCCTGAGAGAGCTTCAACCGCTTTTTTACTGTCTATTACGGTGTACCCGCTGACTTCTTTCACGTACTTGCCTTTGCAGGCTACTACTTCGCCGTTTATGGCTTTGCACAAGTATTCAACGCGAACTGGAATGGGAAACTCCCTGAGGTCCAAGACAGCCATGGAAGGCGAACTCGTCAGTTTCGCGAATTCCCTGATGAAGCGGCTGCCTTTAATCGCTGATAACTGAGGATGAAAGTGACATCCGCTCTGAAAGGCTTATCTGCGACACCGCAAAAAGCTCACGCCACTTCCGCATCGTCGCCCCCGGCTTACCTGAAAGAATTATCTCCCCTGCGATTCTTCTCGCCAAAACCTCTCGGATGCTAGGCGACACAGACATATGCAATGGCTCCAGCGTGCACTTCTCCCTTTAATGATTAGGTATAAAACTGTATCTGAACCCCTGAATTTTGGTATCTTGAATCTAGACCTGAAATTCAGAATTTTTAAGGCTTTGAAGGGGGTGAATAGGCTTTGAGCAGAATGGTACTTTCGCGCATCAAATGGATTCAGCAATTCGAAGCGGGTAGAATCTGGTTCAATAAGCTAACTTCGATAGAGACTATAAGGACCTATCTGAGAAATCTTCAACGGTATTTTAATGCGGTGGGCAAGAACCCGGATGAATTGATAGCGTTGAAGATGGAAGGTCAACGCAACATAGGCACAAACATAGAATTCCAAGCTGAAAACCTGTTGGAGTCTTTCTTCGCAAGCACCAAGCTTAAGGAATCGGCGAAAATGGCTTTGAAAACCGCCGTACTCAGCTTTTACAAGCACAACAGAAGAGAGCTTGCTAGCAACACGGCAAGCAACATTACGCATCCCGAATACAACCAGCGTTGCCCCGAAATGCAGGACATTTTAGACTTGGACAATGCGATGGAAACCCAGCGAGACAAGGCTATCTTATGGTTTTTGGCGAGCACTGCTTTTAGGATTGGAACAGTAGTAATGCTAAAATGGAATGATTTAGAGACAACAGGAGACAAAGAAGTTCCCTTTCAGATGGTTATCGAAAGCGCAAAGCTGAAAGGCAAGGGAAAAGGCAGATACAGAGGCTTGAAACAGGTTGCCTTCCTGCATAATTTAGCCGTTGAAAAGCTTATGAGTTACAAGAACGAAATTCACAGACGAGGCTACGAGATAACCCCAGAATCGCCAATTTTCATAGCCTACAGGAAAAGCAAGAAAATAGCACCATTGATGACGCAATCCATAAACGCCAAGTTCACCAAAGCCGCGCTTGTCGCATGGGGTGATCTAGAGCAAAAAAGGTTCAGTCCTCATGATTTTAGGGACTTTTTGCAGTCTAAGCTTGAATCCGCTGGGATAAACAGCAATGTGATTAGCCCCATGCTCGCACATAAGGTAAAAGGAACCGATTTCCATTACAGCAGTCACGAAGTAAGCGAACTCTTGCAGAAATATAAAAAAGCCTTATCGTATTTGTTGCCTCAAAGCATCGAAAAAATAAGAGCTGAGTCTGAAGAGCAAGCACAGAGAATCGCTCAGCTTGAAAAAGATGTTGAAGTCTTACAGGGTGAAATGATCAGAAAGACATTTCAAAACACATTTGAAAGCACAGTCGAAACCAGTCTCCATGCAATAGAGGTCATTGAGTTAGAAAACATGCTCAAAAGACTAATCGAACTAAAAAGTTCGGAAGCCAACGCAGGAGAATCTAGAACAATTAGAAAAAAGAAAAAGACAGAACATTAACCCGCTTTTCTCCTTTAACTTGTCAGACTAATAAAGCCAAAATATCGGCTGAACCCATCAGATAAGTTTGCTTGATTGGCAAATTTTAGAAGGCGCACCCCAAGATTCATCTTTAATCTTGACTTGTACAACACATTGTCCAAACAAAGCAAAATTTTTTAAACCTGCTCCGTGAAAATGCCCAACAGAAATACACAACTCTTTGGTCAAATTAGCGCGCGCTGAGCTAAATCCTGCAAATCACTTCAAGGGCAAGTTTTCCAAAAACGCAAAAAAGAATAGAGATTTGGAAGAGATGCTCTTAAGCTAGTAGTTGTTCTGCCTTTGGTGTCAACTTGTAGTTCTTGTCTTTTTGTTCCACCAGTTCGGCTTTAACAAGTTCTCTTAACCCGCTTCTAACTTTGAATAAAGCCTGCCCAGTTTTTTCAGAAACAGCCTCAGGTGTTAAGGCTCCATTCTTTATAGCTGACAGTGTCGCAATACCGCTTTTAGTTGGTTTTCCATCTGGAGATACACAAGGCATATCAATCACAGCTTCTTGAAGCAGAGATACCAATCTTTGCAGTCATAACCTTCCTTACCTCTCTCTTCTGCACCTTCTGTTGAATTAGGCGGAGGAACAACAACTGGATCCCCAACATTCCAGTTAGCAGGAGTAGCAACCTTATGTTTATCAGTGGTTTGCAGCGCATCAATTATTCGCAGTATCTCATTCATGTTTCTCCCAGTTGTTAATGGGTAGTATAGAATCGTTCTGATTTTGCTTTCCGGGTCTATAATAAAAACGCAGCGGACTGTTTCAGTCTTGCTTTGCGCAGGGTGTATCATCCCAAACTTCTTGGATACTTCTTTGTTTAGGTCAGCTATTATTGGAAATGGAATTTTTACTCCCATTTTTTCTTCTACATTTCTTACCCATGCTATGTGTGAGGATACGCTGTCAACGCTTAAGCCAAGAAGCTGTGTATTCCTTTTCTGCAGCTCGCTGTATATGTTTGAGAAGGCAATGAATTCTGTTGTACATACTGGTGTAAAATCTGCAGGGTGAGAGAACAGTACTAGCCAGCTTCCTTCAAAGTCTGAGAGCCTTAATGTTCCCTGAGTTGTTACAGCTTCAAAATCTGGTGCTTTTTCTCCAATTAAAGGCAATCCAACTTCTGAGTTTTCCATATCTTTATTCACCTATTTGGTCTTAAGCTATCTTTTTCTTGGCAAAATATAGCGTTTTTGTTTATTTTCTAAACAAGGTCTAATGCCTTTTTATTCCAGCGAGCGCTAACATGCAAATCTGCCATCATCGCTTATTATTGGGATTCCGTTGATTTTATTTTTCAGCCATCCTATTCTTGCTGTTTTTCTTTGGTCAAATTTTGGAACGTAAGGTTTGATGTCCAATAGCGGCGTGGAACAAGGTAATGAACCTTGACCGCTTCGACGTCGCCTGGTCATAGCAAGAGAGTAGCTAGCGATAACAATATGGTAAGACACGAGACTCAGATCGATTCGAACCCGGATTTGCTGGCAGCCCTCAGTGGCGTCATCTCCAGCCATCCAATTTTTCTACCCGCGTTAGGACAAGAGAATTAAAATATAACTAGACAAAGACCCCTATTTAGTAGAAAGTATGTGGTGAGACAAATATGGATTTTGAGAAAGCGGCTTTGAAAGAGGAAATACCTGCAGGCAAAATGAAAGCGATTGACGTGGCTGGTGTCTCGGTTTTACTTGCCAATATTACCGGTGAATATTATGCCATAGGCAACAAGTGTACGCATAGAGGTTGCAAGTTGTCTAGCGGCGTGTTTGAAGGAGAAACCGTCAAGTGCCCTTGCCATAAATCAGTTTTCAACGTTAAGACTGGCGCAGTTGTGCATGGACCCGCATCCAAGCCTGCACCGAAATATGCTGTGAAAGTGGAAGAGGAGCAAATTCTCGTCAGCGTCAAGTAGCATTCAGCGCTGGTTGCGGTAGCTCCACTTCTGTAGCCACTTCGTTTCTGCGCAAAAACCATGGAGTAAAAGGTCCATTATATCGCATCGAAAACACTTGACCAACAACCTTCAGACCCGCATTTTCAATTTCAGCCAACAGCTCTTCAGATTTCTTTTTGAATATCGAGTTTGACCAGCGACCAAAAAACCTGAGAGCCGCAACAACTCTTTCAGGTACTTCCACAATCTTCACACGATCATCGACAGGCTCAGGAGTTGCTTCAAGCGTGAAACCTTCAGGCATTATAAAAGCAATTGACCCCTTTTCAGATAAGACCGGGGCAGTCATAGCTATTTCTTCTGAAACAACAGGAGCCGTCATCGCAATATCCGATTTTTGCCTATTATTGCCCGAGATGAAACGGAAAAGAAGATTGAAACCCCCGTCACCATAACCATCAACTCTGGCAATAACCAAACGAGGATAACGCCTAATCTCTATCTTTCCAACTTTCTTCAGAACTTCATATTTTGCCTGCTCGACCATAACTCATTATAAAAAATACCCAGAATATATTGATTCTCTTCAATTATTCACTACCGCTTGTCGTTCAATTAAGCTTAAAAACAAATTTCTACAAATGGATAAACAAGTATTTCGCCTGTTGGGAGGTGATTGGTTGAATTATAGAGAAAGACAGGAGATAATAGCGAAATCACCAATTTCCTTCAGCTACTTGAAAAAGTTCAATTTAGGCGCTGGAATACTGCACTTGTCTCAGGGAATTATAATGCTCGCTTTAGGCACGCTTCTAACATGGGAACAAGAAATATACACATTCTACTTGAAATTTAACGTAACCACTGGCCCTCCGCTAGTCTTTAACATTGCACCTGATCCTCAAGTCTGGTTTACGCTCAGCTATCTAGGCGTAATCGTTGCCTCTTTTCCGTTGCTCTCGGCTCTGGCACACTTTCTGATTGCGTTTCCAAAAAACAAAGACTATAAGGAGAACTTGAAGAAAGGCATTAACCCGTATCGCTGGTACGAGTACGCATTCTCAAGCTCGATAATGATCGTATTGATTTCCACTTTCGTAGGAGTCTGGGACTTCTGGTCGCTCGTGATGATCTTCACGTTGAACGCCATGATGATAATGTTCGGATACTTTATGGAAGTGGTGAATCAGCATACCGAAAAAACTTCGTGGTCAGCGTTCCTGGTGGGATGCATTTCCGGAGGCGTTCCTTGGGTTGTGCTTTTCGCCTATTTCGTAGCAGCAATAATGTCTACGGGTGTTGAGCCGCCAGCATTTGTGTATTCGATATTCTTCGTTTACTTTGCAGTGTTCAACGTCTTTGCGCTCAACATGGTTCTGCAGTACAAAGGAGTAGGCCGCTGGAAAGACTATCTATACGGTGAACGGGTCTACATAATACTCAGTTTCGTTGCCAAAACAGCGCTAGCGTGGCTTGTCTTCATCGGAGTATTCGCACCATTCTAGCGCGCGACTTCAATCTACCCTTTTCTTTTCAGAATTAGCCAATTTTGAGAACGCTTTTTTCTAAATAGTATATAGAGAAAATGCATATTAGGGGTCGTCAGAAAGGATTTGAAATGTGGTCTTTGTGGAAAAGAGGTAAAAGAACAGCCTAAAATTACCGCTGATGGCAAATGTTCTGTTTGTGGTGCAAAGCTCAAGCCAGCGTAAACAGGTCTATTTTAGGAAACATAGCAAATAAGCTCAAAACTTAGTACGTGTGCTATCGCATTATAACTTGTATTCCGAGAGAACTCCTTTTTCTTCAATTTTTTCATATTTTTTATTCGACGAATGAAAATGAATTAGAACCCTGGCTTTGTCGAATTCAGGGTTGTTATCAAAGAAAGCCTTGTCCCCAAATCTGATAGCTTGAACATTATATGAAATAAAACGGCAAAAAATCTTGTATCTTAACTTTGCCCAACCAAAAACGAACCCCCCACAAACATGATAATGCAAATTCAACGACAACCCACCATCTTCACTCTTCAACTCCGCAATTACTTCATCCCTCATGAATCTAGTATACAGATCAGACAACTTTTCAACATCATAACAATTTCCAACAGAAAGGAAGAGGTCGCCAGTACGGTCGGAATGAGTTAAAGTATAGTAGCGCGGAGTCAAAGGGTAAATTTTACTCACACCAGACAAATAAGTAACATGGATTTTCTCTGCCTTCAGAGAGGGCATAAGAATATCGAAGCATACTCAAACTAAAATATTTTTTGCACTCCCTTGGCACGTCAGCTATCTAAAAATTTTTCTCACGGTCCTCCATACAAATACAAAAGACCAAAGAACAAAAAGAAAATAACCAGCATAATGAACATGATTAAGTATTTCCAAGATCCCATATTCTCTTTCCATGTGAAGATTTTCTTCATTCCGCGAGCCATAGCATAGGAATTGTAATAACTCTTCGCTAATCCCTCGAGTTTACCTTGACGGGAATACTCCATAAACCTTCT
>WOR8_10005109_pt1 | contig 12693 bp, 8 predicted proteins | sample DeeMarSeWOR38_10_FD_19890 | JGI IMG/M metagenome (IMG submission 19890) | reverse complement strand
TACCGATATTTTCCAATCGCTAATAAATGAAATATCTGCTATAACAGATATAAATTACGGTGACAACGAGGATACCGATATAGCATTGCGGGTTGTTGCCGACCATTTGAGGGCAGTCTCTTTTTCCATTGCTGATGGCCAGATACCTTCAAATAATAAAGCAGGGTATGTAATACGCAGAATCCTGAGGCGGGCAATAAGATATGGTTATAATTACCTTCAGCAGGAGGATCCCTTTATTTACAGGCTGGTACCTATTCTTGTCAATAACATGGGCGATTCGTTTCCCGAGTTGAAAGCACAGCAGAAACAGATTACAGCCATTATAAAGCAGGAAGAAATTACATTCCTCAACACGCTTGGTAAAGGCATCAGGCTTATTGATAAACGCATCAATGAATTGAAAACCGAGAACAAAGATACTTTCCCTGGTTACGATGCATTTACTCTATACGACACCTATGGTTTTCCTGTCGATCTTACACAGCTTATATTGAAGGAAAATGATATGAATGTCGATCTGGAAGGTTTTGAGGAAGAAATGAAAAAACAGAAGCATAGATCAAAGGTTGACGCAGTCAAAGAATCAACAGATTGGATGATAATCTCTGATCATCAGGGTACAAGATTCACAGGATATGATAGAACAAATGACAGAATCAGGCTTACCCGATACCGTAAAATCAATCTAAAAGGTGAAGAACTCTATCACCTTGTATTTGACAGAACTCCATTCTATGCAGAAGCAGGAGGGCAGGCTGGAGATAAGGGTTATATAACAAATGGTGAAGAAAAAATAGATATTATTGATACGATTAAGGAAAATAAATTAATAATCCATGTAAGTAAAGCCCTCCCAGGGAATCCTGAAAGCCATTATGAAGCAGTTGTTGATGAGAGGAAGCGTTCAGCAACAGCAAAAAACCATACTGCCACCCATCTTTTACATTATGCGTTAAGGAAAGTCCTCGGTAATCATATTGAACAAAAAGGATCACTTGTTAATGACGAAAAACTGCGCTTTGATTTCAGCCATTTTAAAAAAATTACGGGGGAGGAAATCATCCGTATAGAAAAACTCATAAACGAGATGATCAGAAAGAATATTCCTGCCCGGGTTATAGACGAACTCCCGATGGAGGATGCTCTCGATAAAGGAGCTATTGCACTGTTTGGTGAAAAGTATGACAGTAAAGTGAGGATTGTTGGATTCGATGAGTCGCTGGAACTATGTGGCGGCACGCATGTTGAATCTACGGGACAGATAGGCCTCTTCAAAATTATTTCTGAAAGTGCTATAGCAGCGGGAATAAGAAGAATAGAAGCAGTTACTTCCGAAAATGCCCTGGATTATATTAATCAGAAACTATCAATCTTGGATGAGGTAAGTAGCATGTTTGCCAGCTCAAAAAACCTGCCTGATTCAATATCAAAGCTTATTGCACAGGTTAATGAGCTGAATAAAAGAATAGAGAAATTAGAAGCGAACGCATCTGCCATATTACGTGATGAACTCCTGAGTAAATCTGAGGATATAAACGGGACACGATTTATTGCCCGTCAGGTACAGACCGATTCTGTTGAAATATTAAAGAAAATTGCACAGATGGTCAGGTCATCAAACGAAAATATTATACTTGCAATAGGTGCCCGTATAGGTGAGAAAGCACATCTGCTGGTGATGATAAGTGATGATATTATCAAGCTTAAAAGAATCAGTGCCGGTGAAATTATAAGCCGGGCAGCAAAATATATTAAAGGAGGCGGAGGCGGCCAGCCCTTTATGGCCACAGCAGGCGGTAGTGAGCCCGATGGAATACCGGAAGCACTTGATAAAGTCAGGGAAATAGTAAAAGAATCACTCATCTGAATATCCCTAATTTCGATAGCAGTCGAAAAAACATTATGCCACGCACACTTCTTATATGTACTGCACTTGGCATTATGCAGTTACCCTGTGCTATATTCCATAACATTATTTTTCATTTGTTCGAAAATATTTTGTAGAATTGCCATTAATAAAATCAACAACCATGGAAGTAAAAAGGACTTTTGACATCATTGACTTCAACATTGAAAATTACCCCAGGGAAGTAGCTATTGCAGGAAAGATTAATGATGAATGGAAAACCTACTCACCCGAGGGATACCGCGATTATGCAAACCTGGTAAGCTACGGTCTTAGGGCAGCAGGCCTTGAAAAAGGTGATAAGGTTGCAACAATTACCGGAAACCGACCTGAATGGTGCTTTGTTGACATGGGTCTGTCGCAGGCGGGGCTGGTACATGTCCCTGTGTATCCAACCATAGGACCAGATGAATATCTGTACATACTTAATCACGCAGAGGTGGAAATAATATTCCTCTCAAATAAATCTATCTACAAGAAACTGGAACCCATAATGGAGAAACTCGAGAATCTCAAGGAAATATATTCTTTCGATGAGGTTGAAGGAGTTAAGAGTTTCAAAGAATTACTTGAGCTTGGCAGACAAAATGAAGAGAAATACAGGGATGAACTGCTCAGGACAAAAAAGTCAATTCAACCCCATGACCTGCTCACTATAATATACACATCAGGAACAACAGGACAGCCAAAAGGCGTAATGTTGTCTCATAATAACATTATTTCAAATTGCATCGCCATAAATGATATCCATCACCTCGGCTATGGAGACAGGGCCATGAGTTTTCTTCCTTTATGCCACATCTACGAAAGGATGGTAAACTATCATTTCCAGTATAAGGGTATAAGTGTATATTATATTGAAAATATGGGACTGATCACCGAACTGATTAAGGAAGTTAAACCCAATGTGATGAATACCGTACCCCGTCTTATGGAAAAAATCTATGATGGTATAATGAGTAAAGGTGAAGCACTGAAAGGAATAAAGAAAAAATTGTTTTTCTGGGCAGTCAAACTCGGACTGAAATACGAACTTAAGGGTAAGAGCATTTTCTATAAGACAAAACTGGCTATTGCAAACAAACTGATATTCAGCAAGTGGAGAGCAGCTTTGGGTGGTGAAATAGAAATCATTGTGTCAGGAGGAGCTGCAATCCAGCCCAGGCTTGAGAGGATCTTCTGGGCAGCAGGACTTCCCATAATTGCCGGATATGGGTTGACGGAAACATCTCCAGTGATTGCTGTTAATCCCTTCAAGATAAATGAAATAATGTTTGGAACGGTAGGTCCCCCTATACCGGGAATTGAAGTAAAGATAGCTGAAGACGGGGAAATACTCACAAGGGGACCTCATGTTATGATGGGGTATTATAAGGATGAGGAGCGTACAAAAGAAATGATTGATAGTGAAGGATGGGTGCATACCGGTGATATAGGCACACTTGTTGAAGGTAAATGGCTTAAGATCACAGACAGGAAGAAAGAAATATTTAAAACCTCCGCAGGTAAATATATTGCACCCCAGATGATTGAAAATAGGCTCAAAGAATCAATATTCATAGAACAGGCAATGGTTATTGGTGAAAATCAAAAATTTGCCAGTGCTCTCATCTCACCTAATTTCAGACATCTACATGACTGGTGCACTGAAGAAAAAATTCAGTTCATCGATAATGCTGAGCTTGTAAACAAACCAGAAGTTATAAATCTTTTTGGACAGGAGGTTGAACAGCTGAACCTTTCTCTTGGAGACCATGAAAAGATTAAGAGATTCAGACTTGTAGAAGAGGAATGGACCCCGGACACGGGAGAATTGTCTCCTACACTCAAGCTCAGGAGAAACGAGCTGATGAATAAATATGATGCAACAATTCAACAAATATTTAGCCAGAAAAAGAATTAACTTCTTATTTAATAACGGCAGGCAAAGCCTTTTTTCCGACATTCATTTTTCATACTTTTGAATACATTTGTGTTCAGATGATGAAAAAAATATTTCTGACACTGTCAATTATTACAGCGGTTATTTGCATTAATTCCTGCACAAAGGAAAGTTGCAACGAGGATACTGATGTATTCTTGCATGCCGTTTTTTATTCGAATGATTCAGGACAGGTGTCCAGCGTAGACAGTCTTGACATATACGGGTTAAACATACCTGATTCAGTGATTTGCTCCGGTTCGACACTGAATAATATTGATCTTCCCCTAAATCCTTCCGCTTCAAATTGTTCTTTCGCAATAATAAATGGAGGACGTGTAGATACGATTGATATTTATTATGGATCAAGACTTCAGTTCGTTTCAAGTGCCTGTGGGTATATTTACCTGTATGAACTCGAAGAAGTACTATATACTACGAATGATATTATTAAGATTTCAATTATTAACGAACCAGTAAATCCAGGTGATGAGGAGAACATTCAAATTTTCTTTTAGTTTCTCCCTGTTGTTATGCTCACTCCTGCTGACTGCCCAGGAAGCTGACACAGTCAAAGCCCGCAGTGCAATCAGTCTGGGCATGGACATAACCGGTCCTGTGCTTTATGCCCTGGATAATTCAAGATTTAGCTATGAAGGACATCTTTCATACAGGTTAAACTATAAGTATTACATTGTTTGTGAACCCGGATATTCGGAATATAATTATGATCAATATAATTACGAATACAACAGCAAAGGATGGTTTGTGAGGATTGGAGCAGATATCGGAATGCTTGCACCGGTTGCTTCAAAAATAAACCATTTTGCTGGCATAGGTCTGAGGTACGGCCTGTCAGTATTTGAACAGGAAACACCCTTCATAATTATAGACAGTTACTGGGGGAGAATAAATACTTCAATACCCAGAAATACAGTCCACGCTCACTTCCTTGAAGTACAGGGTAGCGTAAAAACAGAATTGGTAAGGAATTTACTTATAGGCTGGTCAGTTAAACTAAGGACACTGATATACTCATCCGGCAGAAATGAAGAAAAAGCTGTCTATATACCTGGAATTGGAGGTACTGATGCTTCCTTTGTCCCTGCATTCTCTTATTATATTATATACCGTATACCTATCGGGAGCTCCTCTGTCGAATGAGTATCATTCCGAAGAATGTAATCAGGCCATTAACGATTAACAGCTCGAAGCCAAATTTATATCCATTAAATAATTGTTCCGAGAAGGTATTTATCAAAATGCAAAGTAAAGGGGAAACAATTGCTACATATGGTACGAGTTTGTCGCGGACCTTCCACCTTGTGAACAGGCCAAATGAATACATCCCCAGCAGTGGGCCGTATGTATAACCGGCAACTGTGTAAAGGGCACTTATCACACTCTGATCGTTAATAAGCCTGAATAGCAGAATCACCAACATCAAAATGAAGGAAAACATAATATGTACCCTGAAGCGAACTTTTTTCAATATTGTTTCCTTTTCTTCTCCTTTACCCAGTATATCAACTGTAAATGAAGTGGTTAGAGCTGTAAGTGCCGAATCTGCGCTCGAATAGGCAGCTGCTATCAATCCAAGAATAAAGAACATGCTTACCAGGGGTGACAGTCCACCCCTTGTTGCAACAAGTGGGAATAGGTTATCTGACTGTTCAGGTATAGTCATGCCGGCAAAAGAGGTGTATATGACAAGAAGAACGCCCAGAACAAGGAAAATCAGGTTTACAGGAACAAAAGCCATGCTATAGGTATACATGTTCTTTTTTGCATCCTTCAAATTACGGCAGCTCAGATTCTTCTGCATCATATCCTGGTCAAGGCCGGTCATAACTATTGTAATGAACATCCCTCCAAGGAACTGCTTTACAAAGTGCCTCTCATCATTAAAATCATTGAAAAAGAATATCCTTGATAATTTATTATCCCTAACTGTTGCTATCATGGATTCGAAGTTCAAATCCATTGATTTTGCGATGAAGATTACTGTTAGGATAACTGCACTGAGCATAAAAATTGTTTGTAAGGTGTCTGTCCATATAATTGTCTTTATACCACCCTTATATGTATATAGCCAGATAAATGCCAGTGTGATTATTACGGTTACCACAAAAGGTATATTCCATGCATTAAAAACAGTAAATTGCAGTACAACTGCGACAAGGAACAGCCTGAATGATGCCCCTATTGTCCGAGATAGCAGGAAAAATAATGCTCCTGTCTTATAAGAATAATAACCAAATCGTTTTTCCAGGTAAGTATAAATAGAGGTAAGCCTCAGCTTGTAATACAGTGGTAGCAGTACCTCGGCAATTAAAGCGTATCCTACCAGAAATCCAAGCACCATCTGCATGTAAGACATCTGGCTGTCAACAACCCACCCGGGAACTGATATAAATGTAACGCCTGACAAAGATGCACCCAGCATCCCTATGGCAACAATAAACCACGGGGACCTGCGGTTGCCGAGAAAGAAGCTTTCACTGTCGGCTTTTCGACTGGTAATCCAGCCTATAACAAGCAGAAAGCTGAAATAAAGTAAGATTATTGCCAGTATTAATGCCGGGCTCATACAAAAATTTTGGCAAGGATAATAAAAACCAAGGAGAGAAAAAATTAAAATTATTAATTTAATGCGCTAATCTATAAATTGCAGATGAAATAATAGAATATGACATTCTCAGATTATCCATCAAAGCTACTGGAAAATGCGGTTAATGAATTTGCCTCGCTTCCTGGTATAGGAAAAAAAACTGCATTCAGGCTGGTCATGCATTTGTTAAGGCAAAATGAATCAGATGTGGAACACTTTGGTGAAAGCATCATAAAGCTTAAAAAGGAAATCAAATACTGTAAAATATGTTTCAATATCTCTGACAATGAAGTTTGCGACATATGCAGTGACAAATCCAGGGATCAATCCATTATATGTATTGTTGAAAATATCAGAGATGTAATCGCAATTGAGAATACAGGTCAGTTCAGGGGAGTATATCACGTTCTTGGTGGAATAATTTCACCGATGGATGGTATAGGACCTTCTGACCTTAATATAGACCAGCTGGAGGAAAAGGTTAAAGCAGGAAACGTTGAAGAGGTGATCTTAGCTCTTAGCACAACCATGGAAGGCGACACAACAAATTATTATATCTACAAAAGACTTATGCCTTATGATATTAAAATCACATCACTATCCAGGGGGGTGGCTATAGGGGATGAACTTGAATATACCGATGAGATTACACTTGGCAGATCGATAGTCAACCGTACTTTATTCAATGTGCCAGAATGATCTGCCCTTTTATACGGATCGAAACGATTGTAAGTGATCTTGAGAATTGCTAAATTAGATAAATATATTTTAAACAATTATCAATAATCAATCAAATAAATGATACCAGATATTAGTACAAAGCTGTCACTATCAGCAAAATCGATGAAGAGATCAGCCATAAGGGAGATCCTTAAGTTATTAAAGGATCCTGAGATGATCTCTTTCGCAGGTGGGCTGCCCGCCCCCGACTCTTTCCCGGTGACTGAGATAAAGGAGATATCAGCCATGATACTTGAAACACAGGGCGCCTCAGCCCTACAGTATGGTACAACTGAAGGAGAAGCCGAGCTTAGAGAAATGTTACTTAAAAGACATAATGAAAAAGGTCTTTCTGTAGGTCATGAAAACCTGGCTGTAAGTACAGGATCACAACAGGCATTGGATATCCTGTCCAGAATACTCATTAATCGAGGCGATTATGTAATTTGCGGATTACCTTCTTACCTTGGAGGCTTATCGGCATTCAATTTAAATGGAGCACAGATGGAAGGCATTCCATTCGACGAAAATGGTATGAGAGCTGATGAACTGGAGAAAGCACTCAAAAAATTAAAAGACCAGAATCAGATCGTTAAGTTTATTTATACTATACCTGATTTTCAAAATCCTGCAGGAATTACCATGCCTGATTCACGTCGTGAAGAAATATTGGAGATTGCATCAAAGTATGATCTCCTATTGGTGGAAGATAGCCCTTACAGGGATATAAGGTTCGAAGGTAAGGAACAGAAACTGATGTACGAGATTGATACGGAGGGAAGAGTTATAACTTTGTTTACTTTTTCGAAAATACTTGCCCCGGGATTTCGTATAGCATGGATTCTGGCAAACCCTGAAATAATCGAAAAGTTCTTGATGGCAAAACAATCAGCGGACCTCTGTTCGCCGGTTTTTGTACAGAAAATTATAGCTGAATATATGAAGAGGGGATTACTTGAAAAAAACCTTGTGAATACAATAAGCCTGTATAAGTCGCGACGCGATCATATGCTTGGCTGTTTTGAAAAATTTATGCCCGAAGGGGTGAAATGGACAAAGCCTGAAGGTGGGTTATTCCTATTCATAACCCTGCCGGAACATATGAATGCTGATGATTTACTCGAGCTGGCTGTTAAAAGGAATGTCGCCTACGTAAAAGGTTCTGTTTTTTACTGTAATGACTGTGGTAAGAATACCATGAGAATAAATTTTTCCTATTCCGACCCGGATACTATCACAAAAGGGGTAAAACGACTGGCTGCAGTTATCAAAGAATCCATGTAATAAGGTTGCTACTCCTGAATGTATATATACCTGTTTGAAACATTTTTAATTTTATTTGTTTAATAGTTAGAAAACGAACTTAGATACATATGGGAAAGATTGAGATTTATTTGCCTGCAATGGGTGAGGGAGTAATTGAGGCCACTATCACCAAATGGCTTGTCGCTGAAGGAAGTGAAGTTGAGGAAGACGATCCAGTGCTTGAAGTTGCTACGGATAAGGTTGATACCGAGATCCCAGCACCTGCTTCTGGAGTATTGATGAATGTCGCTTTTAGAGAAGGGGATGTCCCAAAAGTTGGTGATGTGCTCGCTTATATTGAAAATGACTCAATTGAAACCTCTTCCGAGAGTTCGGCTCCTGAGGTTGAAAAGGATTTTGAGGAAATAAGAAAAGCATCATCAAAATACCTTGCACAGAAGGAGGAAGATGAGGAGAAAATTGAAGTTATGAATAGTAGAACACCGCAAGGCAAATATCTTTCACCGCTCGTAAGAAAGATTGCAGCAACTGAAAATATAAGCTATACTGAGCTTGATAGTATCCAGGGCTCAGGCATGGATGGAAGAATTACGAAGGATGACATAACGAACTATGTTTCTTCTCGATATATTAAAGCCAAACCAGTCATTGGCGAAAAGAAGACGGAGGTAACAAAAACTACAAAGAGCAGACCTGAAGAAAAGGTCTCCGCCGTACCATCGGCTATTACGGCTGAAGGCGATGAAATTATCGTAATGGATCGAGTAAGGAAGCTTATTGCTGAACATATGGTAAGATCAAAACGAACATCGCCTCATGTAACATCTTACATAGACGCCGATATTACAGATATAGTAAACTGGAGGGAAAGGATTAAGGACAGATTCCTAAATAAGGAAGGTATCAAACTTACCCTTACACCAATTTTTATTGAAGCCACCGCTCGTGCATTAAGACAGGTACCCATGATAAATGTAACCGTGGATGATGACAGGATTATAAGAAAGAAAAACATTAACATAGGTATGGCCACTGCTCTGCCCGATGGAAACCTAATTGTTCCAGTGATAAAAAAGGCAGATGAGAAAAGTATTATCGGCCTGGCAAGAGAAGTTAACGACCTTGCTGAAAGAGCCAGGAAGAATAAACTCAAACCGGAAGAAATTACAGGAGGCACCTTTTCCATAACAAATTACGGAACAGTTGGAACACTTATGGGCTCGCCAATTATTAACCAGCCCCAGGCTGCAATACTCGGTATCGGAGCTGCAAAAAAAATGCCAGCAGTAATTGAAACACCATCGGGGGATTCAATCGGAATACGGAATATAGTTTATCTGTCGCTAAGTTATGACCATAGAGTAATTGACGGAGCTCTTGGAGGACTTTTCCTGAAAAGAATAAAGGAAAATCTCGAAGCATTCCTTGAAAATAAATTTATTCAAGACCTCTCACTATAGAAATCTCATTTTAAAAAAACAGAGTTCATATTCATCGATCCTATTTTTTTTTAATATTGTCCTAATATTAGTAGTTTTGGAGAAATGAAATCTAAAACAGATGAACATAAAGGCCTTTAGATTGCTATTTATAACCCTGCTTCTAACCCCCTTAATTACAACAGCCCAGAACCAAAGGGAAGTCAGGGATATGTTTTTCGAGGCAGAATCATGGATGTTATTTGAGGAATATAATGATGCCCTTTCCCTTTACATAAACTTACTGAACCTGCATCCAGAAAATTATAATTATAAGTATCGGATTGGTATTTGCTATCTCAATATTCCGGGTGAAAAAGAAAAAGCCCTGCCCTACCTGAAAGATGCGGTGACGCATATAAACCTAAAATATAAAGAAGGAAGATTTAGCGAAAAAGAAGCACCCTATGATGCTCTGTTCTACCTCGGCACAGCATACAGAATATCAAATCAGCTTGATAAAGCAATAGAAACATACAGGTCATTCTACCAGGGAATGGACTTTAAAGTATATGATTCAACCATAGTCAAACAACATATTGAGGCCTGCCAGAATGCAAAGATCCTTATGCGAACACCTATGTACCTTAAACTTGAGAATCAGGGTGAGTATATAAATGAGCAGAGATCAGATGTAAGCCCGGTGGTATCAGCTGATGAGAATATAATCGTGTTTACACGTGAATTACCATTCTATGAAGGGATATTCTACTCCATTAAATCAGATGATTCCTGGTCTCCTGCAATACAGATCCAGCCAGAACTGTTAATAGACGATGGATATACGAGTTCCCTTTCACAGGATGGATCTGAATTGTATATATACCGGGATGATGGCTATGACGGGAATATTTATGTTAGCAACTTTTCAAACGGGCGTTGGTCTCCTGCTGTCAAACTGAATGAAAACATCAATACTAAATACTGGGAGTCACATGCGTGTGTGTCCAGTGATGGAACAAAGCTGTATTTTACCAGTAACAGGAAAGGTACATACGGGGGTCTCGATATCTATGTATCGGAAAAAGATAGTCTTGGTGACTGGGGACCCGCTGTCAACCTCGGACCTGTAATAAATACCCCTTTCAACGAAGAAACACCATTTCTCGACAGTACCGGAAAAGTATTGTTCTTCAGTTCAAGGGGTCATTTCAATATGGGTGGACATGATATATTTTATTCAACGAAACTTGATAATAATAAATGGTCAACACCGGTGAATATGGGATATCCTCTCAATACCACTGATGATGATCTCTTCTATTCTCCTGTTGGAGAAGGTTACCTTGCGTATCTTTCAAAGTTTGATCCTGACGGATATGGAATGGAAGATATATACAGGGTTGAAGTATTCTCTGACGCAAAACCCAGAGAATTCTTACTGAGGGGCATTGTTCGATTGAAAGACCTCCTCGGCCAGTATGTAGACAGCGTAAAGGTAAGCGCTTTGCTAAAACCGGAGCTTGATACACTTGTAGCCGTTTATTCAAACCCTCATACCGGGAAATACGAGATTAAGGTTCCTCATGGTGATATCAGGCTTGTCTATGAATCTGAGGGATCAAAAAAAATTGAGAAAGATATAAAAGTAGCTATTACACATCCCGGCGATAGTATCATACTTCCTTCTGAAGAACTTTTTAAATCTGATTATACCGCAGAAATATCCATTCCGGGAAGACCGGATTCAGTCCAATACATTAATGGAGATATAGCAACTATTGAACTTGAGATTGAGCCCAGGTCAAGTCTTATCGTAGAGCACTGGTTGAATGACAAGCTGGTTAAAACTGAAGAGTACTTAATTAACGATCCGGTATTTGTCTATGAAGCCGAGGCACTTACCGGAAATAATAAACTGAAATTCACAATTAAGGACCGCTTTAATAATATAACAACCGAAGAATATAGATTTCTGTCCGGTGAACCTGTCAGAGTAGACAGAGTGAAGGCTGAACCTGTTACCAGTGAACCTGTTGTTGCTGAAATCTTGCAGCAGGAACTGATTGCACAGAAACAAACTCTTGACAGCCTGGAAAATATCCAGACCGGAGAGGAAAAGCATATTGAACGAATGGGCCAGGTAATAAACGAGGTAAGTACCAGCAATGGTTCAAAGTTGATTATAGAGGCCATCCAGAAAACCAATGATAAGCAAATAAGGAATGCGGGCGAATGGCTGGAAGCATTATACTCGGTCGCAACTGACGATGGAGCCGAGAAAGAACTGCTTGCAAAGCTCATTGCAGCAATGTCAGCAGATCCCGGTGACAGTCCGGAAGATTATATTAAACGAATTGCTGAATTTGCAGGGCCAAACCTTAAAAAAATACTTGAAACAATCGATCCCGGCACACTGAAAAGTAAGAATCCTGAGGAAGTAATTGAGTACCTGCTCAGTAATGCTGACAAGCTGGGATACAGCAAAGATGAATTATTTGCAGCATTTTCGAAATTGATTAATGCATCAGGAAAGACAGCCGAGGAGATTGTAACCTATATGAACATCAGTGAAGGTGTCAAATTATGGTGGCTATGGGTTATTCTTGGCGGGATTGTTATAGGCCTGATAATTTTTGGTGTGGGCAGGAGAAAAAAGAAAAATGTTTAGCTGTGTAATATTTAATCCTTTCTTCCCGTATATTATAACAGGTTTTTATATTATTAATAATTTAATATTTTTGTTATAATCAAATATCCAGGGATATGAATCGAGTACTGTTAAGTCTGTTTCTGGTCTTGGTGATTAATATAGATCTTCTGCCACAGAATTTCAGAAAAGACCAGG
>WOR8_10009714_pt1 | contig 12695 bp, 13 predicted proteins | sample DeeMarSeWOR38_10_FD_19890 | JGI IMG/M metagenome (IMG submission 19890) | reverse complement strand
GTTTTGAAAACTCTTTGTATGCCAGCACCTCAAATTCGAATCGATTGATTCTGTCAACGATTCATTCGGCCAAGGGGCTGGAGTGGCACAGTGTATTTGTCATCTGGGCCCTGGACGGCCGATTTCCCTCGGTGCATACCTTGCATAAAGAAGAAGAGCTTGAAGAGGAACTCCGGCTGATGTATGTCGCCGCCACCCGGGCCAAAGAAAACCTGTATTTCACCTATCCGAGCAACGTATATGATCGCAGCACGGGATTGATATTGAACCGGCCTTCGCGCTATCTTGACAACATAGCCGATGAGATCCTTGAAAAACATTTTGAATATCGCTGAAGTAAAAATCGAGGAAAAACGGAAGAAGTGATACGATGCAATTTTGATTAATCCGGCCGATTAAATGGTTTCGAGCGATAGATGCTCCCGGTGTTACTCTTTAATGAATCCCCACCATATAAACCAGCAAAAACCGACGATGGCGATAATGGCGATGACATAGCCCGACCAGTCAAACGGGCGGGTGGCAAACCCAAGCTTGTCCACGTCGCCGATTTTGGTCTTACACGCTGGACATTTGCGGGTTTGTAGCGGCAAATAGGTATAACACTCCGGGCATTTTTTGGTCACAAAACCGTAACTTCCGGAGCCGCGGCGGTCATCATCAGCGGACATGTTCCATCTCCTTTCATTAACTGTCTAACAGGCGGCGGACCATCAGTGATATGTTGATTGGCTAACTTTGCCAGAAACCTTCTTCAACGGAAATCTGACTTTCACTCTTTGTGCGGTTCAGCCAGGCTTCTGTTGTTTTAAACATCTTTTGTTGCAGCAATCGCTCCTTGATGGCTGCCTTTTCTTTTTCAAAACCGTCTAATGCAGGTTCTTGCCGCTCAATCACATAATAGCCTTTTTGACCTTTTATGGGTTCGTCGGGCAATGGATTTTGATCAGAAAGCTTAAAAGCCACCCGTGCGATTTCAGTTTCGGAACCCATCGTTGGTATGGAATCGTCACGCTTGAAAAAGCCCGTCGTTTTGGGTGCCAATTTGAATTTCTGACTGACGCTGGCAACGGTCTGTCCGTTTTTAAGTTCCGCCAAAAATTCGCTGGCCTCACTGGACGCTTTGGTATCCTGCTTCTCTTTAATGACATCTTCTTTAACTTTGTTGGCTACCGCCTCGAGTTCCGGGATTTTGGCTGGCACCTTTTCGACAACTTCTATCAAATAATACCCGTCAGCGAATTCCTGGACATTGCTGACTTCGTTAATCGGCAGATTAAAGGCGACCGATGCAAACTGAGCGGCGTTTTGTATTTCCTTGGGGGGGCTTTTTTGGGTAAAAAGTCCGGTCGTCAGGACCTTTAAATTACGCTTTTGAGCGATATCGGCGAGATTTTGGCCTTCAAACGTTGCATCGTATACGATTTCGAATGTCTTCGCGTGCCTCATCCAATGAAAGGGTTTTGGCTGGGTTTACTTTTTCAACTTTGATAATATGCCATCCGAAACGGGTGCGAACCGGCTCGCTGATCTCAGCGGCTTTCATGGAAAAAGCCTTGTCGGCAAAAGGTTTTACCATCGCTTCCCTGCGGAAAGTCCCCAGATCCCCCCCCTTGGTTTTCGTTGGGCCCTCAGAGTATTGACGGGCAAGCGCTGCAAAATCCTGTCCTTCCTTTGCCATTTTAAAAACATCTTCGGCTCGTTGACGTGCGTTTTCCACCTCCTCAGGTTTGGCGTCCTGGTCGACTTTTATTAGAATATGCCGTGCCTGAACGGTTTTCGGATTCTCGAATTTTTCCGGATTGCTATCATAATAATCCCGGATATCTTCTTTGCCCGGGCTGCAAAGTCCCCGGGTCTGAGGTAAAGGTAGCGCGCCTTGATTTCAGGATCGGTCTTAAAGGTTTCCTTATGCTTCTCAAAAAAATCCTGAATCTCATCCGTTGTGGGTTCAATTTTCTTGAATTGCCCGGGTTCGAATAGAACATAGTCTACGTCCACTTCGGTATTATTCCACTGATACCACTGCTGGGCCTCAAAATCCGATACTTTAATGTTGGCGCCAATAAAGGTCTGCAGTTTATCAATAATCATTGATTCGCGCTGCTGTTCCTCAAAGGTTTCCGGTGACAGCCTTGTGCTGCTTAACATATTCAGATAGCGTTGGTTGTCGAACACCCCGGCGGTTTGAAAGGCCCCAATGTTTCTTATTGTTTGAGCGAGCTCTTCATCCGATACCTGGATTTTCAACTTTTCGGCCGCCTGAAGCATAAGGACTCTATCAACCAGCTGATCCAAAGCGCGCGTTCGCAGCTGCAAGGCCTGGATCAGTTCATCGTTCAAATTAGTGCCAAATGACTGCCGCACCTGTTCAAGCAGATTGGTGTATGCGTTGCGGTAATCATTTAAGGTGATGATGGTCCCGTTCACTTCGGCAACCCGGCTGGAGCGTTGCGATGTATATCTTTGCACCCCCCAGGGGATGAATACGACGATGATGGCTGCCAACAAAAATTTGATAATCCAGCTACCGGCATGTTTGCGCATTAAACTCAACATTTAATTTATCTCCTTGTCCGTTCAGGGTTCAAAATGCAACGTTCAACGTTCAGGGTCGTTGCAATCCCGAAGCTCTGAACGCTGAACGGCGAACCTCTAAACCTTTCATGATCACATAAAATACTACGGAAACGCAAAAAAAGAAACGCCCCAAATCAGGTAATTATGGTGAGCGGTTTGTCCTGCTTGTCAATTTTAGTCCCAACTGTTTCAGAGCAATAGACGCATAAATACTCGTACTTATCACCTTCGGGCAATACCAGCAGAAGCCGTTTTCGGACCGGCACAGCCTGCTTGCATTTCGGGCAATAAAGCTCGGTGGCATCAAAATCTTTATAAACATCCGAGCCGTTTGACTGGCCCGCAAAAAGGTGTGCTGGAATCCCACCCGGTTTCATTCATTGCCCTCCAATTCAAACCCCGATGCAAAACGCAATCGGATCATCAATGTAAGATGCTAATAATATTTGCTATTTAAAATTTTGTCAATAGCCCGCAACCACCCGCTGCACTTTGAATTCCGAAGATTTTCCAAGAGGCTTCAGCTGGGAACAATTGATTACCGACCATCCGCACAGCGGGTGGCTTGTCTTTTAGCGCCAAAGGCGGTAAATGACAGAGACGCGAAATGCCCGAGCGTTGAAAACAACGCGATGAAACCGGATGCTTCGCATCCGGTTTGAAAAATCCAATTATCAGCTGGGAGAGCGCATGACTGGCAGTCATGAGGTCGTCGGTTCGATCCCGATCAGCTCCACCATCAATCATTACTTCAAAGGTTAGTCCGGGGACTAACCTTTTTTAATTTTATGAAAATGTTTCTGTTACCATTTCAGGATAAGGCAAGTCAAAGCTAATGTAAAGGGTGCTTGTGCTTGACATCCACCGGTGATTGGCATAAATATCGGGGTCTGTTTTTAGTAAAGCCATAAAATATCTGAATTTTTTATGAAAGTTATAAAACGTTACATCTGGTATCTGGTTTTCGCAATCCTGGTAGGCGTGGTTTCACTGCTGGTGGTGGTCATTTTATCTGATAATTCCAAGATATCCAACCCGGTTGAAGAAGCCGCGCGGCCGGCAGAATGGGCGTCATCCCAAACAACCCCGGTCCATCTGTATTTCTCCGACAGAAATCAGCATTTTCTAATGGCCGAGGAGCGGATTCTGAAAAGTCAGCAAAGTCCTGAATTCTTAGCAAGAAGTGTTGTTGAAGCGCTGATAAGGGGTCCTCAGCAGGGATTGATGCGCACCCTGCCCCGGGAGACCGCTGTCCGCGCTGTCTATATGCTCCCGGAGGGTATTTGCTATGTCGACCTGACACCGGGTGTTGCTGAAAACCACCCGGGAGGCATAAAATCCGAATTGCTGAGCATCTATTCCATCGTCAATTCGTTGGTGCTGAATGTGACTGAAATCGAAGCGGTAAAAATTCTGATCAACGGGGATGAATCGATGACACTTGCGGGTCATATTGATCTTCAAATTCCGATTAAGGCAAACATGCTGTTGATACGATGAAAACAAATTCAAAAATCGGAAATATACGCAACATCGGCATTATCGCCCATATTGATGCCGGCAAAACCACTGTCACCGAGCGTATTCTTTATTACACCGGTCGCTCCCATAAAATCGGTGAAGTCCATAACGGTGAGGCCGTGATGGATTGGATGCCCGATGAGCAGGAAAGAGGCATTACGATTACCTCTGCCGTCACCACCTGCCATTGGGGCAATACAGAAATTCACATCATTGACACACCCGGGCATGTCGATTTTACGATTGAGGTCGAGCGTTCCCTAAGAGTGCTGGATGGTGCCATCGGTGTATTCAGTGCCGTTGAGGGTGTTGAGCCCCAGTCTGAAACCGTATGGCGCCAGGCCGATAAATATCATGTGCCCAAAATGGCTTTCATCAACAAATTAGATCGGATCGGGGCTGATTTTTTCGGTACGGTTCAGATGGTGAGAGAGCGCCTCAAGGCCCATCCGCTCATCGTGCAGATGCCGGGAGGCCTGGAGGATGACTTCAAAACCATTATCGATTTAATCCGCATGAAGCAAATTGAGTGGGATGACGAAACGCTGGGGGCCGATTTCACAGAACAGGAGATTTCCAAGGAATTCAGGAAAATTGCTGAAGAATACCGCGAGAAACTGATCGAAACCGCAGCGGAATTTGACGATGATATAATGGAGGCTTATCTGGCTGAGGCCCCCATCGACCCGGATAAATTACTGGCCGCCATACGCAAGGCGACAATCGATCTGAAACTGGTACCCGTACTGTGCGGTGCGGCATTGAAAAATAAAGGCATCCAGCCGCTGCTTGATGCCATTGTCCAGTTTTTGCCAAGTCCGCTGGATATCCCTCCCATTAAAGGAACCCACCCCGAATCCGGTGAGGTCATTGCCTGCCGGCCCAAAGATTCCGAACCCCTGGCCGCCCTGATTTTCAAAGTCGCAATGATGGAGGGTCGCAAATTATCCTTTATCCGGATTTACAGCGGCCGGCTCAAAGTCGGTGATAGCGTATTCAATCCAGCTCGCAATGAAAACGAAAAAGTTGCAAGAATATTTTATATGCATGCCAACCGCCGCGAAAGGGTGGAGTCCGCCGGCGCGGGAAGCATTGTTGGTGTGATGGGGTTAAAGGCGTCTTCTACCGGTGAAACCCTATGCGACCGCGAACACCCGGTCTTGCTCGAGAAAATCGAATTCTATGAACCGGTCATCTCCGTTGCGGTGGAACCCAAAACCCATGCGGATCAGGAAAAATTCGACGAGGTCCTCGCCAAATTTATGGCCGAAGATCCGACCCTGGTCGTTCGAAAAGATGAAGACACGGCCCAGACGATCCTGTCCGGAATGGGCGAATTGCATCTGGAAATCATTGTCAGCCGCATGCAGCGCGAGTTTAATACCAATGTCAATGTGGGCAAACCTCAGGTCGTTTACCGGGAAACCATCGAAAAAAAAGCAGCGGCTACGGTCGTTTTTGATAAAGAAATTGCCGGGCAGCGACATTTCGCAGAAATTTCGGTGAAAGTGGCACCCTTGCCCCGGGGGACCGGAAATAAATTCAGCGCCCAAATTCCGGCCGATGTCCTGCCGCAGATTTTGATCGCCGCTGTTGAAAAAGGGGTTATGGAATCTCTGGAAAGCGGGTCGCTGATGGGATATCCGGTGGTGGACGTCGCGGTCAAACTGGTGCATGCCAATTACAAAGAATCGCTTGGCACCGAACTGGCCCATACCGTCTGTGCTTCAATGGCATGCAAGGAGGCCATGGCGGCCGGCAATCCATTTTTGCTCGAACCGATCATGACTGTAGAGATCTTTGTGCCTGAAGCCTTTATGGGTGATGTCATCGGCGATTTAAATGCCAGAGGTGGAAAAATTGGATCCATTGAACATAAAGGCGGGGCCCAGGTGATCCATGCAACTGTACCGCTGTCACAGATGTTCGGCTATTCAACATCCCTTCGTTCGGCTACCCAGGGCCGGGGAACCTTTTCGATGCAGTTTTCCCATTTTGACCGCAATTAATCCTTTTTGGACAGTGCATCTTGGAGCTTTTTCAGGCGCTCTTCGATCTGGTTCCTGCGGTTCTCATCCTTCACATAGGTCAACGCGCGCTGGAATTGAGCGACGGCCGTCTTATAGTCCCTCTTATGGGTGTGATAGATGCCGAGATAATAGTGCGCATCTGCCAGATTCCCCTGTTTGCCCAGACTTTGGCTCAGGCTGTAATAAGCCTTGGTGTAACGGGGATGTTTGTCAACAACCTCCTGCAAAACAGGTGAAGCCTCATCAACCAGTCCCATCTCCAGATAGGCCTGCCCCAGGTACAGGGCGCAATCGGCATCATCCGGAATCATATTGCGGGCTGTTTTCAGCATTTTTATAGATTGCTCATACTGCCCATCCAGATAATAAACCCGACCGACATCTCTGAGGATATACGGATCAAATGCCCGCTGTTCCAGTGCGGTTCTCAGATGTTCAATGGCTTCGCCTCTCCGGCCTACCCGTGCGAGTATGAGTCCGTAACGGTAATGGGCGATCGGGTCCTGGGGATGTTTGGCAACCTCGCCCTCAAGGGACCTGAGCACCAGGTTTTCATCACCGTACTGGGTAAGCAGATAGGTCTGCGCTCGCATAAAATCATCGGAAGGTTGCTGGGGTTTGGCTTTGGCGGTTATTTGCCCACCGCTAAGCTGGGCGTCAAGATAGGTGATGCGCTCATCAACCGCCGGATGGGTCCGCAAATAGGTCGGGACCTGTTTGGTATCGTACCACTGTTGGCTGCGCATCTTTGTTAAGATCTCCAGCAACCCCTCGCCGCCATAACCGGCATCGGCCAGATAAATCAGGCCCAGCTGGTCGGCCTGCATTTCGTTATCGCGGCTGTAGGACAATTGGGCGGCCTGACCGGCTGCCTGACTGCCCATTGTAAGGGCCGAGGCCGCTTCTCCCCCACCAGCTGCTCCGATTAAGATGCCGGCGGCCATGCCCGCCATGGACGCCCAGCCGATTTTTTTGGATTTTTCGATTTTCTGTGAGATGTGGCGCGCATTCACATGCGCAATTTCATGGGCCAGGATGCCGGCCAGTTCCTCTTCATTGTCCATGGCTGCCAGCAGCCCGCTATTAATAAAAATATAGCCGGCCGGAATGGCAAAGGCGTTATACGCATCGACATTGATAACAAAAAATCGATAGTCAAACAGCGGTTCTTTTAGAACCGCAACGATACGGTTTCCGACCTTGTTAACGTATTCCACAATGACCGGATCATCGATAACTTCATACTGCCGGTAAATGTGGTTCAACATCTCCCGGGACAGTTTCTCCTCCTCAGCGACGGTCAGACCAAGGGCAGCCGGAGGGTTGATTTGACTCAACAGCAATAACGCTGCTATCCATATATATTTGAATTTTCGAATCATTTGCAATCAAACGGGCTAGAAAACGAAAAACCCCAACAACATGAAATTATTTTAAATTGCTCTCCATGGCTCTCTGACTTAATCCATTAGCGGATGACAATGATATATCATTTTTAATCGATTAATCAAATAAAAATGCCATATTTCAAAGTTCTTTCCAAACTCTAAATTTTATGTTAGAGCATCCGGGTTATGGCCCACATCATCTGCATAGCCAACCAGAAAGGCGGCGTCGGCAAGACGACCACCGCGATTAACCTATCGGCCGCCCTGGCAGCTTCCGAAAAAAAAACGCTGCTGGTCGACTGCGATCCCCAGGCAAATGCGACGTCGGGGCTCGGCATCGACCGCTCCCGGCTGGAAAAGACCCTTTATCACGGTCTGCTCGGTCGGGCCGGCGCATCAAGCCTGATCGTGGATAGTGAAATTCCCACCCTCAAGGTGATCCCATCCGATGTTGAATTGATCGGGTTTGAAGTCGAAATGATGTCAAACCCCGATCGTGAAATGGCATTAAAGCGTCTGATTTCCGTTCTAAACCATTCATTTGACTATATTTTTTTGGATTGCCCGCCTTCACTGAGCCTTTTGACGGTCAATGCCCTGACCGCTGCTCATTCGGTACTGATCCCGCTGCAGGCGGAGTATTTCGCCCTGGAGGGTCTGGGGCAGCTGCTCAACACCGTCCGGCGCATCAAGCACAGGCTGAACCCGGATTTGAGAATCGCCGGAATATTGATAACCATGTTTGATAAACGCACCAATCTCGCTTACCAGGTGGCGGAAGAGGCCGAAAAATATTTCAAAGAACTGGTTTTCAAAACCATGGTGCCCAGAAATATTCGTTTGAGCGAGGCGCCCAGCTTTGGTAAACCGATATTATTGTATGATGCCACATCCACCGGCGCCCAGAGTTATTTTGAACTGGCCAGAGAAATTATACGAACCTAATGCCGCGATTGAGTTGAAACTCAATCGGGGTTAATGGTTATCTGTTATTTAGGGGCCGAGTTTTAAACCGCAGGCAACCTGCTGGTTGTCGAGGATTTGAAACGAGGCACCAACAAAGATATGGGGCCAAAAGACATTTTTGAGAAGGCTTCTCGTTAATCGTTGCACAGGATTAAATTCCGGCTTTATCGATCATCAATCATCGGGGAAAGCAATGCAGAATAAAAAGACCTTAGAAGCACCTGCCGGCAGCCCGACCAAACGCAAAAAACAGGCTCTGGGTAGGGGTTTGGGTGCACTTATTCCGGAAATTGAGAAATCACAGGAACAAACCAAAGATTTTTTTTACTGTGAAATTGAAATGATCCGGCCCAACCGGTTTCAGCCGCGCATGCAATTCGCTGAAGATGAACTGGCAGAGCTCTGTCAATCCATTAAAGAGCAGGGCATCCTGCAACCCCTTCTGGTTCGTGAAGAAGACGATGGTTTCGAACTGATTGCCGGCGAAAGACGTTTGCGGGCAGCCAAAAAAGCCGGGCTTACCCAGGTGCCGGTTGTTATTAAGCGCATTGCTGATTCCAAACTGCTGGAGCTGTCGATTGTCGAAAATATCCAGCGCGCCAACATTAATCCCATCGAGGAATCGGAAGCCTACCATCGCCTGATCACCGAATTCAAACTGACACAGGATGAGGTCGCAACACGGGTGGGCAAAAGTCGATCAGCGGTAGCCAATTTTTTGAGATTGCGGCAGCTGCCCGAACCTATCAAAACCAGTATCCAGGAAGGCCGGTTGACCATGGGTCACGCCAGGGCGCTGTTGGGTATCGAAAATTCCACCCAGCAAATGGCTGCATGGCGGGCGGTGGTGAAAAAGAATTTGTCGGTTCGAGAGACCGAAAGCCTGATTCGGTCTTTGAAAGAGGAGAAAAAAAAGCCGAAGGTAAGCCGAAAAAGCACTGAGGCCGTTCACCTGCAGAGCCTGGCGGATGATCTCTCGAGGCATTTCGGAACAAAAGTGGTCATTAAAAGGCGGGGCCAGGTGGGAAGAGTTGAAATCGAATTTTACAGCGATGACGATTTAGACCGCCTTATCGCGCGCCTGCGTCAAACCAAAACATAGAAGTGGTTTCATAACCTTTGAGTTTTAATTGATATTCCTATTATTTAAAAAACTTTCACCACGAAAACACGAAATCAATAAAGCACGAAATTTAGATTATTTCTTTTTCGTGTTTTTACCCTTTCGTGCTTTGGTGATTAATTGATCTTTAAATATTTACATCTCAAATGCCCATTCATATCATCATAGATGGATATAACCTTATCCGTCAATCAACAGCGCTGAGTGCATTGGATCAGCAGGATATCATGCTGGGTCGAGAAGCGCTGGTAGAGAAACTGGCGGCTTATCGCAAAATTAGGCCCCACCGGATAACGGTGGTCTTTGATGGCCGCCACGGGCCGCTTTTTTCAGTGCAACGCAACCAAAAAAAAGGAATTTGCATGCGCTTTTCTCGCAGGGGAGAATCGGCCGATGACGTGATCAAACGCATGGCCAGCAGCGAACGCGAGAAAGCGCTGGTCGTCTCCGATCGCGAAGTCGCCGATTCTGCCGCCTCCTGTGGCGCAGCAACAATCAGCGCCCGGCAGTTCGAAGCCAGAATCACAATGGTTGCAAACCCCGATATCCCCATCAGCCAAGCCGAAGATTCATCGGGCTGGAACCCCACCACCAAAAAGAAAGGCCCGTCCCGCAAATTGCCCAAAAGACAGCGGCGCAGCCGCATGAAAATCAAAAAGCTCTGAAATGAAAATCGTTATTGCCAAAACTTCCGGATTTTGCATGGGTGTTCGCCGGGCGGTTGAAATGGTGCTGGATGCCCCCGAGGAGCATCAGAATCCAATTTCAACCTATGGCCCGCTGATTCATAATCCTCAAGTTCTCGAAATTTTAGAAGAAAAGGGTATATCCGCTTTCAACGAAACGCCACCGCAGGGCTCGGGCACAGTGCTGATCCGGGCCCATGGCGTACCGCCCGAGACCCGGATTCAACTCGAGGAAGTGGGTTTCAAGGTTATCGATGCAACCTGCCCGCGGGTAATAAAGGTGCAGACGATCATAAAAAAACACCTGAAAAAAGGATTTGCATCCATCATTGTGGGCGACAAGAATCATCCGGAAGTGATCGGTTTGCGCGGTTATGGCGGGGATAAAAGCTTTGTCGTCAAAAATGTGGACGAACTGAAAACACTTCCCCGCTTTGAAAATGCGATCATCGTTGCTCAAACCACCCTAAATACCCATCTCTGGCATGATGTCAAAGAATGGACGGCTGAAAATCACCCGCACTATAAAATTTTTGAGACCATCTGCGATTCCACGGAACGTCGTCAGGCAGAAGTTCAACGCCTGGCAGAATCAGTAGACGCCGTCATTGTCGTTGGCGGTCGCAGCAGCGGCAATACCAAAAGACTGGTTGATATTGCGCGCCAGACCGGCAAGCCCGCTTATCATATCGAAAGCGAAACGGATCTGAATGACTTGAATCTGCAAGAGCTAACCGCCGCCCGTCAGATCGGCATAACCGCCGGCGCATCCACACCCAACTGGGTCATCAAAAAAGTCTACCGCGCTCTGGAAGCCCTGCTTTTCAGACGCAAGCAAGGCTGGCGGCGGGTTCTATATGAAATCCAGCGGGCGCTGCTGCTGACCAACATTTATGTGGCTGTCGGGGCCGGGGCACTCTGCTATGCCTGTAGCAAACTTCAAGGAATCTATCAGACCTTTCCCTATATTTTAATTTCGATGCTTTATGTTCAGTCCATGCATATTCTCAACCATCTGACCGACACCCGTGCCGACCGATTCAATGATCCGGACCGGGCCCAATTTTATGACCGCCACAAAATCCTGCTGGCCGTATTAGCAGTGCTTTCGGGCGGCACCGGGCTGATCATCGCCTATGATATCGGCCGTTTCCCATTTTTGGCTTTGCTGATTATGAGTCTTCTGGGGCTCTCATACAACCTGAAACTGTTACCGGAATGGCTGGCAGGCATTAAATATCGCAAAATAAGAAATATCCCCGGCTCCAAGACGCTTTTAATTGCCATTGCCTGGGGGATGGTAACCGCTGTCCTGCCGCCATTATCCAAATTCGGCACCATCAATTGGATCAATGTGCTGGTGGCCTTGTGGGCGGTCGGGATCGTATTTGTCAGAACCGCTTTTTTTGACATCCTCGACATGCAAGGCGATCGGCTGGTCGGCAAAGAGACCATCCCGCTGCTTCTGGGAGAGAAGCGCTCCATGCGCGTTCTTAAAATTATCTTGATTGGATTGACCGCCACCCTGGTTTTTTCCAGTGCGTTGCAGCTGACCTCAAGCCTGGGGTTTTTCCTGGTCCTCTGCCCCCTGCTAATATCGATTATTATTTTTACGCATGAACGGGCTCTGATGTTTCCGGGCATTCGGCTGGAATTTTTGCTTGAAAGCCAGTTTCTCTTGGCGGGCATAATATCCTATGCATGGGTGTGGCTCACTTAGACCACGTGTCAGCAAACAGATGACAGAAGTCAGAAAACAGAGGTCAGAAAGACTGATTGATCTTTCGGTTTTAGCATCTGTCTTCGACATGAGCTCAGGCCGAAAGTTGCTCGTCGCAGGCTGTCCAACTGACATCTGTCCTCTGGCATCTGTCCTCTGAAAACCTGACACCCGAACACTTAATAAACCTTGAGGGTGGCCGCTACTGCGACTATCAGCCTAAAACATTATTTATTGGAGGGACCTTTTCGCAGCCTGAATTCAGGCTCTTTGCCAGTCAAAAGCCGCTTCAAGTTGCTCCGATGGCGGATGAAGATGAAAACGGCAACAATAGCGGCGGCGGCGGTCATGATGGCCGAATCACCGGCAAGCCATACCGCAGCCGGCAGAATTGCGGCGGCTGATAGAGACCCAACCGAAACCCGCCGGGCCATCAGCAGCACGGCAATGAAAACGGCGGCAGCTGCCAGGACGGCTGCAGGTGAGACCACCGCGAAACATCCAGCGGCAGTGGCAACCCCCTTGCCGCCGTCGCGAAACTTCAGATATATAGGGAAAAGATGGCCTAAAAATGAGGCCAGCACAATGGATAGCAGGTAGCCATCGTTGCCTCCGCCGACCGGGCCAAATGCCAGCAGCGCCAGATAAACCGGAACAGCGCCTTTAAAAAAATCGCCGGCC
>WOR8_10008860_pt1 | contig 12696 bp, 13 predicted proteins | sample DeeMarSeWOR38_10_FD_19890 | JGI IMG/M metagenome (IMG submission 19890) | reverse complement strand
CTGCTGCCGGCCGGCGACCTTCAGGTGCTGGATCGCAACATCGTGGTTGAGGCCGGGGATTTCATCCGCTCGGCGGCGGAACTCAGCAAACTGGTGGTCAATGTGGTCGACGGGGTGCCGGTCTATCTGGATGATGTCGCCCGTATCAGCGATGGACCCGCCGAGCCGAGCAGCTATACCTGGATCGGCTTCGGCCCGGCCTCCGGTCTGCAGGCGGCACATCCCGGCTTCTATCCGGCAGTGTCCCTCGCCATCGCCAAAAAAAAAGGGGCCAATGCGGTCAGTGTGGCCAACGAGGTGGAGGATTATTTTGCCAGGCTGAAACAGGAGATTTTCCCCCCTGAAATCAACTACCGCATTATTCGCAACTACGGGCGCACCGCCAATGAGAAAATCAACAACCTGGTATCGAGCCTGCTGGTGGCGGTTCTGACCGTTACCCTATTTATTGGAATTTTTCTGGGCTGGCGCGCCGCACTGGTGGTCGGACTGGCCGTACCCATTTGCTACGGCATCACGCTGGTTCTGGATATGTTTGCCGGCTATACCATCAACCGCGTCACCCTTTTCGCCCTCATCCTGTCGCTGGGCCTGCTGGTCGACGATCCCATTACCGGGGTGGATAACATTGAGCGCTACCTGCGGACCGGGCAACACCCCCGCCGACGCGGCGTGATTATGGCCATGGCGGAGATACGGGGGGCCTTGATCATGTCCACCATTGCCATCATTCTGGCATTTGCCCCCCTGTATTTTATCACCGGCATGATGGGACCCTACATGGCGCCCATGGCCTTCAATGTTCCGGTAAGCGTCATGGCCAGCACCCTGGTGGCTTTTTTGGTCACCCCCTGGATGGCCTTGAAACTGCTTAAGCCTGCACAACAAGCCAACGGGACCCGGGTGACCGACACGGGGTTGTACAAAATTTACGCGTCATTGTTAACCCCCCTGCTTTACAGCCGTCGACGGTCATGGCTGTTTCTGGGGGCAGTGTTGCTGCTTTTCTGTGTTTCAATCGTTCTGCCGGGCCTGCGGCTGGTCCCGCTTAAGCTGCTGCCCTTTGACAATAAGGATGAGTTCCAGATAGTCGTCGATATGCCCGAGGACACGACCCTGGAACGCAGCCAGGGCGTTGTCAGCGCCTTAAATGCCTATTTGCGCACAGTGCCGGAGATAAAGGACTACACGGCGTTTGTGGGGGTGCCGTCACCGATGGATTTCAACGGCATGGTGCGGCGTTACTACCTGCGTCACGGCGCCCACATGGCCGACATCAGAGTAACGCTGGCTGAGCGCCAGCGGCGTTCCCAGCAGTCCCATGCCATTTTGCTGCGGATCCGCCGTGATCTGGAGGCCATCGCCCAGGCCCAGCAGGCCCGCATCAAGCTGGTGGAGGTGCCGCCCGGCCCCCCCGTGATTTCAACGGTGACCGTGGAGCTTTACGGTTCCAAGGCCACCCCCTATTCGGCGCTGCAGCAGGCCGCCGGGATTCTGGAAACGCGCTTGAAAAACGAGCCGTTTGTAGTCGATGTCGATACGTCTGTCGAAGACGACCAGGCCAAAATCATGTTTGTTCCGGACCGTGAAAAGGCCGCCCTGTCGGGGGTCGGCGTTCAGGACATTGCGCAGACAATTCATCTGGCCAACGATGGCCTGATTGCGGGCTATATGCAGATACCCAGTGAAGTCAACCCGTTGCCGGTGGTATTGCGACTGCCTTTTGAAATCCGAAGCTCACCGGAGGCCCTGTCGGCGTTGCGCATCAAAGGCCGGCCGGGTATCATTAAGGTTCGCGAGAAATCGGGACTGCGGGATGCCCCCCAGCCACTCGTATCTCTGGCCGAGCTCGGCGATATCCGCTGGTCGTCGCAGGCCAGGACCATTTATCACAAAAATCTCAAACCCGTCGTGTATGTCTTTGCCGAGAGCGCCGGGCGCCCGCCGGCTGAAATCGTGCTCGATGTCGGCAGTGATATGAATAAAGACGCTATCCCCGGCCAGCCGATACCTTTAAAAGGGCGCACCTATTTTTCTTCGGGCAGCGGTCTGCCGTGGACCCTGTCGGCGGGAATCCGGGCGGTGTGGAACGGGGAGGGAGAGTGGAAAATTACCCTGCGGGTTTTCCGGGACCTCGGAATTGCCTTCGGGGTCGCGTTGCTGGGGATATTCCTGGTTTTACGGATTCAAACGGGCCTGTCCGCGATCACCGGTATCATTATGCTGGCCATCCCGCTTTCGGTCATCGGCATCATGCCGGGCTTCTGGCTGCTGAATCAAATCGGTGACCGGGTGGTTGACGGGTTTGCCGATCCGGTCCTCTTTACAGCCACCGCCATGATCGGGATGATTGCCCTGGCCGGGATTGTGGTTCGCAATTCCTTGATACTGATTGAATTCATCCACATGGCCCTGCGTGAAGGCCAATCTCTGCATGAGGCCCTGCTGCAGGCCGGGGCTGTGCGGATGCGCCCGATATTTTTAACTGCCGGAACGACTTTGCTCGGCAACCTGGTGATCACCCTCGACCCGATCTTCAATGGGTTGGCCTGGGCAATCATATTCGGCATTGCCGCCTCCACCCTGTTTACGCTGTTTGTGATTCCGGTGCTTTACTGTCTGGCATATGCGAACGAACCGGGGCACGGTCTGCCTTTAAGGAGGGATAACGACGCGTGAAAGCCTCACTGAAGATTGTCGGAATTGTTGTGGCCCTTGTCCTGTTGGCCGGTGTCATGGCCTATCTGGCAGGTTTTTTTACAGAAAAAATCTCCAGGGATTTCAGCGGCGTGCTGCCGCCAACCGATGCCGGTGAGGTGGTGGTCGTGGAAGTCGCCACCCAGCCATTGCTCGAGCAGGCCGCCGGAACCCTGCGTGCCAAAGTCGAGACGGTAATTTCCCCCATCATTACCGCCACGATTTCTTCGATTGCCGTGAGAGCCGGTGACGAGGTGCAGGCCGGCGATGAGCTGGCGAGGCTGGATTCGCGGGAGCTCAAAGCCCGGGTCGATCAGGCCCAGCAAGCGGCCGTCGCGGCCCAGGCCAGATTGGCGCAAACCGAAAAAGATCTGGCGCGGGTTGAGCGCATCATGAAAGCCGATCCGGGCGCCGTTTCCAAGGCCGAGCGCGATCGGCTGCAAACCGCCATGCAGACCTCCCGGGCCGAGCTGGAGCGGTTAAAACGGCAAAAAGACGAGGCCCAAACAGCGCTCAGCTACAGCAAGCTGACAGCGCCCATCGCCGGTCGAATCGTCGAGCGCCTGGCAGATCCTGGCGATACCGCTCGCCAGGGGGAACCCCTGCTGCGCATGTACGACCCCACCACCCTGAGGTTGGAGGCCAGCGTGCGGGAATCGGTGGCCTCCAAGCTGGCCAAGGGTCAACAGCTATGGGCCGAAATCGATGCGCTTAAAAAACAGTATCCGGTGGTGGTTGACGAAATCGTACCATCTGCGGATCCGGGCTCGCGCTCTTTTCTGGTAAAGGTCAGCCTGAGCGACGGCGCCGGGCTCTACCCGGGAATGTTCGGTCGTTTGATGATTCCCATCGGACAAGCCGAGAAAATAACCATACCCCTTGACGCCGTCACCCGCGTGGGGCAGCTTGATTTCGTGACGGTAAAAACACAGCAGGGACCGGTTCGCCGCTATGTTCGCCTGGGGCAGCCAAGCCCGGATAAACGCGTCGAAATCATCAGCGGTCTGAAGGCTGGCGACAAGATAGTTATCACGAAACAGAATTAGCGCATAGCTCATCGCTGATAGCCTGAAGTCACTGAACTCCAGACGATGAGCTATAGGCTTTGAGCTATCGGCAAATATGTGCACTGATCACTCATCGTCTATCTGCGGCGAGGTGTCTTCTACCTCGTACTGGGTCCTGACCTTCCCTTTGATGCGCTCTATATTCAGCTCACCGGTGCCCGGTTCGCGAATTAGCACATTGCCTGTGATGTCATTGATGTCGATCGCACCCGACTCGTCCGCGACCGTTACATTGCCGTCAACGTATTGAATGGAAATTGGTCCGGAACCGTCCGTCACTCTGACGTCGCCCCTGACCCTGCTGACGTCGATACTCCCGGAGCCGTCTCGAATCTCGACATTTCCACGGATGTCTTCGAAGATGATTTGTCCAGACCCATCCGCCACTTTGACGTTCCCGACGTCCAGGATAATTCGCCCGGAATCGTCCCGGATCTCAAGATTGCCAGACAAATGTTGAACGTGGATCGGACCGGAGCCGTCCTCGACAAAAACGTCGATGTTGCGCGGCAGTTCAATGGTCAGGTTAATGCGGGCATCCCGCGGAGGCGGGAGCGATCGGGTGAGAACACTTTTTAAAATGGCTTGCTGACCCTTGCGTTCAAGGCTCAAAACAGCGTTTTTTTCAGTAAACGCCTGATAATCACCCCGGCTGAAATTATCGATTTCGATATCTGCAAACGCCCTTATGGTATTCTGCCATTCGGCGTTGACGATATACAGCGAGCCGGCGCCGCAATGGACTCGCAGCTCGGAAATCCCATCGGCGGGCAGCGCCATCTGTTTGGTTTGAACAATCGTCGAGTTCAACGCCAGAAAGGGTACAAGCAGGAGGATACCAACAGCAAAAAGTTTCATGGCTACCTCTGAATTCGGATCCAGCTTAACAAAAATTATAGTTTAAGCGCTTACAGGCGGGTGATGGGACTAACAGATGTCTATCAGGTATTTGGAATCGAGGTCAAGAAATTTCAATGAAGGGGTGAGAGCTCTGCAGCCAAGCTCAAAACGGGGTCTTATGTTTTTTTGTACCCACAGTTGAAAAATAGTAATCGACAATTGCACGGGTCATTTCGGTGGAGCGCGTCCCCAGTATCTTGCCGTGCACTGCCAGGACACTGACGCATATACTGCCGGCCCCGTCAGGTGCCAGGGCAAACGCGGTCACCCAGTCATATTTGAACCGATCCCGCCGGTCGTTGATCGTGCCCGTTTTGGCACCCAGATCAAAGTCTTTAAATCTTTTTTTGCGTCGCAGTTTGCGAAAGGCGCTGCGGCTGGTCCCATACCTGACGGCATCCTGCATCAGCACCTTTAGATCCCGTGCCGTCTCGGGACTCACCGCGGCCGATTTCAGCGGCCGCGGTGCCTGATAGATGACTTTATTGGATTCGTCCCGGATTGATTCCACCAGCGTCGGCCTCGGCATATAGCCTTGGTTAACCGCTATTGCCGCCAGCAGGGCCGCGTGTAAGGGTGAAATCAGCGTGTCCTTGTTAAAACCGGACGCAATTTCGGCCAGACCGAAGTCATCGGCCGGGACCTGCACCCGGCTGACGGCCAGCGGCAGGTCCGAGGCGATGGGGCGGTTGAAAAAAAATTTATCTGAATAACGCATCAGTCTGCCCTGACCGAGATTGTATATGCCGATTTTGCCGAAGACGGCATTGTTCGACAGGGCGAAGGCTTTTCTGAATTTGGTCTGGGTGGTCCAGCGATCCTTTTTGGTTTTCAATTGAGATTTGTAGAGGGTATGCTTGCTGCCCCGGTAATAAAGCCGTTCGTCCAGGCTCAAGCCGGCGCTCTCCAGCGCTGCTGCGGCCGTCACTATTTTGAAGAGACTGGCAGCCGGAAAATCGGCCTGAAGACATAGATTAGCGGATTGACCGTTGGCGTCGTGGTTGACCATGGACAGCAGGCGCCCGTCCCGGGGGTCCATCACCACGACGGCCGACTGCAGGGTGCGGGAACGCTTCAGTGTTCTGAGGATATATTTTTGCAGTTTAGGGTAAATGGCCGTGTGGATAAAATAGCGCCGCCCGTCAACATCCATAACATTAGGCTCGGCCAGTTTAGCGGAATTCCTGGCCAGCGTCTGAATGGCGGATTTCAAATCATGCCCGGCAGATGGCGCTGCGCGCAGATTGCCCTTCTGGTTGGTTGGCGCCGCATCGGGAGCGGGCTGACTCAGATGGCCCCACAGCCAGATGCCCAAGAAAATGACTATGACGACAGCCGCGCAGGTCAAAGCCGCAATAGACAAAATAGCCGGGATGTTTTTAAAAAAGTGTTTGCGTCGGGCGGCTTTCTGGAGGGATGCTTGATATTTTTGCCATTGCGGGGGATGCGAAGGTTTATAAATCATTGCGCCTTAAATCAAATTCATCATTTTTTGCGGGGCAATATAAAGATTCCGGCCGACGGTGTCAAATAAAAAAAGGAGGCCCGGGCCTCCTCTGGTATCCATTTTTTAGTTAAATGATTGCATTTTTTACGCATCAGTTTTATCATAGCCTTAGGCCACGATTTGGAATGAAAGCGGTTGTAAAAAAAGGTTGCATCTGGCGAACCTTTTTCCTGCAACCGCCAATGGCACCCTTGGGTATGTCCTAACTTTTTTTAGACTGTGGTAAACATGAAAATGTATTCTTCCGATATTAAAAAATGCGCTCGCCAGCTTGTCAAAGAATCCTTGAACCAGATTCTGGCTGATACTTACCAGGTTCCCTCCCTGGAGGAAATGAAGCATTTTCTGGAAGAAAATTTTGACCATTCCTTTGATGAGTACCTGACCACCCAAAAGATCAGACGCTCGCACCCCACGTGGAACGATGATCAGGTGATGGATGAGTTGGAAAGGCAAAAAAGACACTACGAAAATGAACTCCGTGTGAATTTAAGAATTGCGGCTCTGAATACCATCGAGGAGATTGAAAACCTGATTATCAGTTTGAACAATGCCATCCGGGAGTGGAAAGTCTTGTATCTGTAATTTACGGGGATGTTTCCATCTTTTTGCCCAGCAGGCGGAGCAGATCTTCTTTCAGACCATAGGGCATTGCCACAAACACGTCGCTCATTCTTTCTTCCCAGCGACTGATAATCATGACCGGGGTCGGCTTCTCCCAGGTCAACAGAAAATAAACTTCATCCCGGATCTTCCTTCGCAACCTCATTTTCTCTTTACGATCGACCTTGGACAAACGGTTTAAAGCATCTTCAAACCACTTGTTAATATCCATAATATCTCGATCTCTGAGCCTCGCCATACAGACAGTATAGCACGATTCATCTGCAAAAACAAAAATCCGTTGAAATAAAAGTATTTAAGTTGATTAGCAGTTTCGCCGATAACTGATTTGAAGAGGAGTTTGGCGCGATTTTGGAAAAAATATCCCCCGGCCGGTAGCCGATAATGGGGAAATCAACTTGTCGAGGTCAAAGATGCAAACGGTGATAAAAATATTTTTTTTAGCCGGCGTCCTTGTGGTTGCCGGTTTCTTTGCCAACCATTTTGGGTGGGTGTCAATCCCCTGGCTGGAATTTAATGATGTGCCGACCTACAGTGAGGACGCTGTCCGGACCAATGACACCCTCAAAGAGGCCTTTGAAAAGTGAAACCGAAAAAAATGATCATCATGTTGGCCATCGTTTTGATGCCGTCCCTGGTGGCTGCCAGTTTTGCAGTCCAACTCGAAAACACCTTCGATCGCAAATTGTATTATTTCATCTACTGGATCGATCATCCCTATGGCTGGAGAGCACCGGCCAATATGGCCGGTGGTGAGTTGGATGCTGCCGAAAAAACGCGGCTGGACGCAAGCTTTCAGCAGGGTAAATACCGTATCGTCTGGAAGGATAAAGATCAGTGGAAAAACGAAATGCTGATGCACATCAATAAGAACGTGACCCTGATAACCGTCCGTCCTGAAAAGGTCGAGTATTAATTATGGCGGCATTTTGCTTCGAGTTGTTCCTTGATGCGCGTTAACATCGTTTCCGAAAGCGGTCTTGGCTTGACATGCTCGAACAGAGAAGCAAACTGGCCGGGGTTTACCACCGGGATCCCGTCGGCGGACGTCCTTTTTACCACCCAGCCGGGCAGGGCAACGACAGCCCTGACCGCTATGGGTTCCCCGGTAGAAGTTGCAAGCCAGTGGGACAGCCAATCGGCTTGCTGTTCGGCCAGCTCAATCGTTTCGAAATCATTTTTATCCGCGTAAACCAGCATGCGGCCGTCATACGTCACAGTGGCCTCCTGCCCGCCGGTGCCCCCTGAACCCTTCAAACGGGTACAAGTTTCAACGGCAAAGACCCCCTTTTCTCCCACAATTATGTGATCGATATTAAACGTATCAGCAGGAAAATCATGGTATACCAGATAGCCCTGGCCCTGGCCCATGAGGTGATTGAGTTCCTGTCCGACAGCCAATTCCCCCTCGTAGCCCAGCCGGATGCGTTTGCGCCGGGATGACAATTTGGCCAAATTAAATATCAGATAGGCGAATACCAGGCTGCCGATGATCGCAGATATCCAGATGACGGACAGCGGCGGTTGCTCAGCCCGATAATAGAAATACGAGATCAGGGTCGCATACAGGATGAGGGGCAGAATAATGACATAAACCAGATATAGATGGATTTGCTCGTTGAGGTTGTCCAGGGCACGTAACAGCGATCCACCGGGGATGCGGAGCAAATTCTCTTTAAACGAGGGGCGCAGGGATTTCAAGCGGATCCGTCTTCGCAGCACCTTCAGTACGCTCAGCATAAAGAACAGGATGCCGCAGGTTAGTATCACCGGGAAATAGATCCAAAATTTTTCCGACATAAAGCCTTCTCGGTTGTCTGATTGTAAAAAAAAATCGGTTTACGGAATGAAAACCGGCAGCTAGGGGTGGTTTGCGAAACCCCAGCCATGGATCAGGATACGCGCCTTTTTGAGATAGCTTCCGCACCGACGGCATCGAAACCCAGCGCAGATAGTAGCTGAAAATCAGTTGAGAAGCAATGGGAAAGTCAAGGTTAGAGTAGCGCCGGCCGGACATGGCCGGAGGGGCAGGCCGTTGGGCCAATTTCCGGCTAAATCAGGACTGTCAAAAACAGGATGACAAACAGCCAGAAAGAACAGGAGAAGACAAGTTCGCGAATTATTTCATCCCTCAAGCTCATGTGATTTATATCGGCATTAAATTCAAGAACTTTAGGACTTTATGCGCGAGAGATGGCTTCTAATTATTTCGTCAGCAATCGGCGTGCCGTCCAGAAGTATTTATCCCAGTAATGGGGGTCCATTTTGGAGATGGTCACCCCCTTGGCTTTGGATGCATGGACAAACTCGGAATTGCTCATATAAATCCCCACATGGCGCGGGTAGGAAGGTGGTTTGAAGAAGACCAGATCTCCGGCCTTTAGGTCGGCTTTTTCTATCGGACGTCCGAGAGCTGCCTGCGCTTTGGTTGTCCGGGGCAGGTCCATCGCAAAAACATTCTTATAAACGGCTTTTACAAACCCGGAGCAATCGATGCCGCTTCGACTGCTGCCGCCCAAACGGTGACGCGTGCCCCGCCACCGCTGGTATTCCGCCTCCAGCTGCTTTTGAATCTCCGATGAAGCCGAATCATGTCCGGGCACAGGCGCGCGATGGGTCCGTTGCCAATCGTCACCCCCTGCACCGGGTTGGTGAGCGCAGGAGGCCATGAAAAATAGCACTGCAACCGCAATGATGCCCGGCCAGATCTTCAGCCAACCGGGACCTTCGAGATTGATTCTGTTTCCGACGCCAGTGACCATATCAATATACCGGTGTAAAATTGAAATGCCCCACTGCCTGCAGACTCTCGTAGTTAACCTCGTAAAGGGCTTCGATGACCCTCTCGTAAAAGAGGGCGTCCGTCATCAAGTGGCCGTCGTAGACCAGATCCACCAGACTTTCTGCCGGTATGTTGTTGAAACAATCCTGGCAGATGAAATAGTCCTCGAAGATGTAGATTTGACCACCGCCGGCATACACCCTTCTAAGTCCGTCCCGGGTGGAAAGATGCGCACAGCTGACCCAGGTATTGGGCGCGTGGGCATCGCGGCGGCAGCTGTCGGCGTGCCTGGCAAAAGCATCATTACTTGCAATTATCGGTGTGATAATATCGTCGGCAAACTGCCGGTCCGTCATCGGCCGGCCAGACCCAATTAATTGTGCCAGATCACCCGTTTGCAGGATGTTGTCATAGCAGGTCTCACAAAAGCATTTGCCCAGCACGATGGTGATCAGTCCCGATGACAAACAGTAATTGTACACCAGATCGGCTTGAGCCAGATGACGGCAGACCAGCCAGGTATATGACTCGGGATCTTTTACGGCTACAGGCCGTGACAAATCCAGCGACCGGTCGTCGGTGTAATTGGGAATTCCCGATGCCACCGCGCCGGGATTCCATTCGGGTCCATCGAATATAAAAAAGGCTTTTTCGGTTTTATCTACTTCAGCTCCCATAAATATCCGCTCCATTAACCTTGAATTTTTCAGATCGCTGCCATATATCTTCTTTCATGAGAAAGCAAAATTCGCACCAAACTAATATTTTTTTTAATTTTCTTTAATTTTCAGGTGATTATTCGAAGCTCAAAGCGGTCAGAGCCTCCGGGAGTGCCAAAAAATTGAATGCCCCTGTCAAAAACGATTGGATCAATCACCCGCTGACTGAAATTCCGAATCGAACAATTGACAATCATATTGATTTACAGGATAGTCAGGGGCACCGCTTGAACAGAAAGGGGGTCAGCAATGGGAACCCGGAAAGATCGCGATGTCGAGAAGGGGTATACCACCGGTCAAATGGTGGCCAAACTCCGCCGTCTGGCGGACTGTTTGGAGTCGGGTAAACAGTTCAGAATTCAAATTGCCGGTGAACGGGTGAATATACCCTCAGCGGCAGTGTTCAATATCGAGCACGAAAGGGAGGGTGACAGCGAGGAAGTGGAATTCCAATTTAAATGGAAACGGTAAGTGGTTGATAGCCGCCGATTGCGCCTGCCTATTCCGGCCCCTGGACGGAGTTTCGCAGGGTGCCGATTCCCTCCACCGCTACCTCGACCGTATCTCCCGGCATCAGATAGACGGGCGGTTTCCGCGTAAATCCCACACCGCTGGGTGTTCCGGTAAGAATCACCGTGCCGGGCAGCAGGGTTGCCCCGGTTGACAGAAAGGAGATTAATTCGGCCACGGGAAAAATCATATCCCCGGTGTTGCCGTCCTGCATGACCTCTCCGTTGAGTTCGCAGGTCAGGCGCAGATTTTGAGGATCTTGAAGCTCATCTGCAGAAACCAGCTCCGGCCCTACCGGGCAGAAGGTGTCAAAGCTTTTGCTGCGCACCCATTGGCCGGCACCCCGTCGCCCTTGCCAGCGCCTGGCTGAGACATCGTTGGCCGCCGTGTAACCGAGGACATAACGCATGGCCTCGGCCGTGCTCACATCTTTGGCCGCCCGGCCAATCACCACGGCCAGTTCCGCCTCGTAATCCACTTCAGGGGGATCCATGCACGTGGCCGGCAGGACAATGGGATCCCCGGGGTTGGCAATCGAGGCCGGATTTTTCATGAATACGACCGGATATTTCGGGGCCTCCATGCCGATCTCCTTGGCATGTTGGTGATAATTGAGTCCGATGCCGAAAATCGCCGCGGGCACCAGGGGTGCCAGCAGCTTTTTGACATGACAAACTTTATCGGTTTCTGTCAGACCGGTCAGCAGATCCCCTACCAGCAGCGTTGCCGTATCCTTTTCGAAATTTCGGCCGAAACGCTGCTGGCCGTCTTCATCTATAAATCTTACAATACGCATACCATATCCTTTCTGAGAGGCTGCTAGACATACCCATATTTTGATCCGGCACAGCGGACAATGGATTCAAGCTTGTCATCCCGATAACAGGCAATCGCTGGAGCGGTTTCGCCCTCGCTGATCCGCCGCAATCGGCGCAGGCAATCCAGGGTGGCGTGGACAACGGCTGGTTCAAGCCCGAAACGGTCGGCTATTTCATCGATGCCGGTTGTGCCGTATTCGGCTATGATGATTTCCACCTGTTCAACCGTGGGCAGCTTTTTGCCAGTAAGATCTTCCATGATAAATTGTCCTCCCCTTCACAGCAGGAGGCCCCGTCTGTCTTATGGTTCAAAGGGGGCCTTTCCGCATATACACCATGTCGCCCTTCCATACAAGGCAAACATTTAATTGCGCTGTTCTGAAATAGCTATTTCAGACAATTGATTTTTAACCATCTGTAATTACGTTTGGTCTCTGTCCTGCAAATCGGGTCTGCGAAAACCGGTCAGGGCGTGGCGTTAAAGATTTCAGACCGACCCGTCTGCAGGAGGGTTGTTCTTTTTAACCGTAGCTATCAAAAAACATTTAGATTGCCCGCCTGCCAGCGGATCACCCGCCGCTGGCGGGCGGGCAAGATCAGACGAAGAAAATAAATTTCTGAGATAGCTTCCCGTAAAGTTTTAGGCTCATTATGCCGATAAAATCATTAGAGGTCATCTCAAAAAATGCCGATAAAATCATTAGAGGTCATCTCAAAAAAGTCTTTTGGCCTCCCGCCTTTGGCAGGATTGGTACCTGGTTTCCCCGCGTTGCGGGATGACCCATCGAAGTTAACTTTGATTGTGGGACTTAAATCCTCGCAATACGATTGTATTCCTGCGGTTTAAAGCCCACCGACAGGCTAAGATCAGACGGGTCATCCAGCCATGCTGGGAAACTCGGTCCCGCCGTAATTTTGAACCAAAATCCTCTTTTTGAGATAGCCTCCAGAGTCTGAACTTTCAGGAGGGTTTTATGATATCCATATTAATTTCTGGGATTATAGCGGCCTGTATAGTTGTTTTAACCGCCATCCTGTTTGCAAAAAGCGCTCGCATTGGTAAAACGACCGC
>WOR8_10009779_pt1 | contig 12699 bp, 12 predicted proteins | sample DeeMarSeWOR38_10_FD_19890 | JGI IMG/M metagenome (IMG submission 19890) | reverse complement strand
CATCCCATACTTACATGGATTATATCAACCTACGCCCTCCAAGTCAACCAGGTCGGCCAATAGCACTACCATCAGTTCAACCGTATGCTCTACATCACCCGCATCCACCATCTCCGACGGCGTGTGGAGATGCCGGCATGGAACGGAAAGCACACCTGCGGCTGAGCCCGCACCTGACCGCTGCATCTTCTCGGCATCGCTGGCGAGGCCCACGATGACTTCGAGTTGGTAGGGGATGCCTCTCGCCTCGGCGGTACGGGTCATCCAGTCTTTCACAGCAGGGTGGACCAACGTTGTCCGGTCGGAAACTCGGACTGCTGGCCCTTTGCCCAACACGACGGGGAAGGGGGTTGCTCCAGGTAGGTCCCCACTGCCGGTCACGTCGAGGGCAATGGATAGATCAGGTTGGATGGTGAAAGCACTGGTCATTGCCCCTTGCGAGGCAAGCTCCTCTTGTACGGTGAAGACGAAGTGAATCTCGTGGGGTGTTTGATCCCCCAAACGGCGCATGACCTCAATCAATATAGAGCAACCGAGGCGGTCATCCATTGCCTTGCTGACCCAACGGGTGCCCAGATCGAGAAAAGAGCGATCGAATGTGGCCACGTCACCTACACGCACTGGCCAACTCGCCCCGTCGCTGGCACCGAGATCCAGATAGAGTTTGTCGAAGTTTTCTACCCTGGGACGCTTTTCGTATTTTTCCACATTGACGACGCCAACTGCACCGTTGGGGAAGACGAAGCGATTGCCTACCAACGTCGCTGCCCAAAGATCCCCCACATGGGTGAAGCGTGCGAAACCCTTCTCGTCAACGTGAGTTACCATCAGGCCAATCTCATCCATATGCGCAGCAACCATCACCCGCAGACCGCCGCCTTGCCCCCTTACTACGGCATGCAGGTTGCCTAAGCGGTCTACGTGCATCACGTCAGCCAATGGCTCAACCTGGGCTCGAATCAGATCACACACCAATCCTTCGTAACCGCTGGGCCCCTGAACCGCAGTCAGTTGTCTCACCAAGTCTTTTATCGTATCTTTCATGTACTCCCGTCCCCTATTCCCGTTGCCAGAGGCAGCCGCGTCAGCGCCGCCCGCAGCAGTTCCACGGTATACCAGAAATCGGACAGATCCATTACTGCGACCGGGGCGTGGATGTAGCGGCACGGCACAGAGAGAGCCACCGTTGGCACACCAGCTCGACTGCGATTAACAGCGCCGCCGTCTGTGCTCCCCACATTGGGGCGCTTGAATTGATATGGGATGTCCTCGGCTTCTGCAGTCTCGATTAGCCAGTCCACCAGGCGACGGTCGGCAACAAAGGAACGATCCATCAATGTGATGGCCGGTCCGCGGCCCAAGCGCGTTGAAGGTGGCGCCCCCTCTTCGCCGGGTAGATCGTCGGCAACCGTTCCTTCAAGCACCACCGCCAGGTCCGGCTCGGCGACAAATGCGGCCACGTGAGCGCCGCGCATGCCTACTTCCTCCTGAACAGTGAAGGCACCGACCACCTCCACCTGATAATCCCCCGCGAGCGTTTCAACCAAGACCGCACAGCCAACCCGGTCGTCAAAGGCCTTGCCCTTGACGCGACCAGAGCGACCATCAGATGGGGCCTCTCCCAGCTGGCCAAAACAGGTGTGAAATACGGCGTAGTCCCCCACGCTCACCCACTGACCAGCCTCGTCTCCGTCTTCTGCACCGATGTCAATCGCCAGGTCTTGAACGTTAGTGACACTGGTCAGTTCGTCCTTGGTTGCCAGGTGCAACGGCTTGAGGCCAATTACCCCCGGTACCCGGCTACGACCTGCAAGGACCCTCTTTCCGGGAAGCATACGTGGGTCGAGCCCTCCTACCGCTCCAAAACGTAGCAAGCCACTTGGCTCGATGTAGGTGATCATGAAGCCCACTTCGTCCATATGAGCGTCGAGCATGACCCTGAGCGGGTATCCATTACCCGGCTTTCGGGCCAAGACATTTCCCAACGCGTCAACCTGCAGCTCGGCTACGTGAGGGCGAATGGCCTCCGCGATCAATTCTCGGACTTCGCCTTCATCGCCAGACGGACCGAAGGCATTCGACAGTTGTTCCAATAACACTTTGCGCTCCATTGCTTCGGCCACTATGTGCCCGGTATCATATCTTCCACAAATGTCCCTTCCAGACCAGCGACGAAGTGCGCGAGCAGTCGACCAGCGCGTGTCACATCCTTAAGTGCGACGACCTCAATCGGGGTATGCATATTGCGGATAGGTATAGATATGATGCCGGTGGGAATTCCCACACGGCTGATCTGCAGGCCCCATGCTTCGGTGCCCGAGTGACCAGGGAGGGGTTCCGTCTGATACGGAATCTCCAGGCTGTCGGCCAGGGAAGCCAGGCGGCGGTGGATGGCCGGGTGAATATTAGGGCCGACACTAAAGGCCGGGCCTGCACCTAACTTAAACGTCTCTGCCTCGGACAAGCCGACCATATGGCCAAAGGTGGTGTCAACGACAAGCGCCAAGTGAGGCTGAAGCCGAAAGGCGAAGGTGGTAGCTCCGAGGTAACTGCCGTGCTCCTCCTGCGCCGTAGCAACGGCATACACGTCCCAGGCGTGGTTCAGCTCTATGAGACCTTGAAGGCAGGCGTACATGGCCGTCACCGAGGCTCTATTGTCCATGGCCTTTCCAGCGATCAGATCTCTTCGCAACTCGACCGGCTCACAGTCAAAAGAAATGATGTCGCCCACGCGCACCTGCCGTTTCAGTTCATTGGCAGTCAGGCCAACATCTACAAAGAGTTGATCATGAGGGATGACCTTGCCACGCTCCTCAGGAAGGACGACGTGGGGAGGACGACTGGCGATGACACCGAGCAACGAGCGCCGCCCGTGGACCAACACCAGCTGGCCTAGCAGCACGCGATCGTCAATCCCACCGATCTGTGTGAAACGCAGAAACTCCCCTTCTAGACCGGTAACTATCATGCCGATTTCGTCCATATGGGCGGATAGCATGACCTTGCATGACCTTGTAACGTGAGGCACCAGTCTGTTGGCCTCGCTTGAAGGCAATGACGTTGCCCGCCACGTCTACCGAGACTTCGTCAGCCAGGGGAGTAAGTAATTCCACGAGCAAGGCACGCAGGGTAGTTGCCTCCGCACCGGAGACACCCGGCGCGGCCGAAAGGCGCTTTAGAACGGCAAGCAGGTCGTCTGACATCAGACTTCCTGTAGGCCGACCACCAACTGGGCCGAGGTTTCATCGATCGCCGGTCGTCCGGTGTAAGTAGTATCCATCAACTACGCTCCCTGCTGATAATTCATAACGGCATAGTATAACACTAGAGGCGCTATCTGAAAACCCCGGCTTAAGGAGATGTATGGGCATGTTCTTGCCTTTTCGCGCTCCCGATGTTAGAATCAGTCGCTTAATGTCACGGAAGCTGGAAGCGTCTCTCCTATGATCATACGTCTGGCCGAGTTGGCTGATCTCAACGCGTGCTATGAACTGGATGGCTCCTACACGACCAACTACGTGTGGCAGATGCAGGCTCGCGAACACGAGCGATCCGTCGAAGTCCGCTTCGATGCCGTGCGTCTGCCCCGGTCGATGAAAGTGGCTTATCCGCGTCACCGCGACGAGCTCCTACCCAATTGGCGACAGGGGGAATGTTTTCTAGTCGCCGCCGAGGCCGCAGGCAAGCCAATCGCCTTGCTGGATATGACCACCCAAGCCTGGCATGGTGTAGGTTGGATACGAAATCTCATTGTCCATCGGGACTTCCGTCGCCAGGGAGTCGCCACTGCATTGTTGCGCGCTGCTCGGCACTGGGCACTAGACAACGAACTGATTAAGCTGACATTGGAGACTCAGACCAAGAATTACCCGGCCATATCCTTTGCACAGAAACACAGATTCGCCTTTTGTGGCTATAACGATCGCTATTACAGCAATGGCGACATAGCTGTATTCTTTTCTCTGAGTTTGTGACCGGGTACAATCTACTGCGAACTGCTAGAACTAATGGAGATCTCTGCGGATAACATCGTCAATCTACTTTTGGCTATGAACCGAGCGTTATCCTCGGCCATTGTCATTCTTGCTTTTTCGCTGCTCGTATATATTCTCACCCACAATCTTCGCAGTTCCGTCGCCCGTTCGTTTAGCGCACTTATCGCTTGTGTGTGCATTACGTACCTCGGCGACGTGGCCCTCTTTGAGACGACCTCGTTGGAAGATGCAGTGACTTGGCTGAGAGTCCAGTGGATTGGCATCGCTTTCACGCCAGCCGCTTATCTGCACTTTTCGGATGCCTTGCTGCGCACCACTCATTCATTGTCCAGCCTACGACGGTGGGCCGTGCGCGGCGGCTATCTGATAGGCTTTCTTTTTCTGGCACTCGCCTTTTCGACGGAGTTACTGGTCCACGATGGCATCTATAGCCCTGGCATAACCCAGTTCAAAGCCGGCCCCCTCTTTTGGCTCTTTTCGATTTATTTCTTTGCGGCTGTGGCCTGGGGTGCTTATAACATCTTCCGTGCGCGCCAACGATGTCTTACTTCTACGTCTCGGCGGCGCATGACTTACCTGGCGGCCTCGTTTGCCGCACCGGCGCTCGGAGTGTTTCCCTATCTGTTGGTTGCCAGTGCTCCGTCATCCTCTTTTTGGTCGCAGGCTCTGTTTTTCACGGTGCTCTTCTCAGGCAATGTAGGCATCGCTCTGATGATCGTTCTAATGGCATACAGCGTAGCCTACTTCGGCGTGCTTACGCCCGACCGAGTGGTCAAGCACCGTCTGATCCACTTTCTGTTACGTGGCCCTTTTGTAGCGACGCTAGTCATTTTCATCATCATGGCTATGCCAGAAACGTCCCGGATCCTGGGCTTGCCACGTGACATGGTGCTGACCACGTCAATTGTAGCAGTCATCGTGCTGGCACAATTGGCTATCAACATGATAAAGCCAGCTCTAGACCGGCTTATCTTCCGCAGAGACCGAGAGGAGATTGAGTGGATCGAGGAGCTGGACCGTCGACTGTTGACCACCACTGACCTCCAGCAGGCACTTGAGAACATCCTCACGGCCTTGTGTGAAGTACTAAGGGTACGCAACGGTTTCATCGCCAACGTGGCGGCTCGATCCGGTCCCCGTCTTGAGGCACAGTGTGGTTCCCATGCTGCAGTCGAGGTAGCCCTGTCAAGTGTAAATGCCTCAGTGTTGCTCAACGTATCTCAAAATGGAAGCGATGGGACTCCTATCTTTGTGCCCCAAGGTGACTTTTGGTACACCATATTGCGCACCAAGTCGCGGGATACAACTCTGGGTTTGTTGGGTGTGGAGGCACGGACTAGCCAACCCGATTTGACAGAGGACGAAAAAGAGATAGCAGCCACTCTAATCGCCCAGGCTGAGTTGGCGTTAGAAGACCGGCACCTGCAACAAGACGTCTTCGATGCCCTCAAGCGAATCATCCCTGAGATCGAACGGGTGCAGCGACTGCGTGGCACTGTTCACTATGCTGGATCGTCTGGGCTGGAGACTCTGACCTTCGACAGCCCTGTTGACGCGCCTGACTTCACCCAAATGGTGCGTGATGCCCTGACCCATTATTGGGGTGGGCCCCATCTGTCCGATAGCCCGCTGACACAACTGCAGGTGGTCAAGGAAGCGATGGATGAGCACGACGGCAACGCTTCGCGTGCGCTGCGCGCTGTGCTGGGTCAGGCCATAGACAACCTGCGCCCCGATGGCGAACGGCGTATGACAACGGCCGAGTGGCTTCTGTATAACATTCTGGAACTCAAGTTCATCCAAGGGATGCGTGTGCGTGACATCGCTTATAGGCTGGCCATGAGTGAGTCGGATCTGTACCGTAAGCAGCGGATTGCCATCAAAGAAGTGGCACAAGCCCTGGCTGAGATGGAACAAGAACAAAAGGACCGCTCTTGACAATAATGCTTGCGTCATTTATAATACGGCAGTTGTTAGCTTTGGCTCACAAGGAAAACAACGGACTCCCTTCGATTGTTTAGTGGACACGGTCATTGGCTGGTTATGATGAGACTGCACTGGCGCATGTTCGAGAATCAGCGGGCGGTATCGCGGGTAATATTTTGTAGCTTGTTTTGAAAGTCTCGGCACCGACGCACTCTTGCGGGTCGGTGCGCCGGGACTTTTTGTTCGTATGTTTGGAGGAATGAGGTAGATATAATGACAAGCGCAGCGTCTAACCCCTGGGAAATGCCTCCCGATGAATCGTACTGGCATGGACTATTGAAAGATGTGGAACGCGAGGCGTCGCCATCAGAACCTCGGCGCAGTACCGACAAGACGACGACGGATTCGTCCCCGCACATTTACCCTGCTCATTATAGCCCAGAGAGAACCGTGGCATCGGGAGGTGACGATAACCTAGACGAACTCAGGTACCGCGGTTCAAACGCCCTGGAGGCGGATTGGGAACAGGCGACCCGCGTTCTTGAGGCCAAGGAACGCATTGATCTGGAAGTGATTGGCTGCAATCGGGGTGGGTTGCTGGTTCAGTTTGGCCAGATCCAGGGCTTTGTACCGGCATCACAGTTGATTGAATTGCCCCGTGAATTAGACAGCCAGGCACGCCAGATGGAACTGACCGATCGTGTGGGAGACAGGTTATGCCTGCGCGTGATTGAACTCGACCGTAGTCGCAATAGGCTCATCCTCTCTGAGCGAGCGGCTATCTACAACCAGGAGGCCAGGGACCTCCTCAAATCGTTGAACGAGGGTGACGTTTGCACCGGGCACGTGACCAGTCTGTGTGGCTTCGGCGCTTTCGTAGACCTCGGGGGTGTGGAAGGACTTATTCACATCTCAGAGCTGTCCTGGGGACGGGTCAACCAGCCTGGCGAGGTGGTTCAGCCTGGCGATGAGGTCGAAGTTTATGTTATGGGCGTTGAGCCAGTACAGCATCGCGTTGCGCTCAGCCTGAAGCGCCTCAAGGCTGATCCCTGGACACTGGTTGACGAGCGATATGAAATTGGTCAGATCATCGAAGCCGAGATCACCAACGTTGTTAGTTTTGGAGCCTTCGCCCGCGTGGACGAAGGCCTAGAGGGTCTTATCCACGTTTCCGAGCTGGCAGAAGGGAATTTCCTGCACCCTCGTAACGTGGTTCAAGAGGGTGAATGGGTCAAGGCTTGCATCTTGAATATAGATAGCGCTAACCATCGTTTGGGATTGAGTTTGCGGCAGGTTTCGAACCACGACAACAGCCAAGCCATTTTGCCCTGATACCTTCCGACAATCGACACCTGCCACTCTTCCGGTAGTCGTTTGCGAGCTTGATGATCATTCATCAGAGTCCTTTTTGAGGCGTCACGCTGATACAAAAGCGAATCGGCGAGTCATCGAGTCAGCCATTCACTGATTCGCTGACTCGCTGATTCGTCTATGCATTGTTTTGCCTCTCGTCACCCTGAGCACACCAGACATGGCTGGAAGACGACAGAGAACCTCATTACCCAACTTAATTGAACTCATACAGCAACACCTCAGTCCCGTACAGCGGGAGTTGGTGGGATTGGCGCTGCTAGTACTGGCCGTGATCACACTGTTGACTCTCTTTTCCATCACATCAGGGACCGTGAGCGACAGTTGGGCGGCCTTGCTGCGTCAGCTTTTTGGCTGGGGTGCCATTGCGCGACGAAACGCAACCACTCCTGCGCTGGGATGTCATCATCGGCGTTGAGTTGGTTTTTGTGGCTGGCCTGTCACTGTTGCACCTGCTCGTTGGCGTCGATGAGGCACTAGCCATCGCTCAGGCAGGTGCAGGTGGAGGGATCGTGGGCTGGGCGATCAGTTCTGCGCTAGCCAATGTAGTAGGTAAGCTGGGAGCAGGAGCAATCCTGGCGATCCTCTGTATGGCAGGCGTAGGACTCTTGATGGGCTTCTCCACTGCTGGCACCCCTGGCTGGTTAGCGAGTGCCCGCGGGCTAACAAGCGCCGACGAGTTGCCCGGTGACTATGAGATACCAGCGCAAAGCGAAGGGGTATCCGAACGCCACGGGTTATCAGGTCTCGCTCAGAGGTTTGCCGCCTGGCTGAGTGGCCCCGGCCACACGGAAGAAGGACTGGTCGCCGAGGAGGAGCCTGCTGCCAAGAAAAAAGCCGGACGGCGACGCAAACCGAAAGTCCGGCCAGGCATCGAGGAAGTGCCACTTCGGTCACAAGCCGACGAGTCTCCGGCACGCACTGGTCGCCGCAGCTCGGAACTTCCCCCCCTTGACCTGCTCGTCCCTTCGTCCAAAGATCCGTCACGCAAGGCCGATGCACGCTTCCAGGCCCAAATCATCGAAGAGACGCTGCAAGGTTTTGGTGTGCCAGCCGAGGTGAGAGAGATCAATGTCGGCCCGGCTGTGACACAGTTTGGCGTTGAGCCTGGTTACATTGAGCGCCCGGGCCCCGACGGCACCGTCCGCCGCCATCGCGTACGGGTCAGCAAGATTAGCTCACTGGTTAACGATTTGGCCTTGGCCTTGGCCGCGGCACCCATCCGCATTGAAGCCCCCGTACCCGGACGGCCGATCGTCGGCATTGAGGTACCCAACAGCAAGGTGTCACTCGTATCGGTGCGTGGCGTTTTAGAGTCAGATGCATTTCGAAAAGAAAAGGGCTTTCTGCGCATTCCCCTGGGCCGGGATGTGTCAGGTGCAGCCGTAGCTGTCGATCTAATGGCCATGCCGCATCTGCTAATCGCGGGTGCCACCGGGTCCGGCAAGAGCGTGTGCATCAATGCCATCATCAGCGGTCTGTTGTGTGACCATCCCCCCGACGAGCTCAAATTTCTGATGGTTGATCCCAAAATGGTTGAGTTGAGCGGTTTCGACGGCATACCGCACCTGTTGGCGCCAGTTATCGTAGACATTGAGCAGGTGGTGGGCGCCCTAGCCTGGGTCACCCGCATGATGGACGGTCGCTACCAGAAATTCTCCGACGCAGGCGCGCGCAATATCGCTGATTATAACAAAAAGGTCGCTCGCCGCCAGGGAGAAGAGCAACTGCCGTACATCATCGTCATCATCGACGAACTGGCCGACCTGATGATGATGGCCCCTGACGAGACCGAGCGTTACATCACACGCATAGCTCAGATGGCGCGGGCTACCGGCATCCACCTGGTGATTGCCACCCAGCGTCCTTCCACGGACGTGGTGACAGGTCTCATCAAAGCCAACTTCCCAGCACGCATCGCCTTCGCTGTTACCAGCCAAATCGACTCCCGCGTCATCCTCGACACGCCTGGCGCTGAGCGATTACTGGGCCGTGGTGATATGTTGCTCATGCTACCCGACTCGCCCAAGCTACAGCGTTTACAGGGCTGCTTTGTCTCCGATGGTGAGATCCGCAAGCTCGTCAAGTTTTGGAAGGAGACGGCTGGTGAATTGCCAGCGACCGTCAGCCGTCCCTGGGATGGACTGATGGCCGAGGCACAACAGGATGATCTACTGGATGAGGCCATCGACTTAGTAGTGGAGACTGGTCGCGCCAGCACCACCTTCCTTCAGCGACGATTGGGTATTGGTTATCCACGGGCCTCGCGACTGATGGACCAGCTTGAGGAGGAAGGCGTCGTCGGGCCGGCCGAAGGCAGCCGTCCCCGCGAGGTGCTCGTGGGCCAGGACGACGACTATGACGAGTATGGTGACTATGACGACCACGCCGACGAAGGTGATGAGGCATGGGATGACTAAGTGCAGGTAGTGGCCCTACCCAACTGCTTTGCGTAGAGCCAGGCTATCTTTTCGCCTCCTGAAGGCCAGATTTCAGCCCGGACGGGCGCAGCGCGCCGCCGGGCTTTTGTGTCTTGCGCCACGAGAAGTGGCAATCGCTCTAGCGCGAATCTGAGTGGCTGTGGTATAATTATCTGCCTGGGGCATGCTTCTAAGCTTGCAGGAATCATTTCCCTGTACGGGGGGTGTAAGATGTCTGGACACAGTAAATGGTCAACCATCAAACGCAAGAAATCGGCCGAAGATGCCAAGCGCGGTAAAATTTTCACCCGCGTTGCGCGCGAACTCACCTTGGCGGCACGCGAAGGCGGCGGCGATCCAGACACCAACCCGTCGCTGCGTCTGGCCATCGATAAGGCCCGGGCTGCTAACATGCCCAAAGATAACATCGAGCGAGCCATCAAGCGGGGCACGGGTGAGCTTGAAGGGGGCCAGCTGGAGGAGATCTGCTATGAGGGCTATGCGCCGCACGGCGTGGCGTTGCTGGTAAAATGTCTCACCGACAACCGCAATCGCACCCTGTCTGAGGTGCGCCGCGTCTTCAACCGGAGCGGCGGCAGCCTGGCTGAGGCTGGAGCCGTGGCCTGGATGTTTGACACCAAGGGCTACCTCACTGTCGCTCGTGATGACCTGGACCCCGACGATATCTTTATGATGGCTATAGATGCTGGCGCGGAAGACATAGAGGTTAGCGACGAGTTCGTTGAAGTCTACACGTTGCCAGGTGACCTGCACATGGTGCGCGAGGGCTTGATCGGAAGTGGTCTAACCGTTGAAGATGCCGAGCTTTCGCAGGTGCCCAAAACGCTGATGACCTTGGACGAGAAAGAGACACTCCAGATCATGAACATGATTGAGACGCTGGAGGAGTTGGACGACGTGCAGGAGGTCTACTCCAACCTAGACATCTCTGAAGAGATTCTGGCAGCGGTGTAGTTGTCTTGAGGCCAGAGACTGGGGGCTGATTTCTACCCCTCGGCTCCCAGCCGCCGGCCAAGGGGGATGATTTGCGCGTTCTGGGAATCGATCCAGGGACGGCCATCACCGGCTACGGGGTGGTTGAGGGTGATGGGGACAATCTGACCCTGACAACTTACGGGGCCGTCACAACGCCCGCTGACCAGCCACTAGCACAGCGCCTGCAACGGATCTACCGTGAGTTGCGGGCGTTGATTGTAGAATGGGATCCCGACAGCGCCGCAGTGGAAGAACTCTTTTTCAGCAAGAATGCCCGCACGGCGCTGGCAGTGGGGCACGCGCGGGGGGTGGCCTTGCTGGCCCTGACCGACGCCGGGCTGCCCATCCAAGAGTATAAGCCAGCCGAGGTCAAGCAGGCAGTTGTTGGCTATGGCAATGCACCCAAGGATCAGGTGCAGGGTATGGTGCAACTTCTACTGGGCCTGGATGAGATACCCCGTCCCGACGACGCCGCCGACGCCTTGGCGGTAGCCATCTGTCATTTTCATTCGGCCCGCTGGCAATCCCTTATCAGGTAGCGTCGTTGCGACCAGCGTCGTGGCGGTAGGTTCCCACGACGCTGGTGACTGAGACGCTAGGACGCTGAGACGTTATAGATGATTGGAAGCATCCGTGGTGAGATAATCGAGAAGGGAGATGACTACCTGCTGGTAGACGTCAACGGTGTGGGCTACGTGGTCCACGCGCCGACCAACCTGCTGGACCGGCTGGATGGCGGCTTTGTGACCCTGTACACCCACCTGCACGTCCGTGAGACGGAGATGACTCTCTACGGTTTCAGCGACCGTGAGGAACTGGAACTCTTCCGCACGCTGCTCGGCGTGCAGGGCATTGGCCCCAAGGTGGCGCTGGCCATTCTATCCCACGTGCCCCAGGAAACCCTGCGCCAGGCGGTTGCCCGCGAGGAGGCAGCCCTGCTGGCGCGGGTGCCGGGTATCGGCCCCAAAAAGGCGCGGCAGATCGTCTTTGCCCTACGCGACAAGATCGAGATCGAAGATGTGTGGGCGGCCGGCCCAGCCATCAGCGACGCGGACAACGAGGTGATCGCCGCGCTCACCACCCTGGGCTACTCGGTGGCCGAAGCCCAGGCCGCGCTGCGCGCCCTGCCAAAGGAGACGCGCCAGGAGCCAGTGGAGGAGCAGGTGCGGCAGGCGTTGAGTAGCCTGGCTAAGTTCTGATCCTGGCGATAGAGAACCGGAATAGAGACTAGAATGCGTTAGGGGCGGACACACAGGTCCGCCCCATTCCTTTGCGTCTATTCCTCGGCCTGTTCAACTGGGCAGACACGCAGGTCCGCCCCTACTTTCCAATGCAGAAGTTGCTGAAAATCGCCTCAAGCAGATCCTCAGTGACCGTCTCCCCCGTGATCTCCCCGAGCGCGTCCACCGCCTCGCGCACGTCGATAGACACCAGGTCGGGGCTAAGACCGCCCAGCTGCCCCCCCTCAGCCGCACCCACGTGATCCAAGGCTCGTTTCAAGGATGCCTGGTGGCGTGGATTGCTTACCAGTGGCGCAACGGCGGTCGTCACCGCCCCGCCAAACACCAATTCCACGATCGCCTCCTCCAGTCCCTGGATGCCTTCACCCGTCAGAGCCGACACGCTGAGTCGGGGTGCGACCGGCAACAAACCGGCCGGCAGTTCCAAGAAGGGCAGGTCGCACTTGTTGACCACTACCAGCGCCGGTTTGCCGCCAATCAAGGCCGCGATGTCCCAGTCAGCATCGGCCAGCGGCTGGCTGCCGTCAATCACTAGCAAGGCCAGGTCAGCCCGCGCCAATGCAGCCCGGCTGCGTTCCACGCCGATGCGCTCGACTTCATCATCCGTCTCAGCCCGGATACCGGCCGTGTCCACCAGCACCAGCGGCACCCCCCCTACGTTGGCCGTCTCCTCCAGCGTGTCGCGGGTGGTGCCAGGGATGGGGGTGACGATAGCCCGCTCGCCGCGCAGCAGGGCATTGAGCAGCGAGC
>WOR8_10005101_pt1 | contig 12699 bp, 10 predicted proteins | sample DeeMarSeWOR38_10_FD_19890 | JGI IMG/M metagenome (IMG submission 19890) | reverse complement strand
GGCCATCCAGCCTGGCGAGACCCACGATGATGTTTTTGGCGTAAAGCTCGTGAACCTCATAAAAATCTCCATTATCCACTATGGAACGAATGACATCCTTCATGTCGTAGGACTCCATGGGGTTGTCTGGAACTATGGAGTCTAGGGCTGGATCAGTGCGAAGTGGGCTGTCACCTGTTTCCACCCGCGGCGGGTCCTCTAGGTTGTTGTTGGGAAGGAAGCTCAGCAGTACTTTGATTCTCTCAATGGCGTGAGCATCATCTTCACAGGCAAAATGAGCAACTCCGCTCTTGGTGTTGTGGGCTATGGCCCCGCCCAGATCCTCAAAGGTAATTACTTCTCCCAACACCGCCTTGATCACATCGGGTCCGGTAATGAACATGTGACTGGTGTTCTTGACCATGAAGACAAAATCAGTCATGGCCGGGGAATAGACTGCTCCTCCTGCACAGGGGCCCATGATTGCAGATATCTGAGGCACCACACCTGAGGCGATGGCATTGCGATAGAAAATCTGCCCATAGCCAGAAAGGGAGTCCACTCCCTCCTGGATGCGCGCCCCTCCTGAGTCATTGAAGCCCACAACAGGAATTCCAGATTTCATTGCCAGGTCAAGGATCTTGCAAATCTTTTTAGAATGCATCTCTCCCAAGGTGCCTGCTCGAGCTGTAAAGTCTTGGGAAAAAGCGCAAACAGGACGGCCACTTACCTTGCCGTAACCGGTTATCACCCCATCCGCTGGAATTTCCATTTTTTCCAGGCCGAACAAAGTACCACGGTGCTTCATGAAAATATCGGTTTCCCTGAAGGTCCCGGGATCGAAAAGTAGATTGATTCTCTCCCTGGCAGTGAGCTTGCCACGTTCATGTTGCTTCTCTACTGCTGCTTCACCGCCCATTTCAAGAAGCTTGGCTTCCCTTTCCTTCAACTCCTTGATTTTGTCTGATACGATTCCCATATATTTATCTCCTGTTTTCTCCGTATGTTACCTGGAGAGATACATTAGAAATTCCCCTGAAAATTCAGTCATTCTATCCCCTCCCCCCCTTTTGTCAAGGCTTTTCTCCACCGGGAGTTTCCCCATTTGTCTGCTTTTTTTGATCTGCTGAAACATCCGTCATAGCCTCGAGGGTAAAACACAGAATCGCACAAAATGGGAGACTAAGGTGTCGAGGGGGGGAGGCATGTTGGCCGGGTCAGCTTTAATCTTCGACCCGTGACATCTTCGCCGGGTCATCGAGTCCTCTAATTAGAGCTATTTTATCAGGCCCTGTGGAAAAAGAACACAGTCTTTCGCTAAGATGCTTGGCAAGCAGTGATCTGGTCAATGAAGGGTAGGCTGAGTGAGTATTGCTTTTCCAACTAGTGATTTACAACTCTATTCAATTTGTGATAAAGAATTAGACAAGTTAGACCACAATAAAGCATTTAGGTTTAATTTAAGAGCGACGAATCCAGGCCTGTCGAAGATCCCGTTCTGCGGGGAGGACCTGGCCTTGGGCTACCCTTAGAGGGTGGTTGTAGAGTATTTCCCGTCAGGTGTCAGGTTTCAGGAAGAAAAAACAGAAACGCTAAAGCTTAAATCGAAGAGTTATACCTGAACACTGAAACCCGAACACTGAAACCCTAGGCAAGGATCAGGTTTCCGGGACTCTAATGAAGCTTCCCTGGGCTAGTATCTGATACATTAGGCTTAATCGAATAGGCCCGGCTATGAACAGAAAGCTGAAACCACCTAAAAACAAATGGTATTTGCTCATCTGGCCGTTCCTGCTCCTGGCCTCTTTGCTGTTAATTATCTGGAGTCCCAGCGGATTACTTCATCTCCGTCAACTGCATGTTGAACACCAAGAACTTCTGGAAAAGAATCATATCCTGGAGAAAGAAAACCACCATCTCTATGAAGAAATTAGCCGCTTGCAAGACGATCCTGCTGCCATAGAGAGTCTAGCACGCCAGGAACTGGGGTTGGTCAAAGAAGGTGAACTTATCTTTCAGTTTACCAAACCTCAACCAGGTGAGTAAAGAATCCGGGCCCTGAGGACCAGGCTCAGATTGATAACAAGTCAGAAGTCAGAATGCATGGGCATAGAGCAAAGAGCATAGGGAGACAATTGCGATTTGATCTTTAACCCTCGTCTCGCTCGACCTCACGTCTCGCCCGTCTCGCCGCATACGCTATGTGCTATGCGATCTGGTGTGGCCCAGAGGACTAGGTCTTCTCTCATTGAATAGAGCTGCTTTTCCCCTGCCCTACTTCCCCGCAACAAATTTCCAAGTTATACTACAAATCGGATAGGGTTTGACTATGTCGACCCTATGCCAAAGCCAGAAACCTCCTTCCACGCCCCACCCTTGCTTCGAATTTTGCAGGGGTGGGGATCTTTTATTGATTCCCTTAGAATGGCAGGCTGCTGCAAATCATCGCCTACAGAATTCAAAGCTCGGCTTCAATGATGGAGTGTTCCGGATCCTAGTAAGTGTTGCATTTCTCGAGTAAAACATCTATAGTCAAGCGCAAATAATGGCTGAGCTGAAAACTACGAGCCAGGGAAATTAACCATGGATGAACTTGAACTTTACCAGCAAATGATGAGCAAGGACCCCTCCTCACAGATATTTGTTTATCTGGCCGAAGCACTGGTGGAAAAGGAGATGTACAGGGAGGCCATTGAGACTTGTGTAAATGGCTTACGCCTCCGCCCCCATGATCTTAGAGCCAGAGTTATACTCGGGGTTTCCTACCTGCGTACAGGTGAATTGGACCGGGCTGAAAGTGAACTGCTCAAGGCCAAAGATATGCTAGAGATAAACACGGTTACCTACCGTGCCTTAGCTGAGCTCTATGATAAAAAGGGTGATTCCGAATCGGCTGAACGCTACCGGCGACTTTTTGAAGCTATCCACCCAACTGAAGCAAAACCACTCGGCAGGGAAACAGAGGAAACGGAATCAGAGACTTCGGCTGAAGAGGTTTCGGCCGAAAAGCGCGAGAATTCCACTATTACCATGGCTCAACTCTATGAGGAGCAAGGTCAATTAAAGAAAGACGCTGAAGTGTATGACAAAATCTTCGACACTTCTCCTGAAACCAAGGGTGGGGAAGACAAACTTGCCGAATTGGAGAGGCAAGTCGGCGAAGCTCAGATTAAGCGTAATCTTTTGTCAATCCTTGAATCGTGGCAAAAGAATGTACAAGAGAAAATTGGCGCAGCAAGGGCATCGTCTCCTTCTGGGGCGTCAGGAGTCGACCCAGAAAAAATGGCCGCTTTTATAAAGAAATATACTAAAAAAGGCAGCAGTGAATCTGATTAAAAAGACGAAATCATGTATTCTACAACTGACTTTCGTAAAGGTTTAAAGATCGAACTGGAGGGCAAGCCTTTTATAATTGTTGATTTCCTCCACGTCAAGCCAGGCAAAGGTGGTGCCTTCGTCCGAACCCGTCTCAAGAATATGGAGACTGGTCAGGTTCTGGAAAAAACCTTTCGATCCGGCGAAAAAGTCGATCGCCCTGACCTTGTGGAGCGGGAGATGCAGTATCTTTACCAGGATGCTGAAGGTTACTGTTTGATGGATAACAACAATTACGAGCAGATTTTCATAGATGACGAGCACTTGGGGGAGAGCAAAAACTTCCTCAAAGAGAACGTGGACGTCAAAGTGCTTTTTTTCAACAACAAGCCTATCGGTATCGATCTTCCCATTTTCGTGGAACTATCAATCGCCCAGACCGAGCCGGGTCTGCGGGGGGACACAGCCACGGGTGCCACCAAGCCAGCCACTCTTGAAACTGGGTATGTTATCCAGGTTCCTCTTTTCATAAATGAAGGTGACAGGGTAAAGATAGACACCCGCACGGGTGATTATGTAGAACGGGTTTGAAGTTCCCTCGAAAAGTCACCGCCCAGCCTATACAGCGCAGATAGCTTTTGCTTAAACTCAGGGGTTAGATCTCAGGTGACAGGGCTTTAGGTTTCAGGTGTCAGGTTTCAGGAAAGAGAAAAATCAACAATGAAATCTGAAGACTGAAGACTGAAACCCGAACACTCCTTAGGCACGTAAAGTGCAAAGGCTATACGTCGAGTGAAAGCACTTTACACACAGGGCTGTGTAGTGGGAAAATTTAACTAGCCCGGTTTTTCCAACAAACGGCCTCGCCACACTGTTTGGTGAAATGGCCGGGCAAAAGCGGCTTTCTTGAGACGAGAGGTGTGATGGCAGAAATCAGCCGCTTGGCTTTGTCGCTCAGCAAACTGGGTATACAGGCCCTGTCCCGTTGGTTTAAGGCATCGGTACGGGTCCACGGCGCCGAAAATGTTCCAGATGGTATCATCGTCTTCGCAGTGAACCACTTCACCCGGTTGGAAACCCTAATTCTCCCTTACGAGTTTTACAGGCTCACCGGCAAACCAATTATGTCTCTCGCCTACCATGGTCTGTTCACCGGAGCTCTCGGTATTTTTTTGGACAACGTGGGTGCTGTATCTACGAAGGATCCCAACCGCGACAAAACTATTATTCGCTCTTTACTAATTGGAGACAATCCTTGGCTAATTTTTCCAGAAGGCTCCATGATCAAGGACAAAAAGATCATTGAGAGCGGCAAGTTCCTAATATACAGAACCACGGGCACCCGGCGACCGCCCCATACCGGCGCTGCAGCCCTGGCATTACGTACGGAATTTTACCGGCTAAGGCTTCAACACTTGCAGGCGACTGACGGCGTTTTGCTCAAGCAGCAGTTGCAGGTTTTTGATCTTTCTTCCATGGAACAAGTGAGCAAGGGCGAGACCTTTCTGGTGCCAGTCAACATCAGCTATTATCCTATTCGGTCAAGGCAAAACGCCATTGAGAAAATTGCCTCATATCTTGTAAAAGACATGCCAGACCGCATCGTGGAGGAACTGCAAACCGAAGGAACCATGCTTCTTTCCGGAGTGGACATTGATATTACTATCGACAAGCCTCTGGCCATAAGGCCATTGCTCAGAAAGCGGGTTATCCAAGAAGACATACGCAGCTTACACCGCATAATGCCCGACGATTCTCTGCCTTCCAGGCCGGTAATGCGGCGAATCGCCAGCAAACTTACCATGAAGGTGATGGCTTCCATTTACCAGAATACAATGGTTAATTATGATCACCTGATTGCCTATATTTTAAAATATTATCCTGGGCAAAAATTGAGTCTCTTCAGTCTAGCCCAACGGCTTTACTTGGCTGCGGAAACAGTCACTAAGCTCAAGTCGGTAAGGTTGCATTCGGGGTTGCTTCAGGACCAGTGCGTCCAGCTTTGTCGGAACTACCACACAGTCCTGGCCGATTTCCTTGAGGTGGCGAAAAAGAGCGGTGCGGTTGAATTAAAAGGCGATGTCGTCCACCTGAGGAGGCTGGCAATGAAAAGTCTTTTCGATTTTCACAGCATCCGGAGAGAAAACCCCTACCAGGTCATTCTCAACGAGGTGGAGTATCTTCGGCCGCTAACGAGAAAAGTGCGCTTAATCGCCGAGCATTCTAGTTGGTTGCTGCGCTGGCGGTTGCGGCGCAAATTTCTCCGAATATCCAGACAGGAGTTCGACTCCGATTATGCAACCTATCAGCGTAAAGATGAATCAAAACCTAAACATATTGGTGCCCCGATTTTTTATCGCAAGCTTCGCCCCAGGGCCGGAGTATTACTGGTTCATGGTTATCTGGCTGCTCCTGAAGAGGTAAGGCCCCTTGCCGAATATCTTCATCAGCAGGGCTACACCGTTTTTGCCCCGCGCCTCCGGGGACACGGCACTAGTCCCGAAGATCTGGCACTCAGAACCTGGGAAGATTGGTTGCAGTCAGTAGAGCGTGGTTATATGATCTTGGCGAACAGTGCCAGGGATGTTGTTTTGGGAGGTTTTAGTATGGGAGCTGGTTTAGCCCTACTTGCAGCTACAAACATGCTATATAAAGTTAAAGCCGTCTTTGCCATCAACTGTGCCATGAGACTCAGAAGAAGAACCGCCAAGCTTGCCCCAGCTGTTGTTCTCTGGAACAGGCTGGTGGACAAACTAGTTAAAGATGAAGGACGGAGGCATTTCGTACCCAATGAACCTGAAAACCCCCATATCAACTATTTTCGTAATCCCATAAGTGGGGTAAAAGAGCTAATCGAGCTCATGGACCAGCTCTCACCTCGCCTTGATCGGATAAAGATCCCGACTCTTTTGATACAATCATCCGGGGACCCCGTTGTTCATCCTGAAGGAAGCAAAGAAGTATATGAAAACCTCGGTTCAGAGGATAAGGAGTTAGTCATGTTTAACTCTGACCGCCACGGCATACTCAGAGGTGAACTCTCACAACGCGTTTTTGCCCGGATCACAGAGTTTCTCCACAGCCGAATTTGAAAAGATCAAAACTTCCATTTACCAGTTCCTTTCTGCGAACACATTTGCAGCTTAATCCTTCCAACAGCTCATGCCTAAACTTTTCCACTAAGAATTTTCTAAAAATCATTAAGAAAATACCCACTCGTTCTGGATGAGCCCTTCAACAATTGTTATCATTTGTTATCATTATGATCAACAGGCTTTAGGTTATTAAAGACGGCGCAGAGACATCCCCAATAAACAAATTCAATGAGGAGGTTCAAATGAAGGTAAGAATTGATTATGACTTGTGTATGGGTGACAGAAATTGTAACAAGGTCTGTCCGGAGGTTTTTGAGTACGACGAGGATCAAATGATATCCAGAGTTCTCGTAGATGAGGTCCCTCAGCATCTTGAAAAATTGGTTGTAAAGGCAGCAGATGAATGCGCACCCAAGGCTATAATTGTTGAAGAATAGTGGTAAAGGAGTTTATAGAGGTGGGAAAATTCAAAGGAAGTAGTACGGAAAGAAATCTACTCACGGCCTTTGCCGGGGAATCTCAGGCGCGAAACCGCTATACCTACTTCGCCGAGAAGGCAAGACAAGATGGTTTAATACAGATAGCAGAAATCTTCGCAGAAACAGCGAACCATGAAAAGGAACACGCAAAGAGGTTCTTTAAATTCCTAAATGGTGGTGAGGTGGAAATCAACTGGAGCTTTCCGGCTGGAGTTATAGGTAGCACCTATGACAATCTCATAGCTGCTGCAGCCGGTGAACGGTACGAGCACACCGAGATGTATCCGGGTTTTGCTAAGGCTGCCAGGGAAGAGGGGTTCGTCCGGGTGGCGGATGTGTTGGAGGCAGTATGTGTTGCGGAAAGACAGCATGAGAAAAGGTACCTCGAGCTGGCAGCCAATGTCAAAGGTGGTCTGGTTTTCAAACGGAAGGAAGAAGTCGTCTGGCGCTGTCTAAACTGTGGCTATCTGCACGGGCACAAAGAAGCACCCGAAGTTTGCCCTGCTTGCATAAGTCCGCAAGGTTATTTTGAGATACTAGGTGAGAATTGGTAGGCCATCTCTGAGGTCGAAAGGGAAGGCTGCGAAACAACGAGCATCTGAGCAATCTATCTTTCCGCATCTCAGCCTCGAAAGGGCCTGCATGAAGATGTGGTGCTTCCTCAACAGTGACTCTGCCAATGAATGGCGAGAATATGCTCGTTGTGGAGTAGCTTTCCCGTGGCCTATGTCACAAAAATATTTTTGGGGAGACTCCCGGTTTCTCAGCCTTGACAGTCCCCTTTCTTCGTGTCACAGTTGTTTTTAGCGGATTCTTTTTTATAAAATACTATGTCCACCACCCGGTGAAATGAATTACCTAAGTCCCCATCCCGATTTGACCTAGTGGCGGGTTTGGTAATCGAATGCATAGAGCCAAACAGTGGAAAAGGTAAAAAGTGATGGGAGCGTTAAAGGCAGAACTCTTGCTTGAAACTGCAAAATCCAGCATAAGGGCAGCAGAGTATTGTTTCCTCATCACCCTAGGTGAGGCAGGGGAGCCGAATGCTAGACTGGTGCAACCATTTGAGCCCGAAGAGGATATGACAATCTGGGTCGGCACTTGGTCCAAATCCCGAAAGGTGCAGGAAATCCAAAAGGACAACAGGGTTACTTTGGCTTTCCATGATAGAGAGGGCACCGCCTATGTTGCCCTCCTGGGTTCAGCCCAGATAGAAAGGGACACCAACAAGAAGATGAAGTACTGGCGAGAGGATTGGATTGGATTTCTTCCCCAGGGCCCTGAAGGAGATGACTACGTGCTTGTCAAGTTCATTCCCTTCCGGATTGAACTAATGAGTTTTAGTCAAGGCATTCTGCCCCAGCCCTATGGACTTAGGCCTGCCGTTGCGGTTCGATCAGAAGATTTGTGGGTTGTTGCCGAGTAATAATTAAATGTAGCTGGCAATCCACCTATCTTCACTTCATCTATCTGCCCCTCTGATGTAATCACCAATTTTTTTCATCCGCGCAAGTTCATCCTCACTCATGGGATCAAGGTCTAGGGTTCTCAGAGCCTCTCGCATTTGCTCAAGGTTTTTAGGTCCCGTCATGCAAATATCTACTGCTGGATGGGATAGCACAAAACGGTAACAGTCACTTGCTGATGGTGCAGGTTCGCCCGGCGGCATTTTTTTTTCTTCGAGAAGTTGGCCCCATCTGGTGGCAGTGTAACTTACTACACCCGGCCTTTTTTCTCCTTGCAGGTAGGGAAAAGTCTGTGATTCCGCTCCACGGTGTGCGGCACTGTAACGAATGTGAAAGATATCAAACAGGTTTTCTTTGGCTAGTTTCGGGAAAAGTTTTCGATTGTGGCTCGATATGGCCAAAAAACGGAACATCCCTTTTCTCTTCATAGTGTCGGCCCTTTCCAGTATCCTTCTATGGGGTCTCTTCCTGTACCAACCTAAGAGCAAGACGTCGCCGCAGTCTAAAGCCAAGCTTTTTAATGCCCTTCGGCAAGAGAGTTCCATCAGGGAAGCGGAGCGTGAATAACTCTGGATTACGATAATCAAGTCATTGCGTTTACCCCGTCCGCAGATGTTTCTGATTGCTTCACCCATTCCACTCTTGCGTATAGAGCCCCAATAGAAATAATTGCATCCCCGGTCAAATGCTTCTTCAAAAGCCTTGCAGGGCGCACCATAGGATGAAGCGACTCCTAATCTTCCTACTTTAAGATTTGTCCTGCCCAGAACTGTTGGTTGGTCTAAATTCATATACCGTTACTCGTGTCAGATTCTGGATGCCAGATGCTGATTGCTGGATTGTCCTTTCGAGCAGGTCAGATCGCATGTAGCATAGGGCTTGAAGATAAATCCCAAATCTAAATCCAGCAAATTTAGGAATTCTGGGATTTAGGAATTCCGGGACTATGGGACTGAGGCATAATGATCTTCAAGGCTCTCTTGATTGTGAATTCTTAATTCTTTAATTCCTAAATTCCTCAATACCTCAATTTATCAATTAAAGCCGGGGCCGCCTTGCGTGCCATAGGCACTCTGGACCGAAGGCAGGGCCCGGATTCTTTAATCTCCTCCTTGTCTTTTTCTTCCTGAGTGTTTAATAAATCATAAAGTAATCACTAAGGTCAAACTAGGAGGTAGCTATGAAATTACGTTCCCTGGGAACTTCTGGAGTACAAATTTCTCCGATCATCATGGGCACCTGGCAGGCGGGCAAAGAGATGTGGGTAGGCATAGATGACTCTGAGACCACCAAGGCCTTACGGGCTGCATTTGAGGCGGGCATAACAACCATAGATACGGCCGAGTATTATGGTCATGGTCATTCTGAAAGAGTCATAGGCAAAGCCCTTGCGGACGTTCGAGATCAGGTGGTGTATGCGACCAAGGTTTTTCCCAACCATCTCAAATACGACCAGGTCATAGAAGCCTGCCACCGCTCCCTCAAGAATTTAAAGACAGACTATATTGATCTCTACCAGATTCACTGGCCAGCTGGCTCGTGGGGCACGGAGTTTGTGCCTGTAGAGGAAACCATGAGGGCTATGAATGACCTCAAAGAGCGGGGCCTTATACGGGCAATTGGTGTCTCCAACTTCACGAGGGCACAGCTGGAAGAGGCAGCCGAATATGGGCAAATTGATAGCCTGCAACCGCCCTACTCTCTTTTTTGGCGCCAGGTAGAAAAAGATGCCCAACCTTACTGTGTGGAAAACACCATCACCATGCTTGCCTATTCTTCCATGGCACAGGGGCTGTTGACTGGGAAATTCGGACCCAACCATAAGTTTGCCCAAGGGGATCACCGGTCAAGAAACAAGCTTTTTAAGGCAGAGAACTATCAACGAGTTCAGCAGGCACTGGAAAAACTACGACCCATTGCGGAACGTTATGGAATTAGCCTGGGACAACTAGCCCTCGGCTGGCTCATTGTCCAGCCAAATACATGCGCAATCGCCGGAGCCCGGAATGCTGAGCAAGTGGAGCAAAACGCCAAGGCGGGTGAGATCCTCATTTCTCCTGATGATTTAGAGGAAATAGACCATATAGGGAGGAGTGTTACCGACCACCTGGACGACAACCCTGTAATGTGGGAGTTTTAGCCTTTAGTCCGGACTAGGAAAACAGGGATCAGGGGCTAAAGGTTGAATCTTGTCCAGGGAGGAAGCTGGTTCTCTGACCTGAGTAAACTTCGTACTCAGCGATGTAGATACGGCTACTAACCCCTGAGCATTGCTTGGGACATCCTTGTGTCTGGGTAGTGTTGATAATTTCAATCAAGGATTTCCCGTCAGTCCACCAACTGAAATTACAGTTACGACAAACCCAGAGCGCGCGCTGCATCTAACCTCAACCTTTCTCTGGAGAAGACGTAGATCAACCCTTTTCTAGACGGGTCTGCATGGTCTTGCCGTATTTGGCTCTCAGAGTTTGCTGCAGGAGATTCGCAGGGGTAATGACAGTGCTTATTTTCAACAATTAGAATACAGAAAGGAAATCACCATTGCAAGATAATTATTAGTGGAATTAAAAATAGTTGATTACAAAATAGTTAAAATAAAAATACAGGCTCAAAGGACCTAACTTAGAGCTAGCCCCTGAGGGCACTTCAATGGGCTTTCCATCCGAGCAGCAGTTGTCAAGACTTGAGGTGTCAGGTGTCAGGAAAAAGAAAAATAAATGGAAAAGGCTGAAACCTGAAAGGGCAAACTTGCATTAGCTTGCGGCTGCGGCTAAACTCTGCTGTTATGATTTTCGAGGACGGAGCAGGAGTGATGATTAGGAATATATTAGTGACGCTTATGGCAGCTTTTCTATTATTGGGGTGTGGGTTGAGCTGGAAAGACGAGGGGCCACCGCCCAGGAAAGAAGGTAGGTCCCCAGAGATTATTAGTTTTCAAGCTGAGCCTACAGTACGCCCCGGTGAAACCTGGAGGGTTTATTTGAAGTTACGAGATGCGGATTGTGACATGGCTTACGTGGTTACGCAGCTGTGGCAAGCAGGTGCTGCCTCGTACCCGGTGAGTTTTACTCCCATCAGGCAGCCTGGCTGTCCTGAGCTCGTGGGCTACATTTTCCTCAGAACCCCCCCTGATAGGGCGCTGGTCTGGAATCAATTTGAGGCAAAAGTTTTTGTTCGTGATCGGCAAGGGAATCACAGTAGATCCATTAATTTGCCACTGAATTTCGACTGGATTACTCCTAAGGAACAGGTTGAGGAATGGCAAAACGCAACCGTGATTTCTATCGGCGCCATCAGCGTTGATCTGGCAAATGCACGAAGTAGTGACACAGGAAGATAGGAAGGAAATTGCAGATTTAAGATTGCAGAAGGCATAGAGCATAGGGCATGGGGCATAGAGTAAGAAATCAAGGGTCGAGGGTCAGAGATCAGAGGGCGGAGGTGGGAGAACAGAAGACAGAAGACAGAAGACAGATATTTTTCTGTGGGAGCGTCTTGCAGCCGCGATCTTGAAATTTAAACCGTTTCTACGTATTCGACGGCTTGAACGGCTTCCACGTTTGGATTCTGACTAGCTGACATGAGCCTGTCGAAGGGCTGGCTTCTTACTCCATGCTCTATGCTCCATGCTCTATGCCCTAAGTGAAGACTCTGACCATAAGAGGAATAGCTACGAAAGTTCCCAGCGAACTCCCTATATTGGTAAATACTACAACCAGTAAAATTCGGCTTATCTTATTCTTCCAAAATCCCTTCAGCGAAGAGATGTCCTCAGGCAACCTTTCGAAGTCCCTGACTTTTGGTTTTCCCACAAAAGTCTCGACAAGACCAGAGACCCATCCGGCAGCGATCATAGGATTGAGTGAAGTGAGTGGGGCGGAGACAACAGCGGAGAAAATGGTCAAAGGATGGGCCAATGCCAGGGCGGCACCAAGACCGGCTAGTATGCTGTTAGCCAAAATCCACCACTTGAGCATATGAGTGGTTGTAGAAGTTCCAGCACTAAAAAATCCTAAGATAAACAGTGCCAATATCAGGAGCGGAATGACCCACTTAAAAATACTTATAAGCTTACTCCTTGGCGGAATCTGCTTGAGTGGCTCGATGTCTAGGGGCAAGTTCCAATAGTGCTTTATTCCAGGAACGTGCCCGGCACCGACCACAGCTACAATCCTCTTGCCTGGAGCGGTTCTAATCTTGTAAGTAAGGTACTGATCTCTTTCGTCAATGAGAATGTTTTTTACTTCCGGCAGCTCTTCTCCTATCTCTGCAAGCAAGGTTTCGAGCACATCTTTTTTCTTCATCTCTTCAATTTGTTCTTCAGTTATGGATTCCAACCCCCCTGCTGAGGTGATTATTTGGGCC
>WOR8_10008855_pt1 | contig 12702 bp, 15 predicted proteins | sample DeeMarSeWOR38_10_FD_19890 | JGI IMG/M metagenome (IMG submission 19890) | reverse complement strand
ATGCGCTCGGTATGGAACTGCATGAACTGCGTGATGTGCCTGCTGAGAAATCACAGGTTGCGTTTTTGCCGCTGGAAGGCTCAGAATTAGAACTGGTGGTTCCAACCAGCGACGATTCTGGCATCGCCAAATACTTGGATAAACGCGGGCCAGGTATGCACCACATTTGTCTTGAAGTGGACGACATCCTTGGCATGCTGGCACAATTGCAATCAAATGGGGTGCGCCTGATCAACGAAGAACCTCGCACCGGAGCAGATGGAAAGAGATATGCTTTCATCCATCCGGAGAGCACATTGGGGGTGCTGGTGGAGCTTTACGAACTATAAAAAATCTTCAGCAAAGGTTTCCGGATATGGCAATCTTTGTGGTTTAATAGATTTGATGTTAGATAGCATCGCAACCATTTTCCGCGATAATTGTAAATTAACCCGTGATCGTCCCATATTGGTTGGGGTTTCTGGCGGGCCAGATAGCCTGTGCCTGATGGAATCTTTACGCCAGGCCGGGTATTCAGTCATTGTGGCGCATTTCAATCATCAATTGCGCCCGGATTCGGATATAGAGGCGAACTCTCTCGAGAAAACTGTTTCGCGCAAAAATATTCCTTCCATCTTTGAGAGCGGTGATGTGCGTAGCTTTGCAGAGGGGGAGGGCCTGTCAATCGAAGAGGCCGCACGGGCGATGCGTTATCGTTTCCTGTTTGAGCAGGCCAGGGAGTGTAACGCCCAGGCTTTGGCTGTTGGTCACACGGCGGACGATCAGGTCGAAACAATTCTGATGCACTTCCTGCGTGGTGCTGGTCTTACAGGACTAAAGGGCATGAGTTATCGTTCACTGCTACCCGCCTTTGATGAGGTCATGCCAATTGTTCGACCGCTTTTAGATGTTTGGCGCGAGGAGACTGTGGTGTACTGTGCTGCCAACGGGTTAAGGCCTTACTATGATCCCAGCAACGATTCACTCAACTTCCTGCGTAATCGCATCCGTCATTTACTCATCCCACAACTAGAAACTTATAATCCGCGATTCCGCGAGGCGGTTTGGCGTACATCGCGTTCACTGGCAGGCGATTACTCAGCACTGATCGAGGTGTTGGACGCAACCTGGGAAGAATGTGTAAAATCAGAGCGAGCAGGTCTGATCACATTTGATGCAGACATGTTGTCTGCTTACGCACCAGGATTACAACGCAATCTGATCCGCCGTGCAATGGAACAGATTGTCCCGGATATGGCTGACTTGCGATATTCAACGCTGGATAACGCTGCCGAGTTCCTTTCCACCAAACGATATGGCCGCATCAGTCTGACCGGAGGCATGCGTCTGTTTCTGGAAGGGGATCTGGTCTATGTGGCAGGCAAGGGGGTGAAACTGCCTTTTGAGCGCTGGCCCCAGATGCCGCAGAGAGAAAACTCTATGGTACTGCCCATCCCCGGCCAGTTAAACCTTTCAGGCGGTTGGTTGTTTTCATGTGAGCAATGGCGTATCCCGGCTTTGGCATTGGAACAGGCTCTCAATAACGACAACCCGTTCCAGGTCTGGTTGGATGCGAGTCGCCTGCCTAAAAAAATAGAAGTCCGCGCCCGTCGTGCTGGAGATCGTTTTGAGCCGTTTGGCATGGACGGTCATACGATGAAGCTGTCCGATTTCTTCGTCAACGAGAAATTGCCCCAGCGAGCGCGTGCTGCCTGGCCACTGCTTTGCTCGAGTGATACGGTCATCTGGGTACCGGGATATCGCCCGGCACATCCTTTTCGTTTGACTGACAAAACGCGGCAGGTAATCTATTTCACACTCATGCAGAAAAAATGAAACAAAAACGGCTCCCATTCTCCGGGAGCCGTTTTCATGGAACGAGTTTTGTTATTTCGGGTGTTCGTTCAATTGTCTCAACTTTAAATTAATTTCCCGCCATTGAATTTTCGAGATACCCAGCTTCTGGCGGATTCTATCTGCCTCCATGCCCGCGCGATAATCCAGCAGCGTGCTGGTCCAGCGGCACATGTCAAACGATAGATGTTTATCAAGGCCAGCCTCCTCGCCGATATCTTCCAACAGGTACTCCAACCGACGCGGCGACCAGGGGAAGAGTTGATCTACGGGTTGGTATTGAGCCAGGTATTCCCTGTACGCAGGGATCCATTCTTCTGGCATAGGTATTTTGCGTTCCTTGTAGCGATTGGCAGGGCTGGCATAGCGAATAAACACAATCGGGCCATCAGGCGCTTCCAAGTCAATATGGTTGAGGTGAATGCCCAGGCATTCGCTCTTCTTGATACCAGTTGCCAGCAACAAAAAGACCAGTGCATACGGGCGCGCATCCGGTTTGCGCTCGTGACGATGACGGTCTGCGGCCTGTAACACAGCCTGTACTTCTTCTTCGGTCAGCACAGTAGGTAGTGGACTCATCACCGAGCGTTGCAAAACCTTTTCCGCGGGATCCACGAGCAAAACGCCGTACTGATGCAGCCAACGGAAGAAGGATTTTGTAGAAGTGATTCGCCTTGCTAATGTTTTGGGGCTGCATGGTACGGGACGTTCCTTCTCCATCCACTCAAAGTACCGATTGAGATCTTTGGTAGTAATTGCGCCAAGAGTGCGATCCGGTGGTAGGAATTGTGTCAGGATGCGCACATCAGACAGGAATGCTTTAACAGTGTTTGGGGAACGTCCCTGGTCATTAAGATACATCTCCCAGGCTTGGATAGCTGGGGGCAGCAGGCTTTGCGGGGTTAAATGAGCTATAGAAGAGTCAGCGGACATTGCGCCTCCTTATCATAATCGGCGTGTAGTCTTTTCGTATAGTTTAGCGGAAATGGGGTTGGATGTCAACGGGAAGTCAATTGGGGTAGTCAGTGATAAAATGAATAACGATCAAGCTGACGTTTCATTTTTTGCGAGCTATTACTAAAAAGTAAAGGTTTTATCCCTGACGACCCAACCGACCGATTTATGACAACTAAGGTAATAGAACATACCCAACCATCATTCTCCAATCTGAGCGATGAACAACTGATTCAACAGTTCGTTCAGGGTGATCGGCACGCATTTGATACTCTATATTATCGTTATGTAAAACCAATTTACAACCGGGTACGTTACGTTATCCCAGAAACAGATGTGGAGGATGTTACGCAAGAAGTGTTCATTGCTGCGGCAGTCTCTCTGCCATCGTTTCGAGGCGACGCGTTGTTCAGTACCTGGCTCCGCGCACTAACGAAAAATAAAGTAGCCGAATATTACCGTAAGCAATCACGAAAAAAAGAAACGATGCAAGTTGATATGGAACATGCTGAAAGACTCAGTGGCCAAAGCAGTACAAGTAATTTGGAAGACCGCACCGCCCTAAGATATGCCTTGAACAATCTCCCCAAAAATTATCGCGAAGTCATCTTGCTGCGCTTCGCGGAAGGAATGCGATTCAAAGAAATTGCGAATTGCTTAGATCAAAACCCAGAAGCAACAAAATCGCTTTTTCGACGTGCAATATCCGCTCTTCAAAAAGAAGTGGAAGTGAAAAATGAATAAACATAAAAACAATAAACATAAAAACAATAAACACGATATTGATGATCAACTCGCCGACTTTACAGACCAAATCCTTAATGTAAAAAGTGCCAAAAGGGATGATGACCCGTTCTCCCCGGACCCAGAACTGCGAGCCCTTAAACAAACTGCTCAGCGCCTGAAAAATGCTTTTAGAGACGACGACCCCAGCGAAAAAGTTATCCAGCGTATGCACAAAAAAATTGCTGTGCAGCTGCAGGAAAGGGTGAAAACCGAACCTTTTTGGAAGAAATGGATACCTTCCAGGCAAGGATGGTACTCTCAGCGCAGCCGCCAGCAGTTGAGATTGGCATTATCCCTGACAGCAGTGTTGATGCTATTCCTAATAAGCATTCCCCAATTTATTGGAGCCAGCCCAGATCAACCCGCTGCAAGCGGACAAAACATTAACCTTGGTTTTATGATCGCATCTGGCGGTCTCCTTGTATTGCTAGCTTTTTTACTACTGCGCCGCAAACAATAATTCATCCCCATAAAACCACAACAAGAAGGTGATAGCCACAAATTTGCTATCACCTTCCCTATTTTAACCACACCTTGAGAGTTGCATACCGTTTTCAGATAAGGTAAGATTTCTTTATGGAACTCATTTTCAGAATACTTATAGCTTCCAGTATTCCATTGCTCTTTCTTTACTTTATCCTCCAATTAGACTTTTATCAAACCAGCCAGTTCCGACTCATTTTATTATGCTTAGGCTGGGGAGTGCTTGCTTACTATCTGGTCTCAACAATAAACAACACCCTAAAAAGTTTCAATATAGTGGGTTTGGAGAACATCGTTCATATCTATGCGCCCTTATTGGAGGAACTTTTCAAAGGAATGATATTGATTTACTTGGTTCGTCGCTCACGATTTACATATTCTATTGACGGTGCGCTTTACGGATTTGCCACCGGAATTGGATTTGCTGTTTTTGTACACGCATCCAGCAGTGCCATCATTGGAATCGCGCTTGGAGTGTTCTGGCTAAGAAGAGTAGGGCCACGCTGGCTATTTCTTATAGCTGGACTGTTTTTGGCAATTGGCCAACACATGCTATACAATAAGATTAGCCACGGTGGAAATTCACTTTTTGCTGCTTTCGTTACAGGGATACTTGGCGCAGGTTTCATAGCCCTGGTTATGCAACAAGGTAAGAAACAGACACAAAACTGGATTAAGGAAAAACTGGGGATGGAAGATCGTGTAACACAGAATGAAGTCGCCGTAGTCGACCGTCTTGCAAACTCAGACGCTGTTTTGTATCCGGTTGTCGAACGCTTTGGCCCCGAAACAGCCAGTCAGGTAGAGAAACTCCTGTATCTTCAGGCGCGTCTCGGCATCAAGCGGAAATCCCTTGATAGCATCCAGAACAATGATGCGATTCATAATGCTGTGGAAGTCGAAATAAATGAAATGCGCGCAGATATGGAAAATATCCAGCGTGAAATCGGCGCATACGCGATGCTGTTCGTTCGCGGATTATTCACTGAAGAGATGATCTCGGTTTGGGACCAGATGCAGGCTAAAATCCAGGAACGATCCGCTGCGACCGGCGGTCAAAAAGGAAGCGGCTTGTGGTCGTCGCTTGATGAACGGGTCAAATCAGCATCGGAAAATGAAAGGGTTGAATAGTTTTATGGGTCAAGAGACGATTGCCCAATTAAAAAAGATCAATTGGTTTGACGGGTTGCCAGATGATATGCTTGCTGTACTCTCGCAAAAAGCCTATAAACGTATGTTCAAAAAGGATGATATTCTTTTTCACAAAGGCGATGAAGGCGCATCTCTTTTTGTCATCCTTTCAGGCCGGGTAAAGATTGTCACACAAGATGTGGATAACAATGAAGTCATCTTGAATAAAGTAGGAACTGGCGAAATTATCGGCGAAATGGCCTTGCTGGATTATGAACCACGCTCTGCCGGTGTGGTTGCACTTGAGAAAACAGCTGCTTTGGAACTAAGCCGGAAAGATTTTATGGAAATCATGAAAGCACAACCCGACCTGGCCCTTTCACTTATCCGGAACCTGTCATCACGATTGCGCCATAATACCAGCTACATAGAAAAAATCACCGAAATGAGCAGGCGCGTCGCAAGGGGTGATTATTCGTTTATTGGTGAGACGCAGCCCGCGAAAAAGAAAAAGGGAAAAATAAGCAAAGAAGACAAGATCGTGCAATTGCAAGCAGAGTTCTACGCAATGGTACAGGGCGTAAGGAAACGCGAGGAAGAGTGGGAAAAACAGGTGCAAAAACTGACGCTGCAAATAGATGAATCAAAACGCAAACGAGAGTTTGAAGAAATCACCAGCAGTGATTTCTATGCCAATATAAAAGAACAAGCAAAAAAAATACGGGATAAACGTAAGGATAAAAAATAAGCTTTTCGGGAGGCATGATGGGACAAATTATATCGATCCACTCGTTCCGGGGGGGAACCGGTAAATCCAATGTGACTGCCAATCTGGCAGCGCAGGTGGCTCTGGTGGATAAGCGTGTCGGCGTGGTGGACACAGACATCCAATCACCTGGCATCCACGTTTTGTTTGGATTGGATGAAACCCACACAGGTAATACGCTGAACGATTTCCTGCATGGGAAATGCACAATCAGGGAAGTGGCCTTCCCAGTTGGGGACAACTCAAGACAACACGTACAACTTGTGGGTAAGGATTTATGGCTGTTCCCATCTTCCATCCGTGGACGTGAAATCAGCCAGATCCTGCGCGAAGGGTTTGACATCAATCTATTGAATAGGGGTTTGCAAACGTTGATGAGCGAGTTCGATTTGGATTATCTGTTTATCGATACGCATCCCGGCCTGAACGAGGAAACTTTACTTTCGATAGCGATTTCCGATCTCCTGATCGTCATCCTGCGACCCGACAACCAGGATTTCCAGGGAACGGCTGTGACCGTTGACATCGCCCGCAGCCTGGATGTCCCCAACCTGCAGTTGATGGTCAATAAAGCTGTCCCCGGCTATGACTATGAGGATCTCAAAGAACAAATCGAAGGCGCTTACCAGGCACCCCTGACCGGTATCTTGCCGCTCAACTTCGAGCTGGCAGATAACGCCAGTAAAGACCTGTTTACGCTCAGCAATCCGGAACATGCCTGGTCGCAGGAACTGCGCACGGTAACGGAGGCAATTTTATCGGTCGATGGAGGCGCGAAATGAAATGCTGGTATTGTGAGGATGCGGCGCAAGCCGCCTGCAAGTTCTGCGGACGTTTCGTTTGTAAAGAACACGTCAAACCGATGTCTACTTTTATTGCCATGTTTTTGGGTGGAAAAGAAACACCCAAAGGGTTGGCTGTAGCGAATGTGATCTGGTGCGGTGAATGCGAACCGCAGCCAGAGCCTATTTCTATGCCAGAGCTATTTTAGGGAGGCGCAAATGGATGGAATATATGACCGGTTACAAAAACAAATAGACGATAGACGCAAAGAAGGCGGAATCTCCGTTCTCGATCTGGCTGACCTGCCGCCTACCCTGCGCAAAATTATGCGGCTGATGCTCAGGCGACTTCAAATGAGCTATTCGCAATTACGCGAAGCATTCGAGCAAATGCCCGAGGGTGATCGTTTGACGCGCGTCTATCTGGATGAGGCTCTGAAGGAACTATCAGGACAAGCCTGGTTAATTCAAATTGGCGCGGGGGAACGCGCGATTTATAAGGTCAATCTACGCCGCAAAGCCGGCAGCCAACTTGGTGAAAGTATCTGGGAAAACCTGGATGCTAAATTGAAAGATATCCCCAAAACTTAACGATTTTGCCCACCTAACTGCGATATACTTCGCCCATGTCTCGCGAACGTATGGGTGTCTTTGGCGGCACCTTCGACCCTGTCCATATCGGCCATTTGATCCTGGCAGCTGAAGCCTGCAAAGATTTGGATTTTGAGCGCTTGCTTTGGGTGCTCACCCCTGTCCCGCCCCACAAACTCGAACAGCCGATCACACCCCCTGAACATCGTTTGGCAATGCTTGAATTGGCAATTTCCGATGAACCGGATTTTGAGCTTTCGCGCATCGAACTGGATCGTCCCGGCCCGCATTATACGGTGGATTCCATGCGATTGCTGGGGGACGAGTACCCATCCGCAGACCTGATCCTGCTGATCGGCGGCGACTCCTTGCGTGACCTGCCAACCTGGCATCGCCCCGCAGACCTGGTGTCTGCTTGCCACGAAATTGGCGTGATCCGCCGTCCCAGCGACTCAGTAGACCTGTCCGCCTGGGAGCAGCAGGTGCCGGGCACGCAGGCCAAAGTCCGGTTTGTGGATGCGCCACTGCTGGACATTTCATCGCGGGTTATCCGTCGTCGTATCCGCGAAAAACTGCCGTTCCGGTACTATTTGCATCCATCCGTGTACGAATATATCTTGAAGAACAAACTATACAGGTAATCCATGCCCCTTCTCCTTGACTCACTGTTCTCATCCATCGCACTAGGACACCTGATGGTAGACCTGCTCAACGGCAGCCGCTCTGTGCTGCTGGCCTATTTGAGCGGACCGCTTAGTCTGACAAACGCAAACATCGGTCTGATCTCCGCGCTGTATGTGTGGGTGGCTTCGTTGTCGCAACCTTTCTTTGGCTGGCTGACGGATCGTTTTGGCCCGCGCTGGTTTGCTACCGGGGGGTTGTTGTGGATGATGGTTTTCTATATTCTGGCGATATTTTTACCAGGAACAGGCTCTCTGGCTTTTCTGGTCATTGCCAGCCTGGGATCGGGCGCGCTGCACCCGGCAGGCGCCATGCAGGCCACGCTGCGGGGTCGCACACACTATGCAGGCCGCGAAACAACCGCGGCTTCGTTTTTCTTTATGTTCGGCCAAACAGGCTTTTTTTTAGGGCCAATCATCGCCGGGCCGCTGCTGGGCACGTTTGGTGTTTACGGGTTGCTCATCCCAACAGGGTTATGCCTGCCAGTTGCTCTAAATGCTTTCTGGCAACTACGGGATACACGGCCGGTGCCAACCACTGAGAAAGCAGGTTCCATTCAAATACGTCGCAGCGTGGGGTTTATCGTCACCTTGACTATTGTGGCAGTATTGCAAGCCTGGGCGCAGCAAAATATGATGGCCTTCCTTCCTAAGTATTTGAAAGATCTAGGCCAGGAACCTGCAACCTATGGGTTGATCGCCGGGTTGTTCATGGGCGGTTCGGCGCTGGGGAATGTACTGGGCGGTCAATTGGCAGACCGTTTTGGAAAACGACGCGTAGCTGGAAGCATGCTGGCATTGGCAAGTATCCCGCTCTATTTGATTTCGATGGTAGGTTGGTCTCCCTGGTTGTATGTACTTGTTCCCTTGGCGGGTTTGTTGTCTGGCTCTGTGCACAGCATCGTGGTTGTCATTGCGCAGGGCATTATCAAGGGCGGGATGGCCCTGGCTTCCGGGTTGATCCTGGGCATCATGTTCTCTGCCGGGGCTTTTGGCACACTGCTTTCCGGCCCGCTGGCGGATAACAGAGGCTTTCCGCTTGTTTTTCAGATGACGGCCGGGCTGGTGCTGATCGCTTCGCTAGTGACAACGCAGCTAAAAGGAACAGAAGCAAAACCAGTTTTGCACGAAACTCTTTAAGTAAAAAATCCCGCTCTTTTTTTAGATCGGGATTTTTCTAGCACCAACTTCGAAACTTTTCTAACCGACGGGGTCATTCCCAGCTACTACAGCAGGTACCACCACGCGCGGATAGGATTGTGTTCCAAATATAGTGAGAACAACGCCACCGATGCCCAGCAAGGCCACCAGCGAGGCTGCTATCCAGCCGATACAGGGGATCATGCCGATCCCGCCGACCACCAGCATCATCAGGAAGGTGCCCATTCCAGCCGTCAGGGGCGGCGCCCAGGTCTGGTTGATGGCTTTCGTAAAGCGCTCTCCCACTTCTGTTCCGATAGCGATCAGGCCAAAGAGCCAGGCCAGGGCCAGAGCCATGGCAGCCAGTACCGTTACCGGAATCAATATGATTGTCACCGTCAATATGACCAGGACAAATGGAGCCAGCACACCTGTCAACAGACCAAAGCTGCCAGCAATCAAGGGCTGACCGACCACGACCTGGGAAACGCGTTCGATCTGCGGCTGCAGGAACAGGCTGGCCAACATTGCGAGCAGGGATACTGCGATCGCAGTCCCAAACATCTGGAAGAAACTCGCGATCGGGTTGTAATCAAAGCTGATGTTTGGCGGGTTGGGCGGCGAGGGTGGATTAGGTACATTCGGCACCTGGATATCCGGGATACGAATATCTGGGGCAGGGATGTTTGTCACAACTTCCCCTTCGATCTCTGAACCCGGGTCGCGTGACAGAGATCCGCCTACTGTGACCAGGTCACCCTTGACGACAGCGGTTTCGCTCATGTTGGTCGAGCCGCCTACGATAACGGTCGAGCCATTCACTGTACCATCAAGATTGACATTGCCGCCAATGACGACCATGTCTCCTTGTATTTTGGCATCTTCCTCGATGGTCACGTTCCCGCCAAAGACCACCAGGTCACCGGTCAAGGTATCGCCGCTTTTCAATGTGAAATTGTCACCGAAAACAACCCGTCCATCCAGCAAACCACCAGAGAAACCACGGGCCTGGGCAGCGCCAGTTGGCAATAACAAGATTGCCAACATCAGCATTAACGTAAAGATTTTGTATTTATTTTTCATGATGTAACTCCTTGCGGACGGCGCACCAAGCGCCAGATTGAGACGGACCAGAGCAAACCCAGTCCGCTCACTGAAGATAGTAAAACTAACCATACAAACGGGGGCATAAATCCGGGCAGTACGCGGAAGATGACAGAGCCGGCTTCCACTACGGCCAGCACAGTTGTATAGATAAACAGTAAAGCTCGTACCATGGTTGAGATCCACTCAGCCGGTGAACCGATCAAAGAAACCAGAATGGGCCCTGCCAGCAAAGCCAACAAGAGCATCCCACCCAGGGAGAAAAATAGGGTTCCCAACAACGTGCGGCGGCGTTGGGCACGGCGCGCTACTACCAATCGCTCCTGGAAGCGGGCAGTGAAGCCCGGCGCAGGCGCAACGACGCGCGCGGAACGTAACGCCAGGTTCGATTCGGCAATTGCGCTGCAAACATTGCATGCCCGTAAATGCCCATCGAGCTCGCGTTTCTGTGTAGGGTTGAGAGGCTGGTCATCCAGCAGCCAATCTTCAAAAGGCCGGTGATTCATAGGGGCTCCTTTCCACATGTGCGGTTGTGGAAGATTCTTGCCAGGTTTTACCGAGTTGCTTACGCGCCCGGTGCAGGCGGCTCTTGACCGCGCTGACGGTCAAATTAAGCGACTCGGCGATTTCTTTCTCAGAAAATTCATACCAATAGCGCATTACGATCGCGGCTCTATCGGTTTCTTCCAGGGTTTGCACCAACTGGTGCACTTGTCCGCGTTGTTCGCCGCGTACAGTTTCGGTTTCAGGCTGAAGCGCCTGAATGTCCGGAATTTCAAAGGTGGACTCTTCGTCCTCATCCACCGAGAAAACAGGCAATTTGCGTTTTCTCAAACGGTCAATACAGTAATGGGCCGCAATTGAGAGCAGCCAGGTTGCGAACGAGCGCTTAATATCATAGCGATGGAGGTGCTGGTATGCCCGCAGGAAGGTCTCCTGGGCAGCATCTTCTGCCGCCTGGGCATGCCCCAGCATGCGATAACATAGGTTGTAGACCGGAGTTTGATAGGTCTCAACAATGTATGTAAACGCTTCGTCGCTTCCGTTTTTGGCCTGGAGGATCCAGGTCTTTTCTTCGTTCACGTCATTCCTTTCGACTTTCCGTACTTACTTTACGCATTAAGACAAAAAAGGTTTCACATTTAGACTAACGATTTTGCAAGGATTAAACAACATCCTTGCGAAGGGTTCAGATCCTTCGCAAGGATCGGATCAATGATGATGTACTTCTCCGCTTCCAACGGGACCCAAAAACTGCTCCCACGCACCCAGCTTTTCGCGGTTGAGAGCTAATCCCGCCGCAATGACCGTCGTCAACGGGACCGCAGCCACCAGTCCCAACGACCCGACCAGCGTGCGCACGATCTCTTCGGCCACGAACGAGAAATTAACCAGGTAACTGAACTCACCCCGTCCGAGGGAGAACATCAGCAGCATGGGCAGCGAGGCCCCGGCGTAAGCCAACACCAGTGTATTAACGGTAGCAGCCACATGGTCCTGACCGATGCGCATGGCAGCGTTATAGAGGCCTCGAAAGCCCAGGTTAGGATTTGCTCCGTGAAGTTCGAACACAGCCGAAGCCTGCGTGGTCACCAGGTCATCCAGCACGCCCAGCGCGCCGATGATCATCCCGCCCAGCAGCAGCCCGCGCAGGTCGATGCGCGAGTCGAGCATCTGGATCAGGAAGAGCGCGTTCTCGTCGCCCGCGCCGGTGAGACGGGTGAAGACCACGAAGATGTAGGCCAGCGTACCGGTGATGACCAGCACGAACATCATCCCCAGCACGGCGGAATGGGTTTTCAGGTTCCAGCCATAGGTAAGATAGAGCGTGACGCCCAGCAGGATGGCCGAGCCGATGATGCTGACGCGCACCGGGTCTTCGCCCATCAGGATGTGCGGGATGATATATCGGATAATAACGAACAGGCTGAAGGCCAGGCTAAGCAGCGAGCGCAGACCTTTCCAGCGGCTGATGAGCAGAATGGCAACCACGAAGGCTGCCAGCAGCCACAGCAAAGGTGTGGTGCGGACGTGTTCGGCATAGTAGGCTGTGATGACGCCATCCGGCCGTTTTCCGAGTGTGACCAGGATATTATCGCCCGGATTGAGATACAAATTCCCCGAAAGCACCTGGCGCTGGCCGTAGTCGATCTCCATCAGAATGCCTTTGTAATCCCCTTCCAGGATTTCCACGCGTGCGATCTGGTAACGTTGGAGGGTGCCGCCCAGGTCGATCTCGCCTTCTTCGATAATTTCGTCAACCCGCGCACGTACAGTCTCCGAGCCAAAGGCAGACATTTGCGCTACGGGAAGTTCTACCTGCGTGAAATAGGGCAGGAAGAGCAAAGCGGCAATAACGATTAGAAATAGTAGAACTGGGATTATCTTATGGGTTTCAATGCGGATCATGGTCCCAATGATACCCCTAAAAGAGAATTGTCAAAGTATCTTT
>WOR8_10008924_pt1 | contig 12703 bp, 9 predicted proteins | sample DeeMarSeWOR38_10_FD_19890 | JGI IMG/M metagenome (IMG submission 19890) | reverse complement strand
TATCACTACACTCATTTAGGAACGTATAACCTGTTGCAACATGGCGGCTTTAAGATCGAGAAACTAGCTCCAAGTAAGGAATGGTCGGCGCTCAAGGCGCTGGCCAGCATGGGCATGTTTTTCCGGATGCCTCGCTGGATGGCGCAATCCATTGTGCTGCCACTAGAACTATTGCACAGGCTGTGGTGGCGAGGTGGAGAATTGGTTTCACGCAGATCTCTGGAGAATTTACGCGTCCGGCATTTCACTGGTTCGTTCACGTTTATTGCATCCAAATCGGAGTAAGCTAGAACTATTATGCGTATTGCCATTATCACCAACTCACGCATCCCCTCCCTGACGGCCAATTCCATTCAGGCGATGAAAGTTTGCCAGGCATTGGCGCAACTTGGGCATGATATCCGTTTGTATGCCCCGCGCGAAACTGAGGCAGCAACCTGGGACGAATTAGCTTCTCATTATGGCTTAGCAACACCATTTGAGATTGAATGGTTGCCGTCTGCTCCTGGGCTAAAACGCTACGATTTCACCATCTATGCGATCCTTGCTGCTCGTAAATTCAATGCGGATACGGTCTACACATGGCTGCTCAATCCGGCCGTTGTGGCGCTCTGGCTGGGTTGGCCGGTGGTGCTGGAGATGCATGCCGAAGTGACAGGGCGGGTTGGCCCGTGGTTGATGCGTCGTTTCTGGCGCTCATCCACGCAAAAGCGGATGCTGGTCACAACCCGTCCGCTGCGGGATGCTATCGAAATGGTGGCAGGCCTGACGATCCCGGAAGAAGCGGTACAGATCGCTCCCAACGGCGTGGACCCGGCGCAGTATGAATCCCTGCCTGATGCGGCGGAAGCTCGTCGTCAACTGGGGCTTGAAGATAAACCGACGGTCGGTTTCACAGGACATATCTATCCCGGTCGTGGCGCAGATTTGCTGTTCGAGTTGGCAAAGCGCATACCAGATGTCAACTTTTTGTGGGTAGGCGGTAAACCGGAGGATGTAAGCTATTGGCGCACCCAACTGGCGGACTTGGGCGCCTCGAATGTGACCATGACTGGTTTTGTGGAAAACAGCCGTTTGCCGCTCTACCAGGCCGCTGCCGATGTACTGCTGATGCCGTATAGTCGTTCTATTTCAGCCTCCAGCGGACAGGAAATTGCCAAAGTCATTAATCCGATGAAAATGTTCGATTATATGGCTGCAGGACGTGCGATTATTTCAGCAGACTTGCCAGTGATTCACGAGGTGCTGAACGATGAAAATGCGGTGTTTTGTGAACCGGATAACGTTAGCTTGTGGGAGCGCACCTTGCGCGATCTACTGGGCGATGAACCACGTCGAGTAGCTCTGGGTGTGCAAGCGAAAAAAGATATAGCCGGGTATACTTGGGTTGCCCGTGCCAAACGCGCTTTGGACGGCTTTGGGGAATGACTATACAGAACCAAAGAGTCGAAGGCACACAGAAAATAAAAGGTTGTGCCTTTGTGATTTGGTGGTAAAAAACACTTATGTCACGTTATTTTCTCTGGATGTTACCTGTCAGCCTTTTGTTGGGAGCGGTTTTATCGTTTTTGCAACCTGGCAATTGGCTGGTAGGCTGGCTGGCGTTCTCTCCCCTTTTATTTTTATCTTTTTACCTTTTTACAATTCTGCACCGCTGGGCTGGCGGCGGAGGGATGCTGGCCTGGATGATCATACTGACCTTTGCTCTGCGTTTGTTTGTAGGAGTTGGCGTATACCTTATCCTGCCCATTGATGGTTACAATGAGCCAGACGACCGCTCTGGCTTCATCTTTACCGACGCCCATCGCCGTGATGACCAGGCCTGGGAATTGGCACAATCGGATGAGCCGATTCTCTCTGCATTCAACAAAACCTATCGTACCGACCAATATGGTGGTTTACTGGCTTTCACTTCGCTGGCATATCGTGCCCTCTCACCGGATGCCCATCGAGTATTTTTACTGATCTTACTTTCGGCCATTGTTGCGGCATTGGGCATACCTTTTTTCTGGCGCGCAGCACGACAGGCGTTTGGCGAAAAGGTGGCGCTGGCCGCCGGTTGGATGCTTGTTTTGTATCCCGAAAGTGTGTTGCTTGGCAGCGCGGCCATGCGTGAGCCGTATCTCATCACCTTTGGAGCGCTTGCCCTGTGGGGCTTCGTAGCTTGGCAACTCTCTGAGCGGCATTCTCCCCACAGGGGGAGCAATCACCAGGAGCGCAGTCGCATCCTCCCAGGAGGGGAAAGAGCTTTCCTGCCCCACTCGGGGATGATTTGGATCGGACTGGGCCTGGCTGGTATGCTGCTGGTTTCCCCGGTTGTTGCGCTGGTTACCCTGGTCATCCTGACTGGCTGGTGGTGGATGGCGCGTGAACAAGGCCGCTTTTCGTGGATTGCGTTCTTCGCCCTTGTGCTGGTTTTTATAGTCGGATTGGTGTTGCTGGTTTTGGCACTCAACCGTCAAGGGAATTTTGGAGGTGGGCCGCTGGGTGTCATAGATGCTTGGTTCCGCGAATCAGTAAAATGGGTCGTATTTCAATTGGAGCGTGATTCCGGTTGGGTACAAAAATTGTTTGTAGAGATGCCGGAATGGCTACACTTACCGTTCGTGACGGTTTACGGCATCTTGCAACCTGTCTTACCCGCAGTATTCTTTGAGCCCACAACACTGACCTGGCGTATTATCGGCATTTTCCGTGCTCTTGGCTGGTATCTGCTTTTACCCCTGCTCTTATATGCCTTCATCGCTGCCTGGAAGAACGAGGATGTACGCGAACGACGTCTGTGGTTGTGGATCACAGTCATCGCATGGATGTGGATCATCCTAACCGCCCTGCGCGGTGGCGGTGATCAATGGGACAATCCGCGCTATCGCGCTATCTTGCTGCTTTGGCAGGTGCTCGCATCTGGTTACGCCCTGACCTGTTTCCGTACCCGGTCTGATTCGTGGCTGGTACGCATCTTCCTGGTTGAAGGGATTTTCTTGGCCTTCTTCACACAATGGTATCTGAGTCGCTATTTACAAATTGGAGAACAACTTCCGTTTGGGTGGATGATCGCTCTAATCATCGGAAGCAGTCTCCTCGTTCTCGCGGGAGGCGAGTGGTGGGACCACCATCAGCATAGGAAGCCCGCTGCTTGACGTCATATGGGGAAGGTTTATAATTCAGCAACTGAATTTTGCTTGAGGAGAAAACATGCCCACTGCGCTCATTACGGGAATTACCGGACAGGATGGTTCATATCTTGCCGAATTGCTGCTTTCCAAGGGCTACAAGGTTGTTGGGGTGGTGCGTCGTTCCAGCACGGTAACATCTGAACGGGTTAGTCATCTGCTTGACGATATCATTGTAGAACAGGGAGACTTACAAGACCAGGGCTCACTTTTGTCTCTAATTGAGGAATATGAGCCAACTGAAGTTTACAATCTGGCAGCACAATCTTTCGTGCCGACCTCCTGGAATCAGCCTGCATTGACTGGGGATGTCACGGCTTTAGGGGTGACACGCATTTTGGAAGCGATCCGATTTGTCAATCCAAAAACTAGGTTTTATCAGGCCTCATCGAGTGAAATGTTTGGAAAAGTACTCGAAGTGCCACAGAAAGAGACCACACCATTTTATCCGCGCAGTCCCTATGGGGTGGCGAAGGTGTATGGCCATTGGATCACTGTGAACTACCGTGAGTCTTTCAACTTATTCGCTACTTCCGGAATTTTGTTCAATCATGAAAGTCCGCGTCGTGGACTGGAGTTTGTTACCCGCAAGATCACAGATGGCGTGGCGCGCATCAAGTTGGGTATGCAGAAAGAACTGCGTCTGGGAAATTTGGAATCTCAACGTGATTGGGGTTTTGCGGGTGATTATGTTGAAGCTATGTGGATGATGTTGCAACAGGATGCCCCTGATAACTTTGTGATTGGAACTGGAGAAACCCATTCTGTGCGCGAGTTTTGTGAGATCGCTTTTGGGCATGTAGATCTCGACTACAATGAGTTTGTGGTCCAGGATGATCGTTATTACCGTCCTGCCGAAGTAGATTTGCTCATCTCTGACCCGTCGAAAGCCCACGCTGTACTGGGTTGGGAACCAACTGTCAGTTTCAATGAATTGGTCACCATGATGGTGGATGCTGATATGGAGCGGTTGGCGTCCAAGTCACAGTAGGAAAACATGCCGAACCTTTCGCTTATCATCCCGGTTTACAACGAAGAGGAAAATTTACCCCTTCTGATTGAGGCCATTAAAAATGCACTTGTGCCTTTATCCTATACCTGGGAAGTCGTGCTGGTAGACGATGGCAGCCAGGACGGTAGTTTGGACGTGCTGACGCAGTTGGCGGAAAAGGATTCTGAACACTTGCGTGTGCTTTCCTTCCGTCGCAATTTCGGCCAGACCGCTGCCATCGCGGCCGGACTGGACTATGCCAGTGGGGAGATCATTATTTTGCTGGATGCTGATATGCAGAATGATCCGGCAGACATCCCGATGATGCTCGAAAAGCTGGATGAAGGCTATGACCTTGTCAGCGGCTGGCGCAAGCGACGTCAGGATACGTATCTCACACGCACCCTGCCATCCAACTTGGCGAATATGCTCATCTCCCGAGTTACAGGTGTGCCCTTGCACGATTACGGTTGTACCCTCAAGGCATATCGGCGTGAAGTGTTGGAAGGTTTTCGCCTTTATGGCGAGATGCACCGTTTTATCCCGGTTTTTGCTCATTCTGTGGGAGCCAAGATCACAGAAGTACAGGTCAATCACCAACCTCGAAAGTTTGGAAAGACCAAGTATGGGTTGGAGCGCACCATCAAGGTGATCCTTGATTTATTTACGGTTAAGTTCCTGGTCAGTTATTCGTCCAAGCCCATATATTTATTTGGTGGTGCTGGCCTGGCCTTGATCTTTGGAAGTGGTGCGATGCTTGCTTACCTGGGCATTCGGCGCGTACTGACCAGTATCTCTGTTTTGGGTTCACCGTTCTTCCAGCTGTCGGTCATGTTATTCATCCTGGGCTTCCAATCTGTGCTGATGGGCTTGATCGCCGAACTGCTGGTACGCACATATTATGAATCTCAGCGTAAGCCCACTTACCGCGTCCGCAAAACTATCAACCTTCCCGAAATAAACTCTGAAAAATGAAAATCCTGGTGCTCATCCACGAGTTTCCGCCTGTCGGTGGTGGCGGCGGACGGGCAGCGCAGGATATCTGTCATGGCATGGTTGAACAGGGATATGAAGTCACCGCACTGACCGCACACTTAAAGGGGCTTCCTAAAGAAGAAAATGTGAACGGGATTCGCGTACTGCGAATTCCATCTCTCAGACGGGAAGCCTTCCGTGCCGATCTCAAGGCGATGGGAGGTTACGTTCTTTCCGGACTTTGGGCCGGCTTCCGTTTGATCAAGCGTTGGCAGCCCGATCTGATCCACGTACACTTTGCTGTCCCGGCTGGTGCTTTGGGCTGGGCGCTTTCCAAGCTGACAGGTATCCCCTATGTGATGACTGTCCACCTGGGCGATGTGCCCGGTGGTGTGCCGGAGAAGACAGGAGGATGGTTCAAGTGGATACTGCCATTCACCCGTCCCATTTGGCGAGATGCGAAACAGATTATCGCGGTGAGCGAATTTACTCGTCAACTGGCGTTCAAACAATATCAGCGCGAGATAACGGTCATTCCTAACGGTGTGGATGTGGATCGGTTGCGGCCAGCAGATACCCGGGTCCAGGAGCCGCCGCGAATTGTTTTTGCTGGTCGTGTAATGGAACAGAAGAATCCCCTCCAGATCGTCCACACTCTATCTGAGTTGAATGACTTGCCCTGGCAATGTGTACTCATCGGTGATGGTCCATTAATGCCGGACGTCAAACAGGCTATTGATGAATACGGTTTGCAAGAGCGCTTCATCCTTACGGGCTGGGTTACCCCTGAAGAAGTGCTGGATTGGTTCGATAAAAGCGACATCCTGTTCATGCCATCGTTATCGGAGGGCCTCCCGGTAGCCGGTGTTCAGGCACTGGCGAAAGGGCTGGCGATGGTGGTCAGTGATATTGGCGGTTTTGTGGATTTAGTAGACGACGGAGAAAATGGGTATTTAGTCGACACTTCTGATCAGGCGTTTTATGAAAAACGCTTACGTAGCCTGCTGGAAAACCCTGAAAAACTACAGACGTGCAAGGAAAAAAGCCTTATCAAGTCCACACAGTTTGATTTAAGAATCATTATTGCCCAGTATGCTCGAATTTTTGATGCGCTGCCTGGAATTCAGGGGTAACAATGAGCGCTATAGAGAAACCTTCACTGAAAAGTCGATTTTTTCAGCCAGGAAACTTGATAAAAGTTGCCCTGGCTTTCTTGCTGATCGTTTTTGTGTTTTCCAAAACAGATTTTGTAGCGTTGTATGCGTTACGGAATCAAGTTATAACGGGCTGGGTATTGCTCGCCTTTGGCCTGTTTTTCCTGATGGCAGTACTCAAGGCTTTTCAATACCATCTTTTTCTCAAACAAGATATTCGATATTTTCAGATGCTGTATATTGTGGTTGTGCAAAATGTTGTTTCTAACTTTGTGGCAACGGGAGCAGGCATTGCTTCATATTTTGCATTGTCGCGCATAGAGCAAGGGGTCAAGCTCAGCCGTTCCGGTGTAGCATTTCTACTTACAAAAGTTGCTGATGTGATTGCCATTTGGATATTTTTGCTGGTTTCCAGTGTCTTAGTGTGGAAGCAAATCATTTCTTTGCAGGGCTTCGTAATCGGGTTGTTGTTTGTGCTGGGAATTGCCATCTTGTTGGTGATTTTGTCGATCTTGCTCAGGCAGAAGTTCTCCACCCAGCTTCGGCGATGGGTAGAAAAGCTGAAACTTGCAAACCTGAAATATGTGCGTCTAAGCCTGGACGTGCTCGATGAAGTCGTTGCACAGGATGAAATTTTCAGTTTGCGGTTGTTGGGGTTGGCAACAATGTATTCCCTGATTTACTTATTAGTTACGATGTGGTGGTTTTTCGCCAATGTTCGCTCCTTTGACGTACAGATTGGCATGATTGCGGTTGTGTTCGTGAACGTCTTTATACAATTACTCTCTAATATCCCAATCCAGGCTTTTGGCGGTTTGGGTGTTAATGAGAGCACTTCGCTTTATCTATATCAGTTTTTTTATACGGGGCAGCAGGAACTTGCGTCTGCGTTGATCGGTATCCGCATCTTATTTTATTTGATGAACCTGGCCACCCTATTATATTTACCCTTTCATAGATTACTGGCCAGCAGACAAATAAAGGATGTTTGATCTGGAAGCAAGCTAATCATATCGTTATGGATAAACGCGTAGATGAATTAGATGGTATTCGGGGAATTGCAATACTGCTTGTGTTTGCTTTCCATGCATTCAAAAGGGCCAGTTACTTTACCGCAAATCCAATCCTGAACTATATAGCAAAGCTAACATCCATTGGCTGGATAGGCGTGGATATTTTCTTTGTACTGTCGGGATTTCTGATTACATCTATTTTGCTGCAGAAAAAGGGGGAGAAGGATTACTTCAAGAATTTCTATGCGCGACGAGTATTAAGAATTTTCCCGTTGTATTACATCATGCTGGGGATAATCATTTTTTCCATGCTTGCAGTGGAACCCGAAGCCCAGCCCCATATACTGGAAAGATTGCCTTTTTATCTGCTATATCAACAAAACTGGCTGATGGCAGCAGGAGATTTGCCACCCATATACTTGCTTGTTACATGGTCTTTAGCTATTGAAGAGCAATTTTATTTATTTTGGCCCTTCTTGATATATTTTTTGCAAAAAAGAGCGCTGGTCCTGGCAAATATTGGCATTATTTTGCTGTCAGTGTTTGTCCGTATCATCGTTGCTTTGGTGTCCGATGATGCTGTTACAGCGCATTATATTTCGTCACTTGCTTTGGGAGCATTGATTGCGATCATATTCAAAGAGTCTATCCTTTGGCAGGAAAGACTGAAGAAGATTGCTTTACCGGCCCTATTGGGGACCACAGCTTTGGTGCTGATTGTTGTTCTTATGCCAAACCGAGAGGAGCTTTATAACAATATCCCGATCAGGCTTACGGGCTATTCGGTATTAGCAATTATGGGAGGCTCCTCGATAGTATTCTCTCTAACACATGATAAGTCATCCCTGTTGCGTCGATTCTTCAGGAGCAAATCACTGCGCTTCTTTGGGAAGTATAGTTATGCGTTATATTTAATTCATCCGCTCATTCTACAGATTTTCCTGGATATTTCAGATTTTCCTGGATATTTTATGGGATGCAAAATATCGGGGTTGGCAGGCTTACGTCAGCTATCTGGTGATTTCATTTAGCCTGACAATCATCTTGTCACTGCTATCCTGGCATCTGCTTGAAAAACGCATGCTCAGTTTGAAAAGGTATTTTGAATAGCTGGACCGCGAGCGAATCCCTATTGAAGATTTTTTATTAAGCGGATAATATTCAGACCCGGGTAAGCAGAAGCTGCTTCTTTGCAAATCACTTTCAACGGGAGTCAACCCCACAATGCCAGAGCGTAACGGAAACAAAAAATATGGGAGCCAAATTACCAGCATTTTGCTGTTGGCCGGTTTTGGTTACATTCTTGTCCGTGCTTGTGTCGAATTTCATGCGGTTGCCTGGGGTTCAGGCGTCTGGTTGGGAGAATTTTCGCTCAAGTGGGGAGTTGGCTTTTTTGTATTTGTTCTTTTTTGTATCTTATCGTGGATAGGATTAGCATTGATTTTTTGGAGGCGGAATTTGTTGGCTGGATGGGGGGAACAGATCGTTTTATTACGTGAAAAGCTAGGATCATTTCGCTGGCTGGTAGTTCTTGTTCTACTCATTTTCCCCGTCTGGTTTTTGCAGTACACGCCCTGGGGGGTTGTCTTTAGCGGGTTGTATTTCCGTTTATTCCTCTGGATATATGTGATATTTGGCCTGACGATCTTCTTGCATAGTGGCGAAAGGTTACTGAAATGGTCCAGCCTTTTGGCGGCTTTGCTGCTTACTTCGAGCGCGATTTCATTTGCTGCAGCCTTGATCAATGTCTATGATTATCCGTTTTCTCTCAGTTGGTCAGAGGGAAACCGTCTTTGGGATTATTCGATACCCTTTGGGAGAGATATTTATCTGTATCCTGCTGATGGTGAGATATTTTCTCTGACGGATCTTGCCAGGCGGATAGTTGGCGGCCTTCCATTTCTGTTTTCAAATCCTACAATTGCTGTGGAAAGATTCTGGGTCGGTTTAACAACTATCATCCCGTATGTAATTCTGGGATTGGCTGCTTTTCGTAGTGACATCAAAAACAAGAAACTCTGGCTTTTACTGGCACTGTTTACCTTTATCTTTTTGAAGCAAGGTCCTATCCATCCGCCGCTTGTCTTGTGCGCCTTTGTGGTTGCACTACTTTGGCGTAGGCCGTTATGGCTTGCACTTCCATTGATTTTTGTAACCGGGTATCTTGCTGAAGAAAGCCGATTTACCTGGTTGTTTGCTCCAGGCATCTGGATCGTGATGCTGGAATTTTCCGGCGCGGTGCTCGATAGCGGACGGTTGCAAAAATCAACCTGGTGGCGGGCGGGGGCCTTGGGACTATCTGGCGCTTTGGGTGGATACTTCGGGAAGACTATGGTTGATTGGATAAAGGCGCTTTTCGCCAGTGGTGAACCTGCTTCGTTGGCGGGCGGCGCTATTAGTGTTTCTTCGGTGACCTCATCCGTTTCTGAGCATCCGCTGCTGTGGTACCGGCTCTTCCCAAACGCAACTTATGGTTCAGGTATCTTGCTTGCTCTGTTGATCGCTGTCGCCCCGACAATTGCTCTGTTAGTTTATTTGTCTGCAACAAGAAAATGGGTGATGAACACTTGGCAAAAGTTGGGGATCATTTTGCCATTATTGGCGTTCCTGGTGGTCGGGTTGGTTGTGTCCACAAAGATCGGTGGCGGCGGCGATTTGCACAATCTGGATATGTTCCTAATTGGGATATTTTTCACGGCCGTGATCGCCTGGGAAAACGGAGGCAAGCAGTGGCTGAGTCTGATCGAGGCGTCCCCAGCCTGGATCAAAGGAACACTGATTCTGCTATTGGTCATCCCCGGGATACAGCCTTTGTCCATGTTGCGCTCAGCCCAGTTTGCGGAAGACCTATTCTGGTTGGTCACGTTGACGGATGTTTCAGCCCCAAAGTTCCTTGGAATGCTGCCGCCTCAAGAAGAAGTGGATGATATCTTGCAGACCATCCGTCGAGAAGTGGATGCCAGGAAATCTCAGGGTGAAGTACTCTTTTTGGACCAGCGCCAATTGTTGACCTTTGGATATGTCAAGGATGTTGCCCTGGTGCCCGACTATGAGAAGAAATTGCTGATGAACGAAGCAATGGGCGATAGCGCCAGTTATTTTGCGTCGTTTTATGCGGATTTGGAAGCCCACCGTTTTTCCTTGATCGTAAGCGAACCTTTACGTGCTCCTGTGAAAGATAGCGATTATCAGTTCGGCGAGGAGAACAATGCCTGGGTGAAGTGGGTGGTTGAACCTATGTTGTGCTATTACGAAGAAATCGAAACGTTTAGAAGCGTTCAAATCCAGTTGCTTGTTCCGAAACAAGGCGATGTCGATTGTGGCTCTCAGTTACCTGTTACACTGGACGCAAAATAGAACTTGAGAACTGATAATATGAAATTCGAACTTCAAAAATTTTTGCTTCGATACGAAAAATTCATCCCGTTTGTGCTGCTCTTGTTATTCATTCTTGTGACAGTCCCTGGTATTTCCTGGGGCGCTCCTTCTCTTTGGAATCCGGATGAGTTGGTCTGGCGCGTGAATAAGGCCTTGGACGGGGGATTGAAATTTGACGAAACCGAACCTGACTATAACTATCCTTCATTGCCAAAGCACATCATGTACAGCGTTGGTTGGCTGGTCAAACAGGTTGGGGGAGGACAGACAGAAATCATCGTATCAGCCAGGTTGATTTCGGTTCTTCTCGGCGGCCTGACAATCATCTTGATATACTCCATCGCGAAGCTGGCAAGCACGAATATCTATGTGCGCTTGTTGGCGGCGTTTTTTGCGTTATCAAATACCGCCCTGGTTCACAATGCCCGTTTTGCACACAATGACCTGTATCTGTTGTTTTTCATTACCTTATCGCTGTACGCAATTATTAGATACCGGTTTTCGAGTTACAGGCTCTGGTTGTACCTGGCCTTTTTCTCCGCAGGTTGTGCCACTTCCAGCAAATATACTGGGGCGAGTTTTATTCTCATTTTGATGGTTATTTTCCTGATTTCAAATTGGAAGACTCTCTTCAAGGATTGGCTTCGGACGCTGGAAACGCTGTTCATCGTCACTGCCCTGACCGTGGCAGGATACGTGGTGGGCACGCCCAAGGCGCTCTTGTGGATGTCGTTTTACTTCAAGCGAGCCATTCCGGCTGCCCTACGCTTTGCCAGCTATGGGCGCGGACCCGACAGCCTGGTTGGCCTCTACGGGCAGTGGGGAACGTTCCGGGAAGCGGTTGGCACGCCCGCATATATCCTGTTCCTGGTCGCATTTGTGTGGAGTGCAGTCAAGCTCATCCGCTATCTGCTCAAAAGAACACAGGAAGACCAGAACAGAATGGATATTGTCCTTGTTCTCCTGGTAGCGATAACCCTGTTTGACGTTCCTTTCTTGTTCTCTTACAACTATGTGCCCAGGTTCTTCCTGCCGTTCCTGCCGATGTTTGCCGTACTTACCAGCTTGTTTATTGAGGATATTGTTGCGTCGGTTAAAGAACGGGGTTATGCTGTTGCGGTGCCTTACATCAGCATCGCAGTCGTTCTAGTGATTCTGGTATCTTTCTTGCAGGTAGTTAGCGTTGCGCTGTTATTCGCAAATGACGCCCGCACGCCAGCCGGAAAATACATCCAGACGCTTGAATCGGACACAGTTCTTGAGTATACCTTGTACCCTCCCACCGTCAGGAGAGATCGCTTTGCCGCAGCACGCAATTATCCAATCTACATGGTCAAATATCCGGGCGAAACTGTCCCGGACAACAAAGCCTACGAGTACAACCAGGGTGAGGCCGGACTGTATGAAAGGGAAGTAGATTACCTGGTAATTGACAGTTTTACCTATGCGCGTTTTAGCGATGACTATATCTGTCAGACCAACCCGGTTGAGTGCGAGTTTTTCAGAGAGTTATTAGCGGGGAAAACGGATTTGCAACTTTTAGCATCGTTCGAATACCGCCTGCCGCACTTCCTGCCGCAAATCACCCTGGATGCGGTCAATCCGGATGTCAAGGTTTACGAAGTTCCTCGCTAGCCAATGACCCAGCCCTCTCGTGGCAGGGGAACTGGATGTAGTCGTCCTCTCCAGTAAATCGTGGATGGGTGCGTTAACGGTTCTAGGGATTGGGGGATTCGCCGCGCTTCTGACCTTGGTTTTAACCTGCTTCCACACGCGCGAACGGACTCTATCCCTGTTGGAGCTCCCCGCGCGAATTCGCTGGTTGGGCTTCTTCTTTATCGCTCTTTCTCTGACAGGCTATACATTTATATTCACCTTCCCCTTTAGCCGGGATCTGCTTGGTAGTCTTGGTTGGGTGCGTTTTTTGGTCTTTTGGACATTCAGTCTACTGGGGATGTACGCTTTGAAAGCGATAAAAGAAAGTTTTCCGTGGTTGACATCCCTGTTGATCGTTGTGAT
>WOR8_10005097_pt1 | contig 12704 bp, 10 predicted proteins | sample DeeMarSeWOR38_10_FD_19890 | JGI IMG/M metagenome (IMG submission 19890) | reverse complement strand
GGCATAATGAAGAGAGTTGAGAACAGAGAGTAGTGATTAGTAGGTGACCTGTTTGGCCAGAAAAGTGGTTGACTGTTCTTTTTTGGTCAGTATAATCCCATCATGGAATACTCTTTAGATTATGATGCACTAAGATTATAAGTCAATTGTAGTAAACACTAGATATTTGGAGGAATTAAAATGAATTATGCAGAATCACTAGAAAGTTGTAAATCTAAATATCCATTTGATGTGTGGCGTACTTATGTTGATGATGGTTTGGAACAATATAATGAAGAAAACTGTAACCGAGCCAAATCAATCGTAGATGAACTGATAAAAAGCTTAAAAAGTCTAGGCGTTAATTCCGCTGAATCAGAAAAGGTAGCTTTGTTCAAAATTGCAGTCGAATCATTTAATGTGCTAAATGCAGATCTGGACGAAGAGTTCATAGAAACTGGTGAGCGTGAAGATCTTTGCGAGCTAATCAACGAAATAGGAAAATGCGTAGGCATTGACACATCTAAATATGGTGCTGGAGAAGGGCTTGCCAGCGAGTGGCGTGATTGGTAAATCAAAGGAAATACACGACACCCATGAGTACAGCCATCCTAAGCATATTATCTGGAATAGCGGGCATGTTTGGATGGGGAATCTATGATTTTCTGGGAGGGGTTTATACCAAACAGATAGGGCCTTTTAAGTCTTTCTTCTGGTCGCAACTGGCGGGTTTTTTATCTGTCCTCCTGCTGTTATTTAATTTTCCAATTGTTTTCAACCTCCCTGTTCTGATTATCCTTTTGCTCCCCGTTGCAGCAATCCTTTATTCTGCCGGATACCTGTTCTTTTTCAAAGGTTTCGAAATCGGTAACGTATCGATTGTGGCCGCGACCATGAACCTGTGGGCGGTATTCACCATGCTGTTTGCTTTTCTCTTTATGAGACAGCGGCTTTCCCCGATACAGACCCTGGGTGTATTCATGATCATCTCTGGTGTTACTCTGGCATCCTTGAATTGGAGCGATATCAGAAACCAAAGGTTTCAACTTTCAGCAGGTGTCAAAGAAACAGTTGCAGGCGCTTTTTTCTTTGGTGTCTTTTGGAATGTCAGCGAGATCATCACTGAAGAAATCGGGTGGCTGTTAACGACCCTGTTCGTGAAGTTGGGGATCATTTTATTCTTGCTGCTCTTCTCCTTTTTCATAAAACGAGAACTTGCCTTGACGGAAGCTGCCACAAAAACGAGATGGATGGTCGTACTCATGGGGATCATTGAAGCTGGCGCAGTCGCAATCGTCAATTACGGATTAACAATTGGAGATGCGATCTTAATCACGCCTATCGCTTCCGCCTTATCGATCGTGACCATAACACTGGCGGTTATTTTTTTGAAGGAAAAAATCTCGAAACTTCAGGGGATTGGAATGCTGACAGCGATTGCAGGAATCATTGTCACTGCATTTTAGATTTTTCCCCGGCTTCTTCCTTCCAATCGGTGGCCTCTGAACAAACTTTATTTCTTCACTAAATGCTCCGGTGTAAAGGCACCGGGCAGCAAATCTTTTACGGTCGTCTCCAAAGTCAATTTCCCATCCTCATCTGCAAGCAGAACAACCGTATCCAACCCGAACTCGGCCAACACCTGGCGGCAGGAGCCGCAGGGTGAGCCGCCGTTGTTGGATACCACTGCGATAACTTCGAACTCGCGCTCGCCCTCGGATACGGCTTTGAAGACTGCCGTCCTTTCGGCGCATGTGCCCGCAGGATAAGCTGCATTTTCCACATTCACGCCGGTGAATATTCTGCCGGATTTCGTTCGTAAGGCCGCACCAACGGGATAGTTTGAGTAAGGCGCATAGGCATGCTGGCGGGCTTCGTTGGCCAGGTCGATCAATGCCTGGCGCTCTTCATCAGTCATGTTGGGTGTCCTCATTGTTCTCTTCTTTAATGAGCGGGAGTTTACGCGCGCGCACGCGGCGGATGCGTCGGCCGATGACCTGCTCGATGGTCAGCAGCAGATCATCGGTCTGGACCGATTCGCCCTCTTGCGGGACGCGTCCAAATTTATCGTACAGGAATCCGGATAAGGTATCCGATTCAACCTTGGGGACATTGCTATCCATCACTTCATTGAAATCATCCAGGGCAACGCGTCCGAGGAATAGGTAGTCATCACCATCTTGCTTAACCAATTCTTCCTCACCGGAGTCGTACTCGTCCTGGATTTCACCGATGATCTCTTCAATGATATCTTCCAGTGTGACCAGACCGGCCACACCGCCATATTCATCGACCACGATCGCCATATGGATGCGCTGGGCCTGCATCTCTGTCAGCAGGGTATCAGCTTTCTTGGTATCGGGCACAAAATAGGCCGGGCGCAAAAGCTCACGCATATTGGTGCGCTTGCGGCCATTCTGCATCACGTGCAGCAGGTCCTTGGCATAGAGCAGCCCGATAATATTATCAATATCATTTTCATACACCGGGACGCGAGAGTGCCCGGATTGCGTGAAGCCCTTAGCTGCCTGCCTGAGCGAGGTGGTCACATCGAAGGCCAACATGTCCATGCGCGGCACCATGATCTCGCGCGCCAGCGTTTCGCCAAACTGGAAGATGGAATAGATCATCTGGCGCTCTTCGCGCTCCAGCCCGCCTTCTTCCTGCTCCGATTCGACCCAGGTTTTCAGGTCATCTTCGGTCATCTTGGCGGCAACTGGCTCAGGCCATTGGGATTTGAGCAGCGCCACAGGCAGAAAGACCAGCGGTGTCATGATAAGGGTCAGGATACGGGCAAAAGGCGCGAAACGCATACCCCAATGCTCCGGCTCACGCAGGATATTCCCCTCGACGATGAACTCCACCGCCATCAATAGCAGCGAGATCAACAGCACAATCCCAAACAGGATGAGGAGCGCGAATCGAGACTCGCTCACACCTGTTACCACCATAGACAGGATGATCCCGGCAAGAAAAATTCGCGCGGCTGTCTGGTTGAAGCGTAGGGTAGGCCGCAAGCGGTCATCTTCGATCAATGTCAGTGTGCGGTCTACCGCAACGGGGAATTGCTCTCGCAGGGAGAGCAGGCGCAGCGGGCGCAGGTTCAACAAACTGACGCGTGTTGACGCGATCAGGAGATCGAGTATCACAAATAGAATGCTAAGCGGGATGCCCCACTCAATCGGTATCACGTTTCTCCAACTTTCTTATTGCTCGAGCTGGCATACCAACCACAAGCGTATCTTCTTTTACGTCCTTGTTCACAACCGCGCCAGCACCAGTAATGGCACGCTTTCCAATTTTCACGGGCGCCACGAGCATGGTGTCAGAACCGATAAATGCACCTTCACCGATTTCGGTGGGATACTTCTTTTTGCCATCATAGTTGCAGGTAATTGTGCCCGCGCCAATATTGGTTTTGGCACCAACCTTGGCATTGCCAATATACGAGAAATGTCCCATTTTTACGCCGGGGCCCAGGGTAGAATCTTTCACCTCACCAAAGTTACCCATATGGACATGATCCATCAGATGCGCGCCTTTGCGTAGACGCGCGAAGGGGCCGATATCCACGTTATCTTCAAGCAATGCGCCTTCCATGACAGACATAAAGACGATGCTGCCATTCCCAATTTTCGAATCGCGGATGTGAGCGTTCGGGCCGATTTCGCAACGTTCGCCAATGCTCGTTTCACCCTGGATGTACGTATTTGGCATTATCACTGTATCTTTGCCGATGGTCACACCTGCTTCGATGTAGGTGGATGCGGGATCTATCATCGAAACACCCGCGAGCATCAAGTTGCAGGTGATGCGCTGCCGCATGGTCGCTTCCGCTTCAGCGAGGTGGATTCGCGTGTTAATACCAATGGTCCCCGACAAATCATCCAGGACCAATGCCCGCACTGGCAGGTTTTCTTTAACTGCCAACGCAACTGCGTCTGTTAAATAATACTCGCCTTTGGGAGAAAGCTCGATGCGGTGCAGCGCATCCCACAGCCAATCTGCGGAAAAACAATATGCTCCAACGTTAAGTTCTTTTATGGCTTTCTGTTCAGGTGTGGCAACGTATTCCTCCACAACCGCGGCAACTGTGCCGTCTTCCTTGCGCACAACACGGCCAAAACCGCGCGGATCTTCAGCGATAACGGTCAACATAGAGATCGGGCCAGTGTTCTTCTTCTGCAACTCAACCAGTTGCTGAAAGGTTTCGCCGCGCAGCAGGGGCATATCTGCATAGGTGACGATCACATAATCACTTTCGCCCAACAATATAGACTCAGCCTGCATAGAAGCATGCCCTGTGCCAAGCTGTGGTTCCTGCAAGACACAAACAGCATCATCGCCAACGTACTCTCTCACCAAGTCAGCACCATACCCGACAACCACAACCGGCTTTTCCGTACACGCCTGGTTCACAGCCTGAAGTGTATGCCAGAGCATCGGTTTCCCAGCCAGCGGATGCAGCACTTTTGGCAAGTCCGATTCCATACGGGTACCTTGCCCGGCGGCCAGTAATACAGCAGTAACTTTCATAAATTTACTCCTAAAAGAAAAACAGACCTGCGCTCTACAGGGCAGCGCAAGATCTGCTAAGTTTAGAGAAAAAGCCCCGCGACTGCGGGTGCCAATGAGCGCAAAAAAATGGCAGGGGCGCCTGGATTCGAACCAAGAACAACGGCTCCAAAGGCCGGTGTGTTGCCGTTACACCACGCCCCTGAGATGCCCTACGGGCGGGCAAAATTGTATCACAGGGAAAGCAGTTGAGCAATATTGCTATTCTTCTTCTCCAGGTCCTAACCCCAGTTGTTTGGCCTGGTCGTATGTAATTACATCTGGATTAGTTGGAACATTGCCCTGTTTGGATGCGGCATCATCCCAGAAAGCTTGTAATTCGTTTGTTGTAACTTTCTTTTTGGTCTTAAAAAGAGACTCAATTTCTTCAGATGTGGCCTGTTCAACCGGTTCTTCATATTCTTCTGGTATTTCTTCCTCATCATCTGAAACCACTGGAGCCACGCCCATTTGTCGCAGAGTTTTCTTTATTTCATCACGTACCGCCAGCATAGAGCTGACTGTTTCCAAAACATTATCAGTTGTTGCCAGATCATCCCCCGCCAACAATAACGCATACCCCGCATTGACCGGGATAAGCAACAGGTCATGGTCACCACTTGCAAATATATGATAACTATCCAATTCTTCCTGATGCATAAAACGCGACACTTTTAATCCGGCACTGTAGATCGCCATCAAAGCCGCGAACAACGAAGCTTCCATACTGGTATCTTTTAGTGCACCAGCACACGCCAAAACGCGGCCACGGTCGCTGAGCAGGTAAACTGCCTGGGCATTGATATCTTGCCTGAAATTGGCAAGCAGGTTCGAGAGCGTTTGATGCTGACCGGCATCCACTCCATCTTCATCTCCGGGCAGAATTGTGCGGTCAAGACCCAACGACCGCTCAACTGCAGCCAGGAAATCTTGCAAAGATATAGGTTTATCAAAGACAGCTACAGCCCCGGCGTTCAGGATTTCCTCACGCACTTTGCGGTCTGTCATACCAGTGATGAGAATAACGCGCACATCTGGAGATTTAGCGCGTATCTTATGCATTAGTTCTACGCCAGTAATGCCCGGCAATCGATAGTCAGCTACTAACAAATCTATTTTGCCACGGGTGGTTTCCAGCAAAGCCTCTTCACCAGAGGGCGCCTCAATAATCTCCAACTCGTGCGCCAGAGTGGTATCCAGTGTTGAATGGAGTAGTTTCAGGATATCGCGCTGGTCATCAACCAGCAGTATGCGGGGAACAGACATAAAAGCTTCCTTGGACGAAGTTACATTACCAATATTGACATCACAATCTTCTCTGACCGCTTGTTAGCATTATAGCAAAGATTCAACCGATTACATCACGGAATCGGGATTGCAAGCGCTGGCGCACCATACAATCCTGAAAGGCCATCAAGCACATTCTCAAATGGATAGCGCACATTTCGATAAGCATCAATACGCGCACCCGCATATAATGGGATGAGGGGCAAATCTTCAATCAGCATGGATTGGATTTCGGACGCGTGGACCTGTGCCTGTTTCAAATCACTGGTTTCTCCCCACGCCTCACACTCGGCTTTGAGTCTGCTTCCGTTATAAGCGAATGCGTTCTGTTCTTCAGGCGTGAACCACTCGCACAGATAGGAAGGATAAGCGCTCAATCGCCAGCCCAGTATAACCAGATCGTAATTCCTGGAACCATAAACAGAATATAGTAAATCATCCGGGTTACTTTGACGGACTTCTAATGTCAGGCCCAGCATTTCCGCCTGTCGGGCGATGTACACAGCAGCTTTTACTCGCAATACCTCTTCTTTAGAGACCAGCATAGTAAAGCGTGGTAGGGCGTTTCCATCGGGGTTCCTAAGATCTACTCCCGGTGATCCTAGGGTGGGTTCTTCACTCCAGGAATATCCGGCTGTTCTAAGTAACTCAGTTGCCCCCTCCAGGGGAGTTTCTCCTGTCTGCCCGGCGCACGGTAGGAATGCATCCATGTTTCTCCAGAAATCGTCCAGAACAAAGCCGGGTAGCAGGACAACATCCCCTTCCAATTCATCGACTAACGCTCGCGGGTTGATGATACAGGCCAACGCTTGATGCAAGGCAGGGTCAGCCAGGTAAGGGTTAGCATGATTGAAAGCCAGAAAACGCGCGCTGCGGGTTACATTATGATTTAGGGTTATTCCAGGTTTATTCTCCAGCCGAGAAACAGACCTTGATGACAATCCGTCAGGTGTAAGAATAATATCCACATTACCTTTTTCCAATGCCTGCACCGCTGTCAACTCATTGGGATATGTGATGTAGCGAACAGCCTCAAACCAGGGAGCGCCAAAGGGTGTGCCCAGGTTAGCCTGATTTTCAAAGTTCTTTTCAATATGACTGGCAAATTTCCATGAGCCCAAAGTCGGCTCGTTGGCATTAGCCAATGAAAACAGGGATGCGCGCGCTTCCGCTAATTTCGTCTCGTATTCCGTACGGTTCTTTTCTAATTTGTTGTATACGCTGTTCAGGTCCTCTTGCAATCGCTGGGCATGGTTGGCAGTATCCTGATACACTGTGCTGGCTGGAGCCATAGAATTTAGTGATAGATTCAAGCTTTCGATTTGAGATTGCATGTCAGCATACTCAATTTCCAGTTCGCGGATCGTTGGCAGCAAAGTTTCATCCGGCAAGAGATTGAGAGCCCTGACAATGCGCGGCCCCCAGTAGGCTTGATTGACGATTGGCCCCTGCAAGGCACCATATTGCCAGTCATTAACAGAGGGCTTAACCTTAAAATAATACACTACCGTGGCATCATTTAAGGCTTCAACGCGGTCAAGAACATCCGGGTTATAGGCCTGACGCCAGTCCAATCCTAGCCGAAATTGCATGGCTGTACTGGCCGTAAAAGCCACATCTTCAGCGGTGAGAGGGGAGCCATCTGTCCAGGTCAGATCAGGTCTTAAAGTGACTGTCACTGTGCAGGTAGCGGAATCACAGACGATGGGAGATGGCTCTCCCATAGCGGTAGCAGGCTTGAATTCCATGGATGGAGGCGCGAGGTGATAGAGACGCGGCCAATATTCTGCCTGGGTCGCATAGTTCCAGTAGTCCGTGCCTGTCTCATCAAACATGGCCCATACATTTGTTGTAGTGGGCTCACCTAAAATGGCGACCCGCAGCAAAGGCGCGCGCTTCGGGAGGGGTGTAGCCGTTGGGGGCACAGAGGTGTTTGTAGGAACAGGTGCAGGTAGCGGCTCCGGCGTGGCTGCACAGGCAGCCAGGATGAATACGGCAAACAACAGCAACAAAGAGCGAAGAAACCGCATTGAAACAAAGCCTAAGGTACGCAGGTGTTGCCGTAATCCAGAGCCTCGATATTCCAAAGCGTATTGGCTGTTGGGTCAAGTTCCAAGCCACACATATCCGGGCGGGCAGCAGCCACTTTTAGCCGCGAATACAGCGGAATGGCTGGCAATTCAGATGCAAGGATAGCCTGGGTGTTCAGGTAGGCTTCGCGGTAAGCAGCATCATCCGGGGTTTGCTGCTGCGCCTGGATGCAAGCGGCGTCAAATTCAGCGTCTTGATAGCCAGTCACATTCGCGCCCACCCAATTATTCTCTTGAGTTGGTATTTGCTCCGCCATATACCAGGAACAAGGCGGTTCAAGGCTGGCAGTGCCCATGGCATACTGCGCCAGGTCAAAGTTCCGGCCAAATAAAGGCCCCCCTGCCCCGCCTTCCGCATAAAGGTCAATATATGAGAAATAGGAAAGTTTAACACCGATTCCACACTCACCAAGCGACTGAGCCAGAATCTCGCTGACCTGCCGACGCTGGGTGGCAGAACTGGTGTAATAGTTCAACTCGAGCGGCGTGAGCGGTGGAACGTTCAGGACACCCTGGGCCTGCCGAGGCGTTGAAGGATCATTATCCACATCCCTCCAACCGACCTGATCAAGGATGCGCTTGCCCTGGTCAGGATCGTAAGGAAAGGACGCAACCGTAGTATTGTAGAGCGGATGGTCAGTGGGAATGTAAGTGTTTGGAGTATCCGACAGGCCAAAAAGGACCGTATCCACAACCTTTTGGCGGTCAAGGCACATGGTGATGGCCTGACGAGTGCGCTGGTCATAGAAGAAATCTGGGCGGTCAAGCGGCGGGGAGGTGGTGTAACCGTCATCATAAGATGCCGGAGTAATGCCAAGCCCGAGCCATTCAATAATATTTGTGGTAGTGGTCAAAACCTGGGCTTGCCCGTTGGTTTGCATCTGGAGCAAAAGCGATAATTGGCCATCCAGGTTAATAGTGGGATCAAGTACATCACACTTCCCAGAAACTAAATCACTCATAGCAGCATCCGGGTCGGGTACGATGCGGAAGATCAGGGTATCAAAGATTGGCAAACCTTCATCAGCACGGAAGTAACGGATGTTCTTCGTGAGGGTCAGATGATCGCCGGCAGCCCATTCCTGTAGCACATACGGTCCCCAGCTAACTGGCGTGCGAGAAACAATATCAATCTGGGGCAGTTCAGCAGCGTCATATCCTTCCCAGGCATGCTTGGGAAGCGGCATCCAGAAATTGGTGTAGTAGGTTGGATCTATGAAGCCGGGGATACCCCACCATTGGAGGGATATTTCGTCAGTGGCTTCATAGGTTTGGGTGCGGTCGATAAGGTATTTGGAGCCGGGGGTATCGTTGTCTGCAGCCAGATTGTAAGCATAGATGGAATCGGCGGAGGTGAGCGGCTCGCCATCAGACCAGACCAACCCTTCAAGCAAGCTGAAATTGACGATCATTTGGTCCATTTCAAGGGATCCGGTGCCATCATAAACGATGGCACAATCATCACTGCGACAGCCCGACGGGCGTACACGCATCTCAGTGTCCGATTCAGAATCCAAATAGGCCAAATTCCCATCGGCATCTACAATCAAAGTGCCCTCTTCAACAGTGACCGACTCAATCAGGGAATCGCCGCTAGCTATACTAGGAATTTTCCTGAGGATAACAGCCTGGTGTTGGTAACCAAGCACATCCATGGGGCCATCGTAGATAGCTTCAAGCACGCTGCGAGCGGCCCCATTTGGCCCACCAAAAGGATATAACGTATTGGGTTCTGCGCCAAGACATATGGTCAAGGTACGGGATGGTAGCGGGGTTGCAGTTGAAGTGGGTATTGGCGGAAGCACCACCGTTGCCGTGGGAGTCTCCACTTCATCAGCTCCCAACGGAAACTGACAGGCAGATAAGATAAAGAGAAAAAGGATTAAAGCCAACAGGCTACGTTTACCAGGATATGAGATCATAGGAGCACCCCTTTAGGGCTGGGTTCGGTTTCTTCTCAAAGTATGCCACAAAAACAGGATTCCGCCCAAGAGGAAAATGACAATAAATAATGGCCACATTGACTGGGTAGCTGACAGAGGTGCATCGGGAACAGGTGTGGATGTTGGCATGAGGGGGGGAGCAGGTTGTGCCCACGGAAGCAGGATCTGGGCTGCGTTGGAGGCGTCCAACTGTTCTGGATAAGTTATCCCATTTTCGCGCAGGAGGAAGGCGGTCACCTGCCAGTATTCGTTTTCCGTCAACACGCCCGGATCTTCAAAAGGCATAGCCCCACGTATGAAACCATTGAGGGTAGCAACAGTTGCAAACTTGGTCAATGCTCCAGAGCCGATCAAGGGAGGAACACTGGTTGGAAGGGTAAAGCCATCTTCATACGGATTCCTGCCATGACATCCTCGCGCCCAGCAATTGTTGTCTTCGGGTGGGTAGGTTTCGCGGAATTCGTCGGTCAGCCCCTGGCCTTTGTCACCATGGCATGGCAAACAATGCAGCCAGTATAGCTGTGCACCATGATCTGCCAGGGAGGGTTCAACTGGCAAAGTTGGCTCAGCCAAGCGGTCTAAGGTGGGCATGGGCGTTGTTTGGGGCGAAACATTTAAAGCAATCCCCTCCTGGAAGAGGAAGACTGCCATAAGCAGTGCCAGTCCAGGAGGGAACAGGAAGGTACGTATTATTCTTTGAGCCGTAGAAGGCACAAGTGTGTCTATGCTAAATTATCGGTTACTACACGCTGCCACTGCCACGCAGGCGTGGGTCAAGGATGTCTCGCAGCGCATCGCCTACCAGGTTCCAGGCCAGCACGAACAACACGATGGCCATACCCGGATACACCACGATGTACCAGTATTCAACCAGTGAAGGCACCCAGTTGCGCGCAAAGCTGATCATCTGCCCCCAGTCCGCATAGCCGCGCTGCGCTCCCAACCCAAGGAAGCTCAGGGCAGCAAAGTTCAACACGTAGGCACCAATGTTCATGGAGGCGATCACCAGGATGGGGAAGACCGCGTTGGGCAGCAGATGCCGGAACAGGATGCGCATGTCACTGGCCCCGATCGTCCTGGCTGCCAGCGCATACTCGAACTCCTTGACGGACAGGATGTTGCCGCGCATCACGCGCGCGATCGCCATCCAGCCGAAGAAGATGAGCGCCATCATACCCGTCAGGATCTGTAACTGAACCGGATCCAAATCCTCGGTCAGGTTGGTGCCGAAGGTCAGGAAGGACAGCCCCTTGGCCATGAAGATCAGGGCACCTGCTTCGCCTCGCCCATAGATAGTCTGCAGCACGGACGTCATGGTGATAGCCGCCAGCAGGAAGGGGAAGGCCTGGAAGATCTCTGTAACGCGCATCAGCAGCTCATCGATCCAACCGCCATAGAAGCCTGAGAGAGAACCAATAATAATGCCTGTTAATGTTGTAACCAGGGTAATGACAACGCCAATACGGAAGGCCGTGCGCGTGCCCCAGACCACACCGTAATAGATGTCATACTGACCCTCGGTGGTACCAAAGCGGTGCTCTTCACTGGGCGGTTCCGGGGTGGTGCTGAACCCATCGCGCGGAATTATGTAGGCATCGCGTGACCTCTCAGGCACCGGCGCCAGCCAGGGCGCGCCGATCGCCACAATCACATACAATGTGAGCATGATGACTCCCGCCAGAGAGGTTGGATTTTTTAATAGTTTCTTGATTACTGTCATTGTTGTTTCCTCACTGCAAGCGGATGCGGGGGTCTACCACCCCGTAGAGCACGTCCACCACCAGGTTGCCGAACACCAGGATGAAGCTGCTGAACAGGGTCATCCCCAGCACCGAGACCACATCCAGAGCTGTGGCTGCATGAGCCATAAAGGAACCCAGCCCGGGATAATTGAAGACCGTCTCGGTGATGACCACACCGTTGAACAGCCCGATCAGGGTCAGACCGCCCACCGTGATGACCGGGATCAGCGCGTTGGGCACGCCATGCCCGCGGATGACCGTCCTCTCGCTCAGGCCCTTGGCCCGGGCGGTGGTCATATAGTCCTGGCGCAGGGTATCCAGCATGGAGGAGCGCGTCACGCGCAGCAGGAATGCCCAACTGACAACGGACAGGGTGATCACCGGCAGGATCAGGTGCCGGAGCGAATCCAGGAAAATGTCGAAACGCAGGTTGAGCAGCGCATCCAGCGAGTTCATCTGGGTGAAACGGGTGAACTCACCGGACTGAACAACCTCTGACGCCCAGCCAGAGAGGCGTTCGGGTGGGAACCAACCCAACTGCGCATAAAAGATCATCAACAGCACAAGACCCAAAACAAAGACAGGGAGAGACCAACCAACAATTGCCAACACGCGCAAGATCTGGTCGATCAGCTTGTTGTGGTGGACGGCCGACTGGACCCCCATCCACACTGCCAGCCCGATCAACGGGATCGCAGACCACAAAGCCAGTTCCGCCGTGGCAGGCAGGCGGCGCTTGATCACATCAGCTACAGAGCTGTTTCCAACATTGGAAAAGCCCATATCACCGCGTAAGATGCCCCCTTTGACTTCACCGGTATCATCATCTACTCTCCCCACCATCCAGTGCCAGTATTGCACCGGGATGGGGTCATTGAGACCATATTTCTCAATAATACCTTCGATCGCGCCCTGGCGTTTGGGGACATCGGAAACATACAGCGAAGCTCGCTCATAGGGTGTCAGCAGCGAAAGCATCGCAAAGACCAGCATGGTCACGCCGACCAGGATGACGGGCAGGATCAACAAACGACGAATGATGTAGTTTAGCATAGAGACTACCTTCCTCTGATTTGAAGAGCAGGGAGCCAGTACAAGCCCGGCTCCCT
>WOR8_10007649_pt1 | contig 12706 bp, 6 predicted proteins | sample DeeMarSeWOR38_10_FD_19890 | JGI IMG/M metagenome (IMG submission 19890) | reverse complement strand
CTCTTTTAGCAGAATATAAATATTATGATAATTTTGCTTTTTACTCGCAGGATGGGACAATTTTTTATAACAAACCACCTTCGGTTAGATTAGAGTACACTTACATTTTACCAAACAGACATCCGTCACCACTTGATGCAAACAACGAAACCGGCTTTCAGTTTGTCGGCGGCTATAATCTTGATGATTACACATATTTTACAGCTGGTTACTCTTTGACAGAAACACTTCCCTCAAGCTCTTTCTATCAGAGAATAGGTCAAACTTCACTTCCAGTTGTTACACAGCTTGAAGAATTATACATAACAGCCCAGAGGGATTGGGATTATTTAACATTGATCGCTGCTTTTGCTTACAATCAGGAGCTTTCAAGTAACACCAAAAATATTACACCAATTCTCGAAAGCCGGTTTTATTTTGGTGATGTGAATACAATAAAATTTATACTTGAACATCAGCACGTAACAGATGAAACTACAACCGAACAATATTACACAGATGTTGTAGCATTAGAATATTTGAGATCACCGAATTTCAGTGTTGCTCTGGTAACAGAAATGAAAACTACCGAGCCGGAATCCGATAATGTTATAAGAAAATTTTACGGATTTATTCAAGGCACTTATAAAATTGGCGGTTATGCAGATGTCAGCCTGCTTATTGGGTCTAGACAAGCAGGGAACATATGTATTGGAGGCGTATGCAGATACGAACCAGAATTTAAAGGGGTTGAACTAAAATTACTGACAAGACTTTAGCCAAAGAGGGTATTTTCTAATGTTTTACGAAATGTGCAATTAGCTTAATTTTTTTAAAAATAAGTTGATTTTGTTAATAATTTTTATAAGCTTGAACATCAGAATTAAAATTATCCATAAAACTGGAGGTCTATGCTAGACTTTTACACATTTCTTATAACTAAAATTTCATTCATTTTTTTCATTCACGGGTTGCAGTAAACCATTACCATTTTATATAAGATGGTATAAGTTTACATCCATCAACAGTTTGTCAACAAAAATTTAAATAAAGTGAATTTTTTAAGATTTACAAAAAACGTACTAAAAACAAATTCAGTCACCATTATCCACAAATTTAGGAGCGAGATATGAATAGAATTCTCACTATTCTCTTTTTACTCCTGCTCTTGCCAGCAATGGCTCTGGCTCAAGGAAAGTTAAGAGGCCAGATTACAGATCAGGAAACGGGTGAGCCACTAGTTGGTGCCAACGTTATAATCGTTGGAACATCATATGGTGCAGCAACCGATGTAAACGGTGAATATATCATTTTGAATCTTATTCCCGATGTTTACACGGTTAAGGCTTCCTATATTGGTTATCAGCCTAAAGAAATAGCTAATGTTCGTATTAACATTGGCTTAACAACGGGACTTGATTTCCAACTTGTACCTGAAGGAATTCAGGTCGGCACGGTAGAAATCGTTGCTGAGAAGCCGTTAGTAAATAAATACAATACAAATGCAAATAGAATCACAACCAGTGAGGATATTGAAGCACTTCCTATAAGAGGTGTAGACAATATTCTTGCTACAACACCTGGTGTTATACTACAGGATAATCAAATATTTATCCGTGGCGGCAGACAGGATGAAGTCGGTTTCTACTTGGAAGGTTCAAACATTACTGACCCTATGGTCGGCGGTCGCCAGGTTACCTTGGTTCAGGATGCTCTTGAAGAAATCAGCGTTCAATCAGGCGGTTATAATGCTGAGTATGGCAATGCAAACTCAGGTATTGTCCGTCAGCAGATTAAATCTGGAACTTCAAATTGGAAAGCATCTTTAGAATTTATTACAGACAATATTGGATTCAACAGTAGAGCAAATTATTATGAAGTAAATGAAACTACTGGTGAGTTTATGAACGATTCAAAGACACTTGGGACATACTGGTATGGTTACAACGAGACCATATTTACTTTAAGCGGTCCACTATTTACACCACAGATTAAATTCTTTGGATTGTTTAACTATAACTTTATTGGTGACCAAAATCCTCAACCGTTACCGGGCATCAATTTGGGAGAAATAAGCGACCCTGCTACTGGTACAACAATAAACCTAGAATATCCGGCAGGAGCAAGATTGAATAGCTGGGGCCAGAATTACACCGGAACCGCTTCATTTACCTTTGATTACAATCCTGCGATTTTCAGATTGATCGGAACCTACACTTCTGGGTCAGCTCCAAATCCATGGTCATCTGCAAGGGATCTTAATCAGCTTGGTAACATACAAAACATGGAAAGAACAGAAATGACAGAGGCTCAAGATGGAGCTTTCAACTTAAAATATACTCAGTTGTTTACTGCAAGATCATTTCTTGAAGCAAATGTTGGTTATTCATTCAGTTCGTTTAAAAGATATGATCCTTTCCTGAAAGACAATTGGCTGTTATATGGTGACGGAAAAGCCAATGAAGAGTTAGGATATGATTGGCCATATGATCCTAATGACCCGGATCCCTTAACTAATAATAGATATACGTTACCATTAGCTGAAAATTTATTTAACTTTAAGTTCTTCCCTAATGGAGCTGTAGTTGCAGGATATCAGGATTTCGAAAGACAAAACTGGAATGTTAACTTATCATATACATCTCAGATCACAGACGTACATAATATAAAAGTTGGTGCCGAATACCAGTTTTATGATATAGCTAACTGGAATTTAGGCAATGAACCAATTTTGAAACTTCCTGCTAAGATTGCAGAGAATCCAAGTGCAATTGATACATTAATAAGAAGAGAAGGTGTAAATAATTTTGGATTTAATCCGCAAGGAGAGAAAACAAATGACGGTCTTCCTGATTATGAACAATCAAGAAATCCAAATTTCATAGGTATATACGCTCAGGATCAAATTCAATGGAACGACCTTATTATTAATTTTGGTTTAAGATATGATCGCATTGATATTGCAAACTATGTTCCGGTTGATATTACAAAACCCGAACTTACATGGGACCAGGTAACATATGATGTAATTCCAAGTGGGGTTGTTAAAACCGAAGCGAAAGATTATTTAAGTCCACGTCTGGGATTCTCGTTCCCGGTAACTGATCAGACAGTATTCCATATGCAGTGGGGTAAGTTTGTTCAGCAATCTCGATTAAGAGATGTTTACCAGGGATTAAGTGCAACTGGTTACAATGTAGGCGGCGGATTCTTTATTAACGCACCTGTTGGATTTGATGTTGACCCAACAAGAACCACTCAATACGAAGTAGGTTTTACTCAGCAGATTGGTGAGTTTGCCTCAATAGACATTACAGGTTTCTATAAAGATATAAAAGATCAAATTACATATCAGCAGATACTGGTTGCTGAAGGATCTCCTTTCGGCAATTATTATACCTTAGGAAATTATGATATTGCGACTATTAAAGGCGTCGAAATAGCTTATACAATGCGTCGTATAGAGCGTTTCAAAGCCGATGCAAATATATCTTTCACTGCTGGCGATGGAACAGGCTCTTTCCCCAACTCTAACAGAGGTATAGTTGGAGCTCCTTTGGATCCATTATTAACACCCGGTGGATTTACGCCGTTTTATATTAGTCCATTGGCTTACAATCAGACTGTTAGAACATCCTTAAACCTTGACTATCGTTGGGGTAAAGGTGATGGTGGACCAGTATTACAGGAATTAGGTATAACTTTACTTGGTCAGTTTTCAAGCGGACATCCTTTTACTCAGGGTATAGGTTCGGGAAGTCTTGAAGGCGATCCAAGATTCAGACAACCTACTGAGCCTTTAAATAGCTCAACGACTCCTTCGACATATCAGCTCGATATGAGAATTGACAAGACTTTTAACATAGCTGATATGTTTAATCTGAATATTTATTTCTATGTTATAAATCTTCTTGATACTGAAAATATTTATAACGTATTTATGAGAACAGGAGCTGCAGATGATGATGGATATCTAGGCGATCCTAATCAGGGTGGAAAGCAAATTGCTACTTTCGGTCCTGATTACGCTAAAGTTTATACTGCTTTAAACCTAAATTACCATCAGGATTGGTATAACTCACAAATTGGTTCTGGCAGTGCGGCTTCAACGGTTCAACCAACTATATACGGACCTCCGAGACAGATCAGGTTCGGTATACGGTTAGAATATTAAAATTATAACCTGATGAAAAAAGGAGTTTATAATATGAATTCAAAAACAATAAAATTCTTTTTACTGATCCTGCTTGGAGTTCTCTTTTCTTTAAGCAATATTAATGCTGAAGGTGGAGATAAGGGTGGGAACGGTAATACCTTAGAAAAGCCCGGTAGTCCTATCAGGGCTTATATGAATATCAATTTTATTTCAACAATTATTAAAAATACCGGTATCACCGATATAAATATTGGTCAGGATGCATCCGGTCTCATTTACCCCAAAGGCAGCGGTAAAACTGCTGTTTACCAATCAGGTTTTCTTTGGGCTGCAATTGTTGGAGATCCGGAAGAAAATGACCCGCACGTTGGCGGTACGGTTTACAGAGAAGGATTACAGTCTGGCTGGATTGATGCAAACGGAAATGTAATTGAAGAAGCTGATCCGAGTGTAAGAATCTGGCGTGTTCGTCCTGATGTTTATCCAGGCGGTCCAAGCATTGATCTTTCTGCTGAGGCTCAGGATGAAGTTAAGTCAGAAGCTGACATTCGGGCTCAGTACGAACTCGACTGGAACCAGTGGCCAGCTTCCATCGGTGCACCTTATGATGATGTTAATGAAGATGGATCCTACGATCCTTTAGTTGATGTTCCTGGTTTTCCGGGAGCCAACCAAACAATTTGGTTTGTTGCTAATGATCAGGCCGCTTCAAAGACAAGCAATATGTACGGAACACAGCCGATGGGAATAGAGCAGCAGTGTACAATATGGGGATACTCACAAACCGGTGCTCTTGGTAATATGTTTTTCAGAAGATATATTATAATAAATAAGTCCGATGTACTCGGTGATCCAAGAACATTTGATTCAATGTATGTTTCAATGTGGTCTGACCCTGATGTAGGTGATTCAGGAGATGACTATGCTGGTTGTGATACTGTATTGAGCGTTTCTTATGCATACAACGGTAAAGGACAGGATGCAATTTATGGCGGAACTGTTCCTGCCGTAGGATTTGACTTTTTTCAGGGTCCTAAAGTAGTTGGTGTAGCCGGTGAAGATAGGAATAAGAATGGCGTTGACGATGCTGAAGATTATGCAATATTTAAAAATCAAAAAATTGGTCCGGGATTCATTAACCTTCCAATGACTGCGGCATATTATTATATAAATCAGGATCCAACATTAACTGACCCCGTTCAGGGTTCTTATGCTGAAGGAGCAGTAAGATGGTATCGATTTATGCAAGGAAGAATTGGACTAACAAATGAGCCATTTGTTGATCCGAATACAGGTCAGCAAACACCTTTCACTTTGCCCGGAGATCCGGTAACCGGAACGGGTTGGGTTGACGGACAGCAGTTTGCATATGCCGACAGAAGAATAGGAATGGCATCCGGTCCATTTACTATGGCTCCGGGTGATACACAGGAAGTTGTTGTAGCTGAAATTTTAGCCGGCGCAATAACTGGTGTTGATCGTTTATCAGCAGTTTCCCTGATGAAATTCTATGATCAGATTGCACAAGTAGCTTATGACAATTTTTTCGATCTTCCTGTTCCTCCTCCATCACCGAGTGTAACTGTTGCTGAACTGAACAACCAAATCGTACTCGATTGGTCGAAAAATTCTGCGAGAGTAGCTTTGACTGAAAACTCAGACTCAAAGGGATATAAATTCCAGGGCTATAATGTCTATCAATTACCAACCGCATCGTCCTCTCCAAGTGAAGGCGTAAGATTGGCAACATATGATATTATTGATGGTGTTGGAAAAATATACGATCTCGTTTTTGATCCTACTACAGGTTCGGTAGTTTCCCTTCCAACTCAATTCGGAAACGATGTTGGAATAAAACGTTTCATTTCGATTACAGAAGATGCTATTAACCAGGTTCCTTTGGTTAATGGTAATAGATATTATTTTGCAGTGACAGCTTATAATTATAATTCGGAATTTGGAATCGTTCCAAATAACCTTGAAAATCCATTAAGAATATTTACAGTTATACCTCATAGCCCGAATCCAGGTGTTACTTATGGACAAGGTACTGGCAGTGAATTGGAAATTACTCACAATGGAACGGCTGATGGCGGACCAACAGTTACTATTGTTGATCCGACTGCAATAACCGGAGAAGAGTATGAAGTATATTTTACTCAACGTATGGAAGTATTAAACTTTGATGGAGTATGGGTTCCTGGCGGCATTAGAAAGAATCTTGGTAAACCGATGGATTTAACCGGAACCGAGGTTTCGATTGGAGCCGCTTGGACACCTAGCCCAGTGGAAGTTCAACTTAATTTTGCCTTGACTCTCGTATCACCAACCAATGCTTGGGCAGATGGAGTTACTATTACGTTACCTGAAGGATTAACTATCGTAAGTGCAGATTCTTTTGAGGCTGGCGGCGGTTGGGTAGTACCGGAAGTAAATGGGAATGTAATTAATATGGGATTGGTAAATGGCGAGCTAACACAAAATGGAATTTTCCACGGTGGTGAAACTTGGTCAATCATTGTAGCTATATTTGAACCCCCCATTGATATTGGCTGGGAAGTTTATGATGATGGGTATGCAGATCCACCAGGACCTACGGTTAATGCAACAGGAGTATCCACCATTTCATTTATTGGTGAAACACGCTTAGCCAAATACTGGAATTTAAAAGATATTTCAGGTAATGTTATTCTTGAAAATCAATCCGTTATCAATGGAACCGATATATTTCCTCCAACAACTAGTTCGCCAACGGATCTTGGTGTTGATGCTTCACCCATTGCTGATGGCTTCCAGATAAATGTTAACGTTGGTTATGCAGCACCTGTAACCATCTCGCAAAATAATGTGCCTACTGTTAATGGTGAAGATGTATTTGGCTACAGTGCTTCAAATGCTTGGTGGACAAGTGACTATTATACAGTCTGTGACTTTACAAGATTTGGATATGCTGATGGTACTGTAAATGCATCGTTAGGTGCGTATGTACCCGGTGCGACAGGTTCAACAGATATCAACCTGTTACAACAGGATTTAGAGTTTCGCTGGACAGGTATAGTTACAGATACCGTAATAAATGGTAATACTCTTACAATTACATCTTCTGGTGGTTCAATGGTTACGCTATTTGGCGCTAGCGCATATAGCATAGCTGATCATCCATTAAATCCAAATCCGGGCTCAGAGAATCCGTTTACCGTTAGGGTTCCATACGAAATTTGGAATGTTGTTACCGAAGAACAGATAAATGCATTGTATTGGGATAGATCAGGTGATCCTACCGTAAGTGGCGGTTCTGTTTGGCTTCAAGATAACAGATGCTACACCTGGCTGGTTAATACACCTTACGCTGAAACCCCAATAGATCCATTAGCTCCGGAAGTTGGTGAATTCGGATCATGGAACGTAGTATGGTATTTATCTGATTTTACAATTGGTGATGTTGTAAGGCTTAATTATGATAATCCAATTCAAATTGGAGTAGACACATATTCGTTTATCACAACGGGATCAGCTTACTCTAATTCGCTTGCCCAGGATCAGGTTAATGAAATAAATGTATTCCCGAATCCATATTATGGATTCAGTTCTGAAGAATTAAACAAATACAATCGCTTTGTAACTTTCAATCATTTACCGGAAAAGGCTAATTTCAGAATCTTCAATCTTGCCGGAGTACTGGTAAGTTCATTTGAAAAAGATGATAATAGCCAATTCGCATATTGGAATCTGAGCAATAATTATGGATTACCGGTTGCGAGCGGTTTGTATATAGTATACATTGAGATGCCTGACGTGGGTACAACTAAGATACTTAAAGTAGCAATCATTCAAGAACAACAAGTTCTTGATAGGTTCTAATAAAAAGTAAAAAGTTTAAAGCAAGGAGTAAAAATGAATAAAATATTTAAGTTAATTTCGGTCATCATCCTGCTATTGGCAACCAGCACTGCTTTTGCCGCAGGAGGAAGCCGTACAGGTACAGCCGGTGCCAGCCAGCTATTAATTCCTGTTGGCCCTCGTGGTATAGCTATGGGTGAATCTAACCTGGTTTCAGCTTCAGGTATTGAAGCTTTGTTCTGGAACCCTGCAGGTGTTTCTCATATGAAAAACAATGCTGATGTAATGTTTTCATATATGTCATACATTGCAGATATTGGTGTTCAATACGGTGCAGTAGCAGCTAACTTTGAAGGATTCGGAGCTATTTCATTTGCCGTAAAATCATTATCGATTGGTAATATTGATGTAACTACAACATCAAATCCCGATGGAACCGGTCAAACTTTTTCTCCAACGGAACTTGTTGCCGGACTCTCTTATTCAAAAATGTTAACCGATGCAATTTCAGTCGGTCTGACTGTAAATTACATAACTGAGACACTGGCAGAGGTAAGTGCTTCCGGATTCTCTTTTGACTTCGGAGTTATTTATAACAATCTTGCCGAAATCAATGGTTTGAGCATCGGTGTTGTTGCCAAGAACTTTGGCAGCGAAATGACATTTGACGGAACGGGATTATATCAGGTAGTTTCAGAACCACCATATAATGTAAATCGTTACCTGCAAGTTGAAGCAGCACCTTTTGAGTTGCCGTTCAACTTTCAGCTTGCTGCAGGTTACAAGAAACCTTTGGATGAGATTAATTCTCTCGAATTCACTGGTATTTATATGAATAATAACTTTTCACCTGACGAGTGGAAATTAGGAGCTGAATATGGTTATAACAACATGTTCTTCTTAAGAGCAGGTTACCAGTTCGCATCCAATCCAGGAGATAGTTTTGATGAGAGTAATTATTTATATGGCTTTACTGCAGGTGCAGGTTTCAATTACAACGTTGAAGGATTTAGTGTGAAAGTTGACTATGCATACAGATATGCTAAGTTCTTCGATGGCAATAACGTATTTGCTCTTACTTTAGGGTTCTAAAAAGTTCCCGCCTAAGAGTAAAAAATTTCATTACCGTGCGGCTAATAAAGTCGCACGGTGATTTTTTATTACCACACTTAATATTTTAAAAAACTAGATTGATATTACGAACCTAAAGGGAGCAACATTTCCGTGGTAAGACAAGTGTATGTCGACGGAAGTATTTTTCTTTTTCTCATCGTATTTATATTTTCGTTTAATTCAAAATCATACGGTGAAGAGCCCAGGGACTACCTCTCATTTTCAACTGCAATATTTGATTTATTACAAAATGATATCCCGTCTTTCGAAGGAAGGATTGAATACCGGGTTAACTCTGCTAAGTGGCCCCTGAAACCTTTTACAGGATTTATGGCCAACACTGATGGCGGACGATATGTTTATGCGGGACTATTTTTTGAAATATCTATAACCGATTTTTTCAGTTTAATTCCAAGTTTTGCACCAGGCTTTTATATAAAGAACTACAGCAAAGATCTTCATTCCCTTTTAGAATTCAGATCGCAGATAGAAGCAATTATTGTTTTGTCGAAAAATTTGAGAGCTGGTTTTAGTTTTAATCATATTTCAAATGCAAGCTTGGGAGAAACAAATCCTGGCGTGGAGAGTATAGCATTTACGGTTCAATTGCCTGTTCCGTAACCTGAATCTTTAATGAACTGAACGAAGGTTTCATCAAATAAAAATTGGCAGCCAGCCTTCCTGCTACAAAACCGATAGTTGCTGCTATAGCACCAATCAAATCCAAATAGTTAATCAGAATTAAAAGAACGATCACAATCGTCATAAATTCAATTATTGTCCCCACAGTAACTGGTTTAGTGTTTTTATGTGAAACTAATAAACCTCTTTGAATACTTATCAACACTGTCAGAGCAGGAAAGAAAAACATAATCATCAATGGAAGTCTTGCAAAATCTGCTAGTTCCCGACTCAAACCGGAAACTGTTATAAACCAGAATTCTGCTAATGGTGTAAATGCAAATAATGCTAGAACAAGGACGAGAACGGAAGCAAGCAGCACAGCAAATTTTAATAAAAGTTTTATCTCTTTCTTCTTCTCATCCATTAGCGCTATAATGACTTCCTGATACGAGAGTCCCAATGCTCTGAAAATAAATACAAATGATGTAACAACAGGAAGTACTGCCAGTGATTCAAGAGCCATTCTGCTTTGTCCAACAAAGAACGTAACGAGCGGCTGAACACAGGGCGAGGGGGTAGTAAAATCTGAAAATATCTTTGTAAGATATTTGTAGATCAGAAGAGTGAATATCTTCCATGATTTTTTTAACCGTTCCAGCTACCATAAATCTAATTGCCATTGCTTCCATCAAAACAGCAAAAGAAAGTGATGTAGCACCAATAATAACTCCTTCAAAAATCCCGCTGAGATAAAGTGCGCTTGCGCAAATTAACATGGACATAAGCCTGATGATAGTTCCGTGTGCAACTCTTCTTGTAAGATTATTTTTTATGAGTAATCCCTGATAAAAACGTCGGTAACCAATAGCACCTGGCCAGGGAATTAAAATTATTGTTGCGATATGAGTCAACCTTGATACTTCAGCTGGTAATCCGATCAATGACTCAGCTATAAAATAAAAAACCGGAGGTATCACAAGAAGAAGCATTATCAATGTAATAATTGCATTCGCTGTATATGTAAAATTTCTAAGCTTTTTAAATGAAATTGAATCTTTCACAAGGGCAATTGAAGCACTCATCATCATAATTATAGGAGCCTCAACAATAAGTGCTAATGAGTACGCCACGCCATAAGCAGCAAGATTAAATTTTGGTTCCGCGACCCGTGCAATTAGTGCTGTAAGAAAAGGTCCTTCAACGGACATCATAATCCATGTTGCTGCCAAAGGAAGCCAGAAGTAGAAAATTTTTTTATATGTTATTTCAGATTGTGCATCAGTCATTGAAAACGAAATACATTTGTCAGATAAAATTAATCATAATAAAAGATATTTAATTGATGTTGAGTTCAATAAAAACCATGTTTAAGTTTGTAATTAAAGAGGGAAATATTATGAAAAACTACAAACTATTTTTATTGCCTTTACTTCTTATCCTTTTAATAAGTTGTAAGGAAAGTAAAAGGGATGTAAGCGATGATCAGCTTATTGCAATGAGAGTATCTGCTTCAGATTTTATGAAGGACTTAAAAAGTATACTTATCAAACAGATACAAACTGGTGGAATCATGCAGGCAGTATCAGTATGTTCAGATACAGCCCAGTTACTTACAAATAATTTCGGTGTTGAAAGAGGAATCTATATTAAAAGGGTTTCCCTAAAAAACAGAAATGCGAATAACTTTCCTGATGATTTTGAAAAAAGAATTCTTAGTCAATTTGAATTATTGCATCAAAACAATGAGTTGAATAGTGACAGTGAATTTTATGAAATTGTATCTGAAGGAGACTACAATTATTTGCGTTATATGAAGCCTATAATTGTTCAAGCTGAATGTTTGAATTGTCATGGTGGTCAGACGGATATAATGCCCGAAGTGAAGGAGCTGATTACTCAAAATTATCCCCAAGATAAAGCAATTGATTACAAGATAGGGAATCTCCGCGGAGCCGTTTCAATTAAGAAAGTGGTAGAATAAAAAAGGCGGTCCATCTGAGACCGCCTTAAATTTTAATAACAAATTTGATTACTTAAGAATTATCATTTTCTTTGTTGATGTATAATTATCCGTCATAAGTGTATAAAAATAAGTTCCGCTGGGTAGGTTTGAAGCATCGAAAGATAATTCATAACTGCCTGTTGATTTCATCTCGTTGACCAGTGTTGTCACTTCTCTTCCAAGAAAATCATAAACCTTTAAGCTTACAAAACTTTCCTTTGGTACAAAGTAACTGATAGTTGTTGCCGGGTTAAACGGGTTAGGATAATTCTGGTTAAGAACGAATTCAGCAGGAACATCATAAGTAACATTAACAATGTTGCTGTAGGTGGAAGTACCATCGAAATCAATTTGTTTCAGACGATAGTATAACTGGTTAGCACCGCTAACCTTTGGATTATCGTTGAAAGAATAATAATTTATTTCAGTAGAATTTCCCTTACCATCAACAAAACCAACGGTTGAAAAGTTAGAGGCATCATTAACGGAGCGTTCAATTTCAAATCCTCTGTTGTTAAGTTCGGATGCAGTAGACCAGAGAAGTTGAACCTGTGAGTTTCTAACAGAAGCAGAAAAAGTAAGCATTTCAACTGGAACTATATCTGTTAGTTGTGCTAATGTGGCTGTAGTTGCTAATGTCAACTTGCTCATCTTCAGGTAGTAAGGAATGTTAAAATGAGAAATTAAATCGTTGACGGTATGGTAATATGCATTAAAATCCCCGCCATAATATTCTTCGATAAGGAGCAACGCTCCATAATTACGATCCCAAAAAGATGCCTGGTCACTTGCACCAGTGCCCGGGTTAATAATACTAGGCGTAACACCGAGTGAATAAGTATTGTTTACCAAAACCATTTCATCTTTCAGCGAGACTGAATTTGCTATTGATCTAATATGAATTTCTCCGACTCCATCATTATCGCTATCATAAGCTATCATATCCATATTCAGCACTCCCATTATAGAATCGCCTGCCAAAGCTGCCTGTT
>WOR8_10007636_pt1 | contig 12711 bp, 16 predicted proteins | sample DeeMarSeWOR38_10_FD_19890 | JGI IMG/M metagenome (IMG submission 19890) | reverse complement strand
ATGTCGACTCCATCGTTATCGATCCACACAAGCACGGCCTGCAGCCCTACGGCTGCGGGTGTGTGCTGTTCCGCGACCCGGCCAATGGCCGCTTTTACAAGCACGACTCGCCGTTTACCTACTTCAGCTCCGATGAGCTGCATCTCGGCGAAATCAGCCTCGAGTGTTCGAGACCGGGCGCGTCAGCGGTCGCGCTGTGGGCGACGCACCGCCTCCTGCCGCCGGTCCCGGGCGGCGACTTTGCACAGGACCTCGACCGCTGCCTCGCGGCCGCCCGATCTTTCCGGGCGCAGCTCGACGCGAGCCCTTCGTTCCGCCCGCTGATGCACCCGGAGCTGGACATCGTGGTCTATGCGGTTGACGCGCCGGACACTGCCGCGGCCTCGGCTCGCGCAAGGCAGCTCTTCCAGGTCGCCGCAGAAGACAACCTGCACCTGGCACTGATCGAGCTGCCTGCGGAGATGCTGAGCGTCTATGCCCCGGAGATACGCGCAAGCTCGGAAACCGTCACCTGCCTGCGCTCGGTACTGATGAAGCCCGAACACGAGCAGTGGCTCGGCCGAATCATGGAGATCCTCGAAGCTGGCGTCAGGCGCCTGACATAGGTGACAGCGCTCGCGTCACGATGTAGCCCAGGTAGAAGCAGGCGAAGCCGCCCACCATCGTCACCATCATGTAGGAAAACGAGCCGAACAGCTCGCCCCGCTGCAGCATGGTGTGCAGCTCCATGACCAGCGCGGAAAGCGTGGTGAAACTGCCGCAGAAGCCGATCGCGAACAGCAGGCGATACTGATCCGGGATTATCCCCGCCTCGTTAAACCACGAGGACGCCACGACGAGATACGCGATGACGCCCATCACGAGGCAGCCGAGGAGATTGGCGGCCAGCGTTCCCCACGGAAACGCGGTATCCCGCTGCAGGAACACGTTCAGAGCGAATCGCGCCATTGCCCCCAGGCCGCCGCCGACGGCGACGAACAGGTAGGACAGCGCGACGGTCTTCAAGCCGTGCCCCGATCCGTCCCGAGCAGGCGTGCACGCGCAGACTCGTACTCGGCTTCGATGCGCAGGACGAGATCGTGCACGGGCAGGACGTCGTCGATGTTGCCGACGCCCTGTCCGGCTCCCCAGATATCGCGCCAGGCTTTTGCATCCGACTTGGCCGAACTTGCGAAGTCCATTGCCGACTTGTCCACATCCGGCAGGTTGTCCGGATCCAGCCCGGCATTTTCGATGCTGCCGCGCAGGTAGCTGCCGTGCACGCCTGTGAACACCGGTGTATACACGATGTCCGCCGCCTTGCTGGACACGATCATCTGCTTGTACTCGTCCGGGGCATTTGCTTCGCGCGTCGCTATAAAACGCGTGCCGATGTAGGCCAGGTCCGCGCCCATCGCCTGGGCCGCGAGTATGTCGCTGCCGCTCGACATGGCGCCGGACAGGATGAGGACGCCATCGAACTCGCGCCGGATCTCCTTGACCAGCGCAAACGGGCTCAGCGGACCCGCGTGGCCGCCAGCACCGGCGCAGACGGCGATGATACCGTCCACGCCCTGCTCCATCGCCTTGTGCGCGTGTCGGAGACTGATGACGTCGTGAAACACGAGACCGCCGTAGCTATGGACGGCGTCGACGACCTCGCCCGGTGGGCGCAGGCTGGTAATGACGATCGGGACCTCGTGACGCACGCAGACTTCCATGTCGGCCATCAGCCTGGTGTTGCTGCCATGCACGATCTGGTTGACTGCGAATGGCGCTACAGGAGCATCCGGGTTAGCCTCGGCGTAGGCTGCGAGGCGCGCCTTGATGTCCACGATCCATTCCTCGAGACGCTCCTGCGGTCGTGCATTGAGTGCCGGGAACGATCCGACGATGCCTGCCGTGCACTGCGCCACGACGAGGTCGGGCACCGAGACGATAAACATCGGCGCGCCGATCAGCGGAATACGCAGGTTGCGGGCGAGAATGTCGGGTAGCGCCACGAGCCGTGCGTTACTCGACTGGCGTATCGATCGACAGTGCTATCGAACCGCTCTCGGCCGGTTTGACGATGACGCTACCGAACCAGTCTCCCGGCTGGCTGACCGGTTGACCGGACAGCGATACGCGGGCAACCAGCTCGAATTCCTCGAAGCCCGACAGCTCCCGGCCGGCCACCATCGATTCCCGGTCGCCGAGCTGCACAACGGCCGGCAGCTCCGCCAGCCTGCGCCGCGTTACGGCAATCGGTGGCGACGGCTGTGCCGGGTCACGCGCGATAACGAACACGATGGCGTCCGGAGGCAGCGCGCTTTGTGCCGCCGCGGACAGCGCGATACTGGCGCTCACGATCGCACCGTCTTCCGGCGGCACCGGTTCCGGCGCAGCCTGGGCCGGCACGGGCTGCTCCGTGGCTGCTGCTACCGGTGGCGGCTCCTCGCCGCGCCACTCCGCTACGCGTTGCTCGATGGCATCCCGGATGTCGGCCGGTGGATTGGTACCCAGCAGGCGCTCCCAGCGATCCGCCGCGACCTCGATGTCACCGCGATTGCCCGCCGCGAGACCGCCCCAGAAAAGCGCCGCCTGGTTGTTCGGTTCGATGGCGAGTGCGTTTTCAAACAATGACGTGGCACGGGGCGGCATGGCCTGCCCGCCCTCGGCCGCAAGCACCGCTTCGCCCAGTTCCACGAGGCCCTGCGCACTCTGCCCGTCCTCGAGCTCGACGACGCGTTCGAAGGCGGCGATGGCCTTCGGGTAGTTATTCAATGACATGTAGGAGCGGCCGAGCATGCGCCAGCCAGCGACGTCGTCCGGGTTCTGCTCCAGCCGGCCTGCAAGCGACTCGACGGCATCGATCATGTCGCCACCCTGCTCACCGCCGTGAGTCAGCCTCTCGTTCTGCAGCCCCGGGCTGCCGAGCTTCGAATACAGGCCTGCCGAAGAGACGACGACAAACACGACGGCGCCGGCCACGACGCCGAAATTGCGCGAGTTCTCTCGCAGGAACGGCCATACTGCGAATACGACGCCTGCAAAACTCATCAAACCAAGCGTTAACCAGAGCATGGTCTTACTACTCCTCGGCCGCGGCGTCGCCGTCGATGGGCATGGCCATGCGGCGCCGCAGGACGTTCACGAGCACCAGGCCGCCCGCGAGCAGCAGGCCGATCGGTGCGATCCACAGTATCAACGTCTTGCCCGACATGCGCGGGCGATAGAGCGCGAACTCGCCGTAGCGAGCCACCAGGAAATCATAGATTTCGTCGTCGCTCTTGCCTTCGCTGAGCATGCGCCGGATTTCACGGCGCAGGTCTCCGGCGAGAAACGCGTTCGAATCCTTGATGCTCTGGTTCTGGCACTTCAGGCAGCGCACTTCCTCGATGATGTGTTCGTAACGAGCCTGCAGCTCGGGATCGTCGAAGGCCTTGTCAGTATCGATAGCCAGTGCGACGGTCGCCATAGAAAAGAACAGCAGCAGCGCGATAAGCCGACTCATGACGAGGGTCCTCCGGCCTCGATGAGCGGCACGAAATCCTCCTGCCAGATCGCCGCGTTCAGCGGACCGAGATGCTTGTGCAGGACGATGCCTTCAGGACTGATCAGGAAGGTTTCAGGCGCGCCGTAGACGCCCCAGTCGATGCCCACGCGACCGTCTGCATCGAATGCCGAGAATTCGTACGGGTCGCCCAGCTGCTCCAGCCAGCGCAGCGCCTCGGGGCGGTTGTCGCGCCAGTTGATGCCGTAGATCGGGATCGCTCCGGAGCGGGCGAGCTGCATCAGGAAGCCATGCTCCTGGCGACAACCGCCACACCAGGTTGCCCAGACGTTGACGAGCGCCATTTTGCCCGCGTAGTCGGCGGACCCTACAACACGATCCGGTTCCGTCAGCGACGCAACCTCGAAGGTCGGCGCCTGTTCACCGAGAAACGGCGACGGCAGTTCGCGCGGATCGTTGAACAGGCCGAATGAAAACACCACGACCAGCAGCAGGAAGACGACGATAGGGATTGCGAATCGCATCAGGCTGCCTCCGCTGCCGCTTCACCCACGCGGGACTCCGCCCTCGCCATCCGGTAACGCCGGTCGCTCGCAGCGACCAGGCCGCCGAGCGCCATGACGAGACAGCCCAGCCAGATGAAGCGAATCATCGGCTTGTACTGGACGCGCACGCTCCAGGTGTCGGTACCAATCTGGTCGCCCATCGCAACGAACAGGTCACGCATCAGGCCGGCGTCGATGCCCGCTTCCGTCATGGGGCTCTTCTGCACCAGGTACTGGCGTTTCTGCGGACGGACCTCGGATACGAACTCGCCGTTGCGGCGGATCTCGATGACCGCCTCACGCGCGCTGTAGTTCGGTCCCTGCACGTCGCGCAGCTCGCGCATCTCGTACTGGTACTTGCCGATCTCGATCGATTCACCGGGGCGCAACGCGCGGTCGGTCTCGATGCCGAAGGTATTCACCATCGTGACGCCGAGCACGAACAGGCCGACGCCGATGTGGGCGAGCGACATGCCGAGCACCGCAGGCGTGAGCCTGACCTTGCTGCGCCAGGCGCGCAGCGGCTGGATGAGCGACACTACGATGATCCAGACTCCCGCGATACAGCCGACCACAGCGAGCACGCCGAATGCCCCGCCGTGCACCACGGGAATGGCGACGCCCACGACCAACGCGATGATCGCGGGAATGCGGAGGATGCGCAGCCAGGGTTGCACGGGCTGCGATCGCCACGCCGCGTGCATGCCCATCCCCATGAGCAGCACGAGCGGGATCATCGGGATTGCGAATGCCACGTTGAACCAAGGCGCACCCACCGATATCTTGCCGGCGTTCAGTACCTCGACCACCAGCGGCGCGAGGGTACCGATAAAGACCAGCAATGCGGCAATGACGAGCAACACGTTGTTCAGCAGCAGGAAGGTCTCGCGCGACAACGGTGCGAAACCCGCCGCCGAGTCGAGGCCCGGCGCGCGCCAGGCATACAGCAGCAATGCGCTGAGAATGACGACACCCAGGAAACCGAGGATGAAGAAGCCGCGCGTCGGATCGGTCGCGAAGGCGTGCACGGACACGAGGATGCCCGAACGCACCAGGAACGTGCCCAGCAGGCTGAGCGAGAAGGCCGCAATAGCCAGCAACAGGGTCCAGCTCTTGAACAGGCCGCGCTTCTCGGTGACAGCCAGCGAGTGGATCAGCGCCGTGCCTACCAGCCAGGGCATGAACGAGGCGTTCTCGACCGGATCCCAGAACCACCAGCCGCCCCAGCCCAGCTCGTAGTAAGCCCACCAGCTGCCGAGCGCGATGCCGACAGTAAGGAACAGCCAGGCCACCGTGGTCCACGGGCGGGTCCACTTGGCCCACTTCTGGTCGAGGTTGCCGCTGATCATTGCCGCGATCGCGAACGCGAACGCTACCGAGAAGCCCACGTAGCCCGTGTAGAGGATCGGCGGGTGTATCGCGAGGCCCGGGTCCTGCAGCAGCGGGTTCAGGTCCGCACCGTCCGCCGGCGCCGGCGTGAGCCGCTCGAAGGGATTCGAGGTCAGCAGCGTGAACAACAGGAAACCCACGGACAGCAGACCGAGTACGCCGATCACGCGTGCCGAGAATTCGGGCGGCAGGTTGTGGCTGAAGTAACTGACCGCGACCGTCCAGATCGCGAGGATCAGGATCCACATCAGGAGCGAACCCTCGTGCGCGCCCCAGACCGCGGACACCTTGTAAATCGTGGGCAGCGAAAGCTGCGAGTGGTTGGCGACATACAGCACCGAAAAGTCGCTCTGGACGAACGCCCAGACGAGGCAGCCGAACGCAAACGCCACGAAAAACAGGTGACCGTTGGCCGCGGTGCGCCCGACAGCCATCATCGCCGCATCTTTACGATGTGCGCCGACGAGCGGGATGATGCCCTGGCAGACCGCCAGTGACAGCGCCAGGATCAGCGCGAAATGTCCAATCTCAGGAATCACTGGGGCTGCACTCCGTCGACAGGTACTGCACCGACTCGGTCTGGTCCTGGACGTGCTTGGCGATCGACTCTGCGACCTCCGGGGCCATGTACTCCTCGTCGTGCTTGGCCATGATCTTGTCGGCGACGAAGGTCCCGCCACCGTTCATGCGGCCGTGCGCGACCACGCCCTGGCCTTCGCGGAACAGGTCGGGGACCACGCCGCTGTAGCTCACCGGCAGCGCGCAGCGCGTATCGGTGACCATGAACGACATATCCATCGAGCCTTCCTCACGCTCGATAGTGCCCGCAACCACGAGCCCGCCGATACGGAAATTGCGTTCCTTGGGATAGTTCCCCGCCATTACGTCTGAGATCTCGACGAAGAACATCATATTGTCTTTGAACGCCCGCAACGTAAACGTCGCCGCGATCGCGAGTCCGACCGCAACGAGGCCAACGGCCAACATTCGCTGCTGCCTGGGTTTCATGCACTATCCTCCAGCGCCTTGATGCGCACTTCGATTTCCTTGTACACAGCTGCCTGGCGGGCACGCACCCGCCATTCATTGATGATCAGCACCGCCACTGCCAGACCGAAACAGGTCCAGACGTATGCGCCGTAACCGCCCATCGCGAGACTTTCCATCAGCTTTGACCCTCCGGAGCCAAAATCATTTCCTTAACCCATCGCGTCCGCCGCTCGCGGAACAGCACCTCGGTACGGGCGCGACGCAGAAGCAGCGACCCGAACAGGAGCGTGAATCCGAAAATATTGGCCAGCAGCGGGTACAGCATCGCCGGGTCCATCGCCGGGCCATCTTCGGCCATGATCGTCCGCCCCTGGTGCAGCGAGCTCCACCACGTTACCGAGTAGTGCACGATAATGACGTTGACCACGCCGACGAGCGCCAGCACCGCGCTCGCTTTATCCGCCTTGGCCGTGTCGTCAATCGCCCCTCTGAGTGCCATGTAACCAAAATAGAAAAACAGCAGGATCAGCTCCGACATCATTCTTGGATCGGCCCATTCCCACCAGGTTCCCCACATCGGCCGGCCCCAGATCGAACCCGTGGCCAGCGCGAGGAACGTGAACCACGCCCCGAGGGGCGCCGCCGACGCGGCAACGGCGTGGGCGAGCTTCATGCGCCAGATCAACCCGATACCGCCGGCGACGGCCATGATCATGTACGCCATCAGCGACAGGTACGCCGACGGCACATGGATATAGATGATCCGGAACGCGTCGCCCTGCTGGTAGTCCATGGGCGCAAGAAACAGGCCCGAATAAACGCCGTAGGCGATCAGGGCAAGGCCGGGCACCAGCAGCCAGGTGCTGAAGGCCGGGGCAATCCTATAGAAGTGTGGCGGCGACGCCAGCTGGTGAAACCATTTCCACATGGGCGGGGATTCTACTCGTTACTGATTCGTAATGCGGCGGCTGTTGCATAAGGCGCCAGACTCAGCGTACCGACCGCATAAGCGGACAGTGCCCAGATTCCGGCTGAATATGTTTCGTTACCGGCCGCGAGCGACACGGTGTTGGCGCCGATGATGAGCACCGGCATCGACAACGGCAGGATCAGCAGGCTCAGCAACGCGGTGCCGCGGTGCAGGCCGACCGTCAGCGCCGCCCCTATAGAGCCTAACAGACTCAGGCTAATGGTGCCGAGCGTCAGGGTCAGCATCAACACTAAGACAACGTCGCCCGGCATTCGATAGGTGATAGCCACGATGGGAGAAACCAGTACAAGCGGCAAGCCGCTCGTCAGCCAGTGCGAGATCGTCTTGCCGAGGCCCACCAGCGGCAAGGGCTGCGGGCTCACGAGAAGCTGCTCGAGGCTGCCGTCGTCGAAATCGGAAATGAACAGGCTATTCAGCGAAATCAGCATGGCCAGCAGTGCGGCAACCCACAATACACCGGGGCCACTGAAGGTAAGCTGCTCTGCGCTCGGCCCCACGGCCAGCGGAAAGAGGGTGCAGACCATGGCGAAGAAAAACAGGGGGTTGAGCACGTCGCCGGGCCGCTTCCAGGCAAGCAGCAGGTCGCGCCGCGCGACCGCGATGAGCCCACTGGCCATGCTCGGCATGTGTCGCTCGGAGTTCGTCATTGCAGGATCACCTTCTTCACCGGCGCATCGATCTCGACGTCCTGGTGTGCTGCCATGACGCACATCCCGCCCTTGTCCAGGTGTTCCTTGACCAGCTGCATGACCAGCGCCCGGCCCTCGCGGTCGAGGTTGGTAAACGGTTCGTCCATCAACCATAGCGGCACGTCTGCGAGCAGCATGCGGGCGAGCGCCACCCGGCGCTGCTGGCCCGCGGACAGCGAGCGCAGCGGCAAGGGCTTGAGCCGGCTGATTTCGAGGCGCTCGAGCACTTTCTCAAGGCTTTCGCTGCCCTGCGGACGCAAAGCAGCCTCGAAGCGCAGGTTCTCGACCAGGGTGAGATCGGCCTTGAGGCCGACGCGGTGTGCCGTCCACACCAGCGCGCCATGAAACACCTGGCGTTGCTCGGCGACGGGCATGCCATTCCAGCTGACATGGCCGTTCTCGAGATCGAGCATGCCGACGATCGCCCTCATCAGGCTGGTTTTGCCGCTGCCGTTGGAGCCCTCGAGAATGAGCAGCTCGCCCGAATTCAGCGCAAAACTGACCCCCCGGAACAGGCAACGATCGCCGCGAAACAGCGTCAGGTTTTCTGCAGATAGCTGTGCTGTCAACGCCTTAGGCCTCGTCGCGGATCGCAGACACTATCGCTCAGCCGCTTAAAATCCTTTTTATTCATTACTTTATAATTACTTCCTAAATTACTTTCGAGAACGTGTCCGCGTCCGCTTGATGCGTATGGATTTCGCCAATTGTCGTTTGCACGGCCATGCGTGCAAACGTAGACTGAAAAGTCGGGCCCGATTTGGACATAAAAGTGCGCGTCGGGCAACGACAAAGGCGCGTATTAGGCAACAACTACCGGAGCGAATTCAAGCATATGGATCTAGCCGCGGCAGGTCTAAGGGAGCAACCCTTCCGCAACCAGGACAAAACGGAGCCGATTGTATCCTATGCCTCGCACCTTGAGGGGCTCGAGGCCCTACGCACGGCACTGGAAATGCCGAACGGCCTCGCCCTGCTGCAGGGCCCGCCCCTGTCCGGCAAGTCCACGCTGGTCCGGCATCTCGTCGATACGAGCGATGAAGACCAGGAATGCGCGGTGGTCGACGGTACCGGGCTCAACAATACGACCCTGCTCGAAGCCACGCTGCGTCAGTTCGGCTACGAAGCGAACTTCGACAACGACAGCGAACTCCTGGCAATGCTGCGCGTCTTCGCGACGCACCAGGCAGCAAAGTATCAGCCGCCCCTGCTCGTCGTCGAGAACACGCATCGCCTCAATCCGAGCGCATTGCGCGCGCTCTGTGGCCTCGCGGAGCTGAAGTCGCTGAAAGACAACCGGCTGGTCAGTGCACTGAAGATCCTGCTGGTGAGCGACCGGTCGATAGAGTCGATCATCGAAGCGCCCGCCATGGCGGCAATTGCCCACCGCATTGCGGTCAACTTCCAGATGCGCCCGATGTCGTGTGACGACGCCAAGGAATACCTGCGCGAGAAACTGCGCAGGGCCGGAAGCTCCATCCCCGAATACGTGTTTCCGAACTCGGTCTGCGTCGAATTGTGGGATGCCTCAGGCGGCTGGCCCGGCGTGCTCGACCGCATTGCACAACTGGCATTGTCGCGAGCAGATACGCTACCGGTCAGCATATCGGCGATCGAGCGCCCGACCCTGCCTCATTCCGACTGGGATGCGCGCGCGCTGGCGGAGCTTGAAAGTGCGGCGGGAGTCGCGCCGGAGCCGCCCAGGCTCTTCGTCACCAAGGATGGAGAAACCGTCAAGGAACTCACCTTCGACCAGCCGCGACTGCTGATCGGGCGCTCCGAACACAATGACATTGCGATCCCCAGTCGCTTCGTCAGTCGTCACCACCTGCTGCTCGTGCGGCACGGTAACACGACGTTCATGATGGATCTCAACAGCAGCAACGGCACATTCGTGAACTCGAGGCGAGTGTCGAACCACGTCCTGATCGACAACGACATCATCACGGTCGGGAATCACCGCATCAAGTACTGCGACCCCTATGCGAAGTCCCGCGGCGCGGCGACCGGCAGCGAATTCACCGATACCGCGATCATGAAGACGCTCGACGACATGCGTGACCTGCTCGCGCAGGAAAACACGGCGATGTTGCCGATCCCCTCGGAGAACCTGCCGACCTACGGCGACAAGACGGGCTGATTGCCATCTGCATCCATGCGCACGACCATCGTAGCCTTGGTGCCGCAGTGGCAGATGGCTTTCAGCTCCTTGAGATTGTCCGACCAGGCAAGCAGGTACTTGCTGCCCTCGAAAGGCTCGCCCTGGAAATCCGTGCGCAGACCGTAGGCAAGCACCGGGATGTTCAGGCTGTCCGTCACCTCGCCGAGCTGGAAAACCTGCTGCTTGGTGAGAAACTGCGCTTCGTCGATGAGGACGCAGTGCAGCGGCGCCTCGGCGACCATGGACTGGATGAGGTCGAAGAGATTGTCCTCCGACGTAAACGTCGTCGCCTCTGACTCGAGGCCGATGCGCGATGCAACCTTGCCGACGCCATAGCGGTCGTCGAGCGCCGGCGCCAGCACGAGGGTGTTCATGCCGCGTTCGCGGTAGTTGTAGCTGGATTGCAGGAGCGACGTCGATTTGCCGGCGTTCATCGACGAATAATAGAAATACAGTTTTGCCATCGGGAACTCGTTGCTCGCGGAGTTCCGATATTGTGGCACCGGATGCAGGACCTTGCATCCGTTGGCAGGATCAGCGGTGCAGCTTGAGGACCTTCGCGAGCTCGCGGCGGTGACCGTTTCGGCCGTTGCCAAGGCCCGCGCCTGTCTCGTCGCGGCACTTGTCGCAGACGTTCCTGGGCCGGTGATACGACGAGAACACCTGCGGTATCGGCGTCACGCGTCCCTGCCGCAGGCAGCGGCTGCAGATCACCAGCTTGTTGAGGCGGTTCAGCAGTCGGTAGTCGACGTTGTCCTTGCTTTGCGTGGCCATGTCCGAACTCCACGTGTCCATGGGCACTTTCTGACACCCGCGGCGCTGCAAGACCAGCGATGCCCCGGGAAAATTGCCGGAATTGTTAACTGTTCGTGGTTTTCGATGTGACGCGCTCCGCATTGACCGCATCCGTATAATGCAAAAGCTGCCGCCAACCGGGATGATCGAAACATGCTGAAGAAGCGCCTCCTCTGGACCGTCGTCATCGTGCTCGCCGTCGCAGGGGCCGTGACGGGGCATATCGACCGGGCGTCAGAGCAGCAAGCCGAGGATGCCCTGAAAAACGCTCTCGTGACCTTTGCCGTTGCACGCACGCTGAACGGGGTGATCTCCGCTGCCCAGGGAACCGAGGTCGCACTCGAGCCCGGCGGTGTCGGCGTCGTTCTATCCGTCGGCCAGATCCTGGACCCGATCAACGACCTGATCGAGCGATTCTCGGCCGTGATGCTGATCGCCGCGAGTTCGCTCGGGCTGCAGATGCTGCTACTGAACATCACCAGCTGGTGGGGCGTGAGCGGGTTCCTTATTGCCGCGGCAGGCGCTTTCCTTATCGTGATATGGGCGCCCCGCTCCGCCGCGGCCAGCTATGCGGGGCCCGCACTTCGCCTCCTGCTGATCCTGCTGTTCGTCCGCTTCGCCGTGCCCGTACATCGAGCGCATTAGCGATGAGGCGCAGACGGTGCCGCCCGACGATCAGTCGTTCATGGACCGCCTCGGCGAGATGATCGACGAATCACTGCAGTCGATGCGTGTTGGCGAGCGCATGAGGGAACTCAAGGAGAGCGCATCCAACGCAGCCGAGCACATCGTGGACCTGATCGCGATCTTCGTGCTGCAAACGATCCTGTTACCACTGCTCTTCCTGTGGCTATTCATGGCAGGGCTCAAGGGCATAGCCGGTCGCTCGGCGAAACTGTTCGAAGGCGGCGGCAGTGGCGGCCGTTAGCTTGCAGGAGCGGGCCTCGACCCCTTCCTACAACAGGTAGTCGGCAACGACTTCCATCAGGTGGTCCGACCAGCGCACCGGGAACGGCTCGGTCAGCTCGACGGACTGCGCGAAATCCGGAACGAAGATCTTCTCGAGCAGGGCATCGACATAGGGCGCGTGCGACGTCGCGATATTGAGTTCCTTGTTGGTGCGGAAACTCAGCTTGGCTTGTCCCAGTTGGCCGAGCCCATGCAGGCCCAGCCGTCGAACACGGCCGCCTTGACGTGTGACATACCCGGGTAGACGAACACGCGAATGCCGTGTTCCAGCATGGCATTCGCGGCCAGCACGTTACTCTGGTTGATCGGGCCGTGGTTGCCGACCAGTGGCAGGATAACGCGTACATCCACGCCCCTGCGCCGCGCTTTCGCAAGCTCGTACAGCATCGCATCGTCGGTGAAGTACGCGTTCTGGATATAGATGTATTTTCTTGCATCGCGTATCGCCGCGCGCTGCGCACGGAAGATCTCGGCATCGCCCGGGCGCGTATGCAACACCCGCACGGGATAGCCGACGTCTTCGCTTTTGCCGTTATTCGGCAACAGGGTCGACAACACGAAACCGGCATCGCCCAGCGGCCCCGCGTGGCCCCAGGCTCTCTCGAATTCTTCTTTCAGCACGTCAACCACCGGGCCGTGCAGCTCCATCATCAGGTCGTGCCACGCGTAGCGGTACTCGCGCCCGATGTTCATGCCGCCGGCGAACG
>WOR8_10005092_pt1 | contig 12713 bp, 9 predicted proteins | sample DeeMarSeWOR38_10_FD_19890 | JGI IMG/M metagenome (IMG submission 19890) | reverse complement strand
ATTCGCTTTGCTATTATCTTTGGAAAATCCTTCTTCTTGGGTGATATCGCTGCAATCATCTTGGAATCGCATATTGGACATTTGACGTCCTCGTCAAGGGTCGATAGTGTTCTAACAGAGTTCCAATGGTCACTTGCCATACAGATCAGTCTGAACTTCGTTGAAAGTAATCTCTCCTCCATCATCCGAAGTACTTCATCTTCCTCGGTAATCTCACCCATCACCTCAAACCGTGTCTTCTCCTCAATGATGAGTCGAGCCAAAGGTGATGGTGTTTCAGTGACGACCGTATGGACATTGAGGTTTCCACTAGAATATCTGTCAAATACTCCCATTACTCTCCTCTCATCCATCTTGTCATCTAAGACCTCCCGCATCGCCTCCTCAAACACAGGAGAACCTTCTAGCGATTTGATGAGGTACTTGACAGGGACCTCTTTGTGCTTGGCATCTCTCTTCACAACATCCATTCTTCTAGCAACATGAATAAATCTAGACGCAAAATTCTGAGTGTGCTTCATGGCGAGACGGAGTATAACAGAAACCTGCTCCCCCGAATACTCCTGGAGGACATCTATAACCCAACTAGGATTGACTCTTTTACCAGCTGTGAAGAGTATGCGATAGGGGTCTCTCTCAACTGCCACCTCAACGCCAAATCTAGTAGTCAGAAGTGATGCAATTACAATCCCTAGAGTTTCGTTTGCCTTGGTTCCCAGAGGTGCATGCAGCACTAGTCCAGTTTCAAAATCCTCAATTACAAAGAGGTCCTCCGTAGGAAGTTTTTCTAGAACCTCTTTACTTGTCTTCAGAGTTTCCAGCAGATACTCATGTGAGTCTTGAGCTATCCCGTACTCCTTTTGCAGCCATTTACTTGCTATCTTTGGGTCTTTGTCTAGAATAGTATTCCAGACCTTTGCAACCTCTGAGGCCACTTCAAATGGAACAGGTATCATCTCTCCAACCCAACGTGGTGCCTCAGTGTCTGTACCACCAGCTGGAACACACATGACCTCACTTGTTTCGTCATCTATACTGACCACATTCCAAGGTCTACCTCTTATCACAAACACTGAACCAGTTTCAACATTAGAAACTACGAAGTCCTCATCAAGCACTCCTATGGATGTACGTGTCGTCATGTCCACAGCGTTGACCTGCCGTACATCCGGAATTGTGCTCAGGTGATCATAGTAGAACATCCTAGTTCTTGGTCCTCTCTTAACCAAGGGTTCTTTAATTTCGAGAATCTTGCGTCCACGCAAGAACTCCAATAGAGCATCCAATTCCTTCTGAGTAATCTCAGAAAATGGATAGGCTGAACAAATGAGTTTCAATAAGTCATCTTTACCAATCTCATCCATGTCAAGAAGCACACCAGCAATCTGTTGACTGAGTACATCCCACGACTTCTTTGGGATTCTTGCATTCTCCACCTTGTTCTGTCTAGCGCGTCTGAGGATGACCCCTGACTCAATGATGTCATCAAGGTTGACCGTTGCTATGACTACTCCTTTTGATGACCTGCCAACCCCATGACCAGACCTACCTGTTCTCTGAAGCAGTCTCGCCACTTCCCTGGGTGATGAGTATTGAATCACCAAATCTGCCAGTCCTATGTCTATCCCCAGTTCTAGACTAGAAGTAGCGATTATAGCCTTTGAAGCTCCAGTCTTGAGCCTATCTTCCGCGTTGAGTCTGGCAGTCTTAGAAAGAGAACCATGATGAACATCGAACTCGTAGGGTGGCGAAACCGCTCTCATCTTTGCCCCTAACACCTCAGAAAATGACCGGGTATTTGTGAAGACCAGTACTGATTGATGATTACTGATTAGGTCGACAATCGATTCCAAACGTGCAACGGAGTGAGGAGGATACGATATCTTCTTGGCTAGCGCTTTGTGTTTGTCCGTCGGTTCCGGCACCTCTACTTTCAAGTCCATTTTACGCTTACCATAGCCTGCCCATACTGTCTTCGCTGACTTGACACCTCCTAACAGGGAAGCGACTTCCTTTGGATTTCCGACAGTAGCGGACAGTCCAATACGTTGTACTGGTGCACCCACTAACTTGTCAAGTCGCTCAAGACCCATACTGAGTTGGATACCTCTCTTACTGTCAGCGAGATCATGCACCTCGTCAATAATTACTGCAAATACAGTCCTGAGATGATATCTCAGTCTTTTACCAGGAAGAATGGCCTGAAGTGACTCTGGTGTTGTAATTAGTAAGTTGGGTGGTTTGATTGCTTGTTTTCTTCTTGCATACTGAGTTGTGTCACCATGACGTACTGCAACAGTCAGTCCTAGATGGTTGCAGAGATCCTCAATTCGTTTGAACACATCACGATTCAGTGCTCTGAGGGGTGTGATATACAAGATATAGAATCCGAACAGTTCCTTGGACTTCTGCATTTTTTGCAGTCTATGAAGTAACGGTAGCAATGCAGCCTCGGTCTTTCCACTCCCAGTTGGTGAGAGAAGTAGTGCATTCCCTTGCTCTTTAAGTATTAGAGGAATTGCCTTTTCTTGAATCTCAGTGAACTTTAGGATGCCAATTGACTGAAGGAAGTCAGCAATCTCCTCACTGAGGGGTTCAAACGGATTCATTTGGGTGTCGTCCTATCCCCCAAATGTCGGCATTCATTAATCAAGATGCGTATATCAGTCCTGAAGGTCACCTCTGCATCCTCTAGTCTGGATTCCAGCTCCTTTAGGACAGAGTCAAGAGTGTCAGTTTCTCTCTCAATCTCATCAACAAGCGACTTCATCAAATCTAGATTTGCAAAATGTGATGCAACCTTTTCAAAAGCAGTACGAACAATCGAACTTGTCATCGGGAACAACATCCCGTGGTCTATTCTTCCTCTTCCTCACCATAGACCATATAGCCCATCGTAAGTAAGAGAGCCAAGATTCCCATTGCAGCTAGTACGATAAACAGGATGGAAATGAAGGTATTAATGGCCTGCATCAGAATCTTGTGCCCACGGACAGAGTCTGCTTATAACCATTGCTGAATGTTAGACGTTGTACTGCATCAGGCCTCTGCCTTTCGACTCTCGTAGAACCTATCGATGAATGATCCATAGATGTCTACTGGCTCAGTTAGAGGGTTGACTTCATCAATTGTCATCTCTAGACCACACGAACCACACTTCACGGTAGCCATGCCATTATCTCGATAAAGCTCGATTTTGATTGCTGTATTCCCACAGTCTGGACATGGATACACATCTGGAATTCGTTTCTGTGGTCTTCGACGTACCTTTTGTCTTCGTCTTCTTCCCATGAAGCATCACCCTTTACCTATTTCACACATATCAGAGCAACTGCCCCGAAAGAAATAGAGCGGGCTCACCCGCTCGGGTGTTAATTTAAGCGTTTTGTTGAATGACCTTCAGGACTATTGCGAAGGCTTCTTATTGTGTACTGCTCCGCCTCGCTTAGATATGTCAGACCTCTCGAAAAACGCTCAGTGCGTTCTCAAGATACTCGAAGACTCAGAGTCATTGACTACCACAGAGATTCTTGGGATTGCAGCTACTGAGAAATATGCCAAACTTTGCGTTGATTGTGCAGGTGGAGATGCCTTTGTAGCTGCAGCAAACCAGCTAGTAGAGAAAGGATTAATCACCAAGAAATTCGGCAAGGGAGGTTACCGGTGGCAACTGGCTAAGGATTGATTCCCATGGTAGACTGGACAAAGATCAGAAGCGACTTTCCCGCCCTTGAACGTACTATCAATGGACGTCCAGTAGTATACCTGGACAGCGCATGTATGGCTCTCAAACCTCGACAAGTACTCAAAGCCATGAATGAATACTACGAGTTATACCCCGCTTGTGGAGGAAGAAGTATCCACAAATTCGGGGAAGAGGCATCTAATGCATATACTGCAGCGAGAGGTAAATTTGCGAAATTCCTGAATGCTGCTGATGAGGCAGAGTGCATCTGGACCAGAAATGCTACAGAATCACTGAACATCGTCGCCAGCTCCGTCAAATTGCCAAAGGATTCCAAAATAATCACCACATCACTCGAACACCACAGCGGTTCACTTCCCTTTGTTGAACGAGCTCGTAGAGATGGTCTGGACATAGAGATAGTCAAGGCACAACCTGACGGTACATTCGACATAGAAGACTGGAAAAATGCCCTTGACAACAAGACCAGTCTTGTATCGGTTGTCCATTCATCTAACGTGACCGGAACTGTTGCACCTATGAAGGAGATTGTGGAGTTGGCTCATGATCGAGGAGCTCTCGTCATGTCTGATGATGCCCAATATGCCCCACACCATCCGCTTGATGTTCAAGCCCTAGATGTTGATTTCTCAGCCATCTCTGTCCATAAGATGTGTGGGCCGACTGGGATGGGTGTGCTTTATGGCAAGCTAGAACACCTTGAGTCAATGAACATGGCACTCTATGGTGGCGACACAGTGAGTGATGTGCGTTTCGAGAATGGTAAGATACTTCCTGAATACTTACCTCCACCGGAGAAGTTTGAAGCTGGACTACAGAACTATGCTGGTGCTATTGGTGCTGGTGCCGCAGCAGAATATCTTCAATCTGTGGGCATGCATGAGATTGAGAAACACGAACGCTCACTACTTGAAGTGGTCTTGAAGAAACTCTTAGACATGGAACATGTCCATATCCTTGGAACTGATGATATCAAGATCAAAACTGGCTTGGTCACATTCAATGTTGACACTGTTTCTTCTGCACATGATGTTGCTACTTTCCTGAATGATGAGTTCAATATCATGGTCCGTAGTGGGTGGCATTGTGTTGGACCCTTTCATTATCAGATGGGTATTGATCCGAAGAAAGGGACAGCAAGAGCCAGTTTTTACATATACAACAATCAAGATGATGTTGACGCCTTTCTATCAGGAATGGAAACCCTCATCGAGGCTAGCAAGTGAGAATCAGAAGCAATCAGTATTTGGAAATAGCCCATGGACTCCATCGAGTTTTCTCTTCTCTTTCGCTCAGATTACTCAGAAGTTTCTTTCGGAGTTTGTAAAGCTCGCCAAACCGAAGTGTGTTGGAATAGTGTGAAAGACTGCGTGCAATCTCATCAAATATGGTGATTGGGACATTTCTGAAACAACCAATGACATAGTTCTGATTCTTCTTTCCCTCTAGGAACGCCTTAAGGACACCTCTCAGATAGTTGCGCTCTGCAACAACCATACGTGTAGGACTCATATCATTACAGTGTTAACTGTTCAAGATTATAAAAATGAATAATATGATTATTTGATAAAAAAGGGAGGTAGAACCGAGTAAGATACCCGGTTTCTAGCCTACTTCTTTCTGAATCTCTTCTTTCATCCGCTTAATCTCTCTCACGGGATCTGCAAACTCAAAACCACTGGCTGAGAGGTCAAATGAGTCACGGAACTTCTTGACTCGACCATAGACCGCAATGTATCTCCCGACGACCTTATCCGCGTTCTCTATGAGAGGTTGCTCACTTCTTCCTGTCTTCTTGATCATCTCATTGGCTTCTTCTGCAGTCATCTGGAGAAGCTCTTCACCCACCTTTCCAAAGAGTGTGACTCTAATTGAGCCCGACCCGTCGTCCACGGTTATCTTGTATAACATTCTTGGTTCAGGTTTCTTGATCTCCCCGCAGGACTTGCATGTGTATCCACTATCAACCTCGTCCAGCTTCTTACTACAACTTGGACATGCTTGATATATTGGAGACGTGGACTGACTTAGATTCACAACAATACCACAGACCTCTGCACTCTTGCCCTCCATACCGTCATCAATGTCTTCAATCATCATCCTTGATGCTTTAGCCATAGGCTGTTGGGCAATCTGAGACACATCCAATTTCTTGAGCTTGGAACCCTTGGGATTAATGTGAATCTCGGCTTTTCGACCCACTTGGAACTCTACTCCACCTCTGTATCCCTCTTTCACATATCCATGAAGGATTCTGATGATGTGTCCTTCTTCCAAGTCCTCTATCTTATCTACATCATCATTCCAAAAGGTTACACGAGTCTTGCCCGACTCATCAGCAATAACGATGTTCCTGACACGTCCCTCAGATCCGTCCTTTGATGTGAATGTATTGATATCGTAAACCGTGACAACCTTGCCTTCAATGTCAACATCCCACATTCCTGTTGTTAGATCACCGATTGCTTTCATACCAAGCGGTTCCGAACCACCAGAACGAGCCACCTCAACAGCATCAATCTCTTCCTTAAGATCTCGATCAATTGATGCCGCTCGCCCCACATGAACCTCGACCTCTGTTCCATCTCGGTTCAATCTGGTGTTTGTACCCCTGAGGTGTATGACTTCTCCCTCTTCTGCATTCTCCATATCCGAGGCTTTGTCATCCCAGAAGACAAGTCTTACAGTTCCAGTTTCATCAGCCCCAACAATACTCAGTACTTTCCCTTCAGAACCGTCTCTTTGTCTGGTGAAGGTAGATAGTTTGAACACACGCTGGACTTGTACCTTCATGCTTACGTTGAACAGTCCATCCTTGAGGTCTGAGATCTTCTGGTCCTCAGATGTATCACCAAAGTCGATATCCAAGTCATCAATCTCATACTCTTCAAGGACTCTGATTAGTCCCATCCTTCCTAGGTTCAGTTCCAATGCGTCACCAAGTCCCTTCTTCACATAAGCTCCGCGTATCTGGATGACATCATCGATTGATATCACCTCATCAGACTCACTGTCCTGAGCTACGATGTTTGTCTTCTCGTCCCATAGAACCACTCTGATGCTTCCAGTTTCATCAGAAACCATAATGCTGGCAACTTTTCCTTCTCCTCCTCCCTCTTTTCGGGAAAAGGTCCTCACTGTTCCAATATTGATTACTTTGGCTGTGAGAGCGATGTTCCGAGTAGTTTCTGTGATATCCTCAATCCTCTGACGTGCTTTTGGTGAGATTTGATGAAGATCAACGCCGAGTTCTCTTGCCACTATCATAGCAGCTGACTCGTCATTAATCACCTCCCTCCCCAGTTCGTTCCGTTTCTCCTCGATCATTTTCAAAATGTCTTTGCGTTCATAATCTGACCTGTGTTTTAGAATCAGTTCAATCGTTTCCTCAAGAGTGAGCAAATAGGTCACCTTCCGTATCCATATGGTGGCTTAGGCCGTTTTATGGTCATGTCCAGATGCTTTAAAGTAATATCCTCCGTAGGCACGAGCTTGGAGAATTTTTAGTATCGTTAAGCGAAACACAAAATACCCCATCCCGACAGAAACAAGTTGAGTTGTAGTGACCGAACCTGAACTGAGCCATCCTGAACATAGTATCTTCTATGAGCAGTATTTTGCTGCATTAAATGAGGAAATTCACACACTGTACGCCATAGCAGAAATGGCTCGTTTACGGGGCTATGACCCGACTACTAGGGTCGAAATACCTCCAGCTCATGATGTAGCAGCTCGTGTCGAGGCGACACTTGAGGGTCCCACCGGAGTTGCAAACAGAATCCGTGAACTACAAGAAACCAAGTCCCGTGAAGAGGTTGCCTTTGCAGTTGCCAAGGAGATTGCAGAAGGCACACTCGGTGGGATTGAAGACCCTGAGAAAGCTGCTGATAAGGCTGTCAGAGTAGCCCTATCAATTCTTACAGAGAGCATCACAGCAGCCCCTCTCGAGGGAATTGCGAGAGTCCGAATAAGAGGGTCTGGTGACGAACAATATCTGGCTCTATACCTAGCTGGACCAATACGTGCAGCAGGTGGAACAGAGGCTGCAATGACCGTTCTTGTTGCTGACTACGTACGTCAAGTGCTAGGTCTGCCAGCATTCAAGTCCACAGTAGATGAAACAGAACGCGCCTTAGAGGAGGTTGAACTCTACGCACGAAATGTCCACCTCCAGTATCCTGTCTTTCCAGAGTTAGTACGTTTTGCTGCATCGCGTTTACCAATCATGTTGACTGGTGAACCCACAGAGGAGTTTGAAGTATCAGGAAGTCGTGATTTGGACCGTATTGAAACGAACCGTGTACGTGGTGGAGCTGTTCTCGTCCTCAACGATGGTGTTGTTGGAAGGGCTGTAAAACTCGCGAAGAATGTAAATGTTATTCAAATCAGTGGCTGGGAATGGCTTGATGAACTCTCAGCAAAGATGTCAAAAGTGACATCTAGTGATGAGGAAGACACGACAGATAAGAAACTCGAACCAAAGTCTGATTATTTGGCCGATGTTATTGGCGGTAGGCCTGTATTCTCACACCCCTCACGAATAGGGGGATTCAGACTTAGGTATGGCAGGTCTCGAAACACAGGACTTGCAGGTGTTGGAGTTCATCCTGCAACCATGTACATTGTTGAAGAGTTCTTAGCACCTGGAACTCATATTCGTACAGAGCGACCTGGTAAGGGATCCATTGTCACACCTGTTGACTCTATTGAGGGACCGATAGTCCTCTTGAAAGATGGTTCCGTAGTACATGTAAAGAACACTGACGAAGCAAGAATGCTGGAGGGTAAAGTGGAAAAAATCCTATACCTTGGTGATATTCTTGTTGCTCTCGGTGAGTTTCTTGAGAATAACCATCCACTTGTCCCCTCTGGATATTGTGAGGAGTGGTGGTCTCATGATCTCGATCATGCCGTTTCCCAACTCAGTCTACCTGAGATGAAGAAACGCCTATCAAAGACTGATATGACTCCTGAATTCGTTAACCAACTGATTCTTTCACCACTCATCCAGACTCCAACTGCATCTCAAGCGGTTCATCTATCTAAGAAACTGAAGGTTCCACTTCATCCTGCATACCTACATCGGTGGATGGCACTTAATCCAGATGACACTATCAAGTTAAGAAAGTGGCTTCTCACAAAGCACACAATCAAAGAATCTGTCATGATACTCCCCAATAAACCCGAATTCAAACAGCTGTTAGAGAAGGTAGCAATTCCTCATACACTGTCGTCCAACGGAAAAAAGATTCACCTGACTGATGATCCCGTATCCATTCTGGCTCAGCTTGGGAAGAAGGAAGCTCAGCCAGAAGGCAAGACATCGCTTGCATTGATGAATTCGGTTTCATCTGTCAAACTAATGGATAAGGTCGGATTTTCTATCGGTGCCAGGATGGGAAGACCTGAGAAGGCTGAAGAACGTAGGATGAAACCGCCTGTCCAGGCATTATTCCCTGTTGGTCGCACAAAAGGTACCGAACGTCGAATAGAGAAGGTGGCTGAGAGTATAGAACACATTTCACCACTTGATTCGTTTGAGGATGACTATGCTGGAATAGATGTCCCTGAAACAACCGGTGTTGAACTTGAGATGGTCTCTCGGATATGTCCAGAATGTTCTGATGAAACCTTTGAGTCAAGATGTCCAAAATGTAAGATACACACCAATGTTCAGCCATGGTGTTCCCACGAAGATTGTGGAAGGCCAATTGATTCTAACACAGGGATGTGTCCGTATAGTCATGATGTAAATCTCATTCGTGTAACGAAAAAGGTTCCAGTGGATATTACAAGCTTGATAAATCGTGTCAAGACTGAAGTCAGCGAATTCGAGGCACATGGTGTCCGAGGTGTTCTAGGTCTTACAAGCGATTACAAAATCCCTGAATATCTTGGAAAGGGTATATTGCGAGCCAAACATGATGTCTATTGTTATCGTGATGGAACAGCCCGTTTCGATGCCACTGATGCACCACTCACACATTTCACACCAAGAGAGATTGGTACTCCAATAAGTCGTCTTCATGAATTAGGATACATTACTGACCAGGATGGTGAACCGCTGGTTTCAGAGGACCAGGTTGTAGAGCTTAAGGTGCAAGACATTGTGGTGCCTGAGAACTGTGCAATGTACTTGGTGAGGGTCGGACGATTCATTGATGATTGTCTTGAGAAGATATACGGTATGGACCGCTACTATCGATTCGATGCCCAAGAGGATGTTATTGGACAGTTAGTTATTGGTCTAGCACCACACACCTCAGCTGGTATCATTGGTCGAATCATTGGGTTCACTAACGCCAGTGTCTGCTATGCACATCCATACTGGCATGCCGCTAAGAGAAGAAACTGTGATGGTGATGAGGATGCAATCATCCTTGTACTTGATGCACTCCTCAACTTTTCTAAGAGCTACCTTCCTGCTGGAAGAGGTGGCTTGATGGATGCGCCGCTTGTTCTGTCAGTCATTCTGAATCCTACTGAGGTTGACGATGAGAGTCACAACATCGAAGTCTGTAGACGATATCCTGCTGAGTTCTATAACATGGTGGCTGAAGCTAGACATCCAAAAGAGGTCGAAGATCTTGTTGACATTATTTCTTCACGATTGAATTCAGCTGCACAGTATGAAGGATTTGGATTCACACATAGCACATCATCTTTTGATATGGGCCCAAAGAATACAAGATACAAAATCTTGGGTAGTATGGATGAAAAGCTCGGGGCTCAACTGAAACTTGCTACTCTAATCGCGGCAGTCGACTCCAAGGATGTTGCTGAACGAGTACTTTCGCATCACTTCTTCCGTGACATTCGTGGTAATCTACGGGCTTATTCTACACAGAAGATACAGTGTCAGAAGTGTCGGAGGGTCTACAGAAGAATTCCATTATCAGGGAGCTGCATATGTGGGAATACTCTCTCACTAACTGTCCGGCAGAAGAACATCTCAAAATACTTGGAGGTGACGAGAAAAATCATCGAAGACCATGGTCTAGACCAGTATCTCCAAGAACGATTGAAGCTAATCACAGCATCTCTAGATTCTCTGTTTGTATCTGAACAGACAACTCTGACCGACTTCTTTGAATCCTAGTCTGAGTCTAGAGCCTTGAGAGCCAAGTGTAGTAGGTCTCTGTCCTCAATCATACCAATGAGGCTTCCAGTCACTGACAGAACAGGTGCTTGATCAATATCCTCATTGCGAAGAGTTCTTACACATTCAGAAACAGTAGTAATCTCACTGAAGCTGATGATGTTCTTTGTCATCACTTCTTCTACTGCAGCGCCTGGCAATCTAAGGAGTTTCTTAGTCACAACGAGAAAGTCTTTCGAAGTCCATCCCCAATCCACTGCACTATCTTGACCACTGAACGTCTGTGAAACATTGTCTTCAACGGTCACCTCAGAGAGTCGGATATAGTCACTCACAGTGATCATACCTGTTACACCGCCCCCTTGTCCTAATATCACGAGACCGTTCTTGCCAGCCATTTCCATTATCATGTACGAGAGTGGTAGTGGAGTCTTCTCCCATACTGCGTTCACTGTGTGTGTGATAAATTCAGCAAGTTCCATTTTACCGTATTTCTTGTCATTTTCAAGAACTGCTCCAAGGATATCAGGGACTGAAACTAGACCTACTAGTTCATCTTTCTCAACAACAGGAAGTCTCCTGTATCTCTTCTCAATCATCAGTTTGAGAGCTGTTTTGATATTTGTCTTGGGAGTAACCGTTTCCGGGTCCCTCACCATAAGCATGGCGAGTTGGTTCTCATCAGCCTTGCGAAGAAGATCAGTCCTTGTGACTATACCCACAAGAGACTTTGTTCCTTTCTTCACAACAGGAACACCGTTGATTTGTTGTTCAGCCATCAACTGAAGAACATCTTCTCTGGTTCCTGGTACAGAAACGTAGACTACGTCCGATTGCATGCAATCCTTGACCATCATTGTTAGGGCTACTCCGGTTTATAGAAACTTGAGCACCTACCACATCACATAGACATTGAGGGAGTCAAGTGAAACTGATAGATGGAATAGAGTCCTTTTGGTCACCTTTTATGGTTTTCCTTGAATCAAAACTACCATGGATTCTTTTTCAGACCTAATAGGTACCCTAACGCGTTACTGAGCCAGTGTATTCCTAATGTGGTCAATATCAGGACTATCACGAATATTGGATTAGGCATCAGGAATGGAACTGCAAAAATCAAGGCCATGATTATGAACCCTACCTGATCAAGGAATGGTGATGGATCGCCACTCTTCACATTGACCCGCCTCTTAATGAACGAACCAACCACATCTCCAGTTAAGGCCCCCACTGACAGGAGAAAAGCTACGGGAATAGTGATGCTGAGAACATGATCCATCTCCGGTGTAATAGTAACAAACAGTGCCAGAAGCGGTCTCAGATAAGGAGCCGCAAGGAATTGTCCTACACCTGTGAGTGTACCAAATACTACACCTACAATGAACCCTCGAATTGTCTTTCCATCGCCCAATATACGACGACCATCACGGAACACCCTACCCCCATCAATGGGTCTTCCACCTCCACCTAAGACTGGTGTGGCATTAGCAATCCATGCAGACAATCCAAGCCATACTGATAGCTCGAAGATGGCCAGTTCCTCGTACATCTAACAATACTCCGTGTGTGCCGTTTAGTTATCCAATTTCACTCTTTCTCAATGGGTTTTTCTGATGAGAATCCACTGTTGACAAGGTAGAGTCGTCCATCAGAGAACTCTCCTTCTGGACTGATTCGTCTGATAATCCTCTCTCCGGTTCCTTTTGCTACGCGGAGTTTTATGATATAGTCTGACCAATAGTCCATGATATTCCTAGCAACAGGTTCAAAGTCTTCAGTTCCCTTGAGTTTCGCCCTGACTTGATTAAGAACTACCACCGCCACATCATGGTTTCGTGCTAGACCCTTCAAGACCCCTGCCTGTCTGTTCAGTTCACGGTGGTTTGCATAGTTTGTCTTCTTGTCTTC
>WOR8_10005088_pt1 | contig 12716 bp, 10 predicted proteins | sample DeeMarSeWOR38_10_FD_19890 | JGI IMG/M metagenome (IMG submission 19890) | reverse complement strand
TAGGCACCAGCGTCGCTGACGAGCTCCACCTCGGCGGCGACCAGCTTACCGTCGCGAGTTGCGCCCCATTTTGACTTGATAGACATGGGGTGGCGCTTGCAGTGGCCGAGGATGGACTCCTCACGGCTCCAGATGATCTTGACCGGCCGCCGCATACCTCGCTCGGCGAGACGCATCACAGATAGAGCCAGCACGATCTGAACGCTCATATCCTCCCGACCGCCAAAGGCACCGCCGATGGCATCGTAAATGACACGTATCTGCTCAGGACGCAAGTCCAGCGCGTGAGAAATTTGCTGCTGATCCTCCCAGGTCCACTGGCCAGCAACACGCACGGTTATGCGCCCTTCCTCGTCCAGATAGGCGCTTCCGGCCTCCGGCTGGAGATAGGCGTGTTCCTGAGGGGGGGTGTGATACTCGCCTTCGATAATCACATCACACTCCATCCAGGCGGCGTCCACGTCACCTTTCACGACCCGATCATGAGTGGCTACGTTCTTTGGTGCGTGAGGATGCAATTGATGGGCTCCAGGGGCCCTCGCCTGACGCGGATCAGTCACGGCTGGCAAATCCTTGTAGTCGACGCGGATCAAGTCCCGGGCATGGGCCGCGATTTTCTCAGACTCGGCAACAACCACCGCCACTTGGTCGCCCACAAAACGCACAATATCGGCCCCCTCTTTGGACGAGCCCGGGCCACAGAGCACCGGTTGGTCAGGGATCTGCAGGCCATATTCATTGACCGGCACGTGCTGGGCGGTGAAGACAGCTACAACACCGGGCAGCGACTCGGCCTGGCTGGTATCCACCTTCAAGATGCGGGCGTGGGGACGTCCGGCGAACAGAATCTTCATCCATAGTTCGTCGTCGTAATTCCGGTCACCCGGATAAAGCGCGGCGCCGGTAACTTTACCGACGGCGTCAATCCGGGGATGGGATTTGCCAACCGCACGATGAGTCATGGTATCAGGCTCCCGTACCCTGACGGGGTCGGTTTTAGAGTTTCTGTCACGTTGTGCCTCTGGGGGGTATTTTACCCCTAAAAACGGTTGCTGTCACTTTGGCTCGCAGCGCTGCACTTATACCTCGTGGAGCAAGTTTCGACAAGCATGTCATCCTGCCGGCCCAAGATGGCGAGTTAGAAATCCGCCCTACGGACTTCGCAAAATCGGAGTTCTTTTCAAGTATTTCGACTAATGGAAACCAGTAGCACACCCAGAACCACAGCAGCACCTCCCAGGAGCTGCTGTGGTGTCGGGAAGGTATCAAACAGGAGCATCGACCAGCAGATAGCCGCCACCGGACTGAGGGTCAGCACGATGGAATGGATGCTCATATTCAAGCGGCGCAAGGCAACATAATACAGCGTGCGGCTGACAACCACGTCCACCGTGCCGACCAGGATGAGCAACGGCCAGGCCGTGGCGCTCGGCCAGACCACCGCCTGGCGCCCCAGCGCAAAGAGCAGCAGGAAGCCCGTGGTGCACAGCAGGCGGAAAAAGAAGAAATCGAGGAATTCGATGCCGCCGTAGCGCTTGGCGATGGCTGCATGCAGGGCATACATCAGGGCAGATCCCAGCACCATTAAGGAGCCGATACGCATATATTCACCGGGCTGGAAGGTGATGATGAAGACGCCAACCAAAGCCACCAGCACGCCGCCGATCTGGGGCAGGGTCAGCTTGTCTCGCAGCCAGAAGAGGCCCAAGGCAACACCAAACAGAATATAAGTCTCGGCCAGCAGTGCGGCTGTGCCAGGGTCGATAAAAGCCACGGCTTCGTAGTTTATGTTGGTGCTGGCGGCTACCAAGAACCCGATGACCAGGAAAAACCAGAGATATCTCTTCAGGACTCTAATATGCAGCCCGCCTCGGATCAGGCTAAACACTCCTACCTCGATGGTGCCTATCGCCAAGACGTACATGGCCGATACGCCAGGAGAGATGTGGGGCAGCAAGAGCCGGGCGAAGACAAAATGCAGGCTGTCTACGATCAGGAGTGGCACAACCAGCAGATATGCGCTGCTTGCCGGGCGAGAGGTATCAGCCGTCAACGTATCTTGCATAGCTCAGAAAAGCGGCGGGGGCGAGAGTTAGCATCATGACGCCACATCGCCACAAGCTTGGTGTATTCCCCGGAGGGGACCTACTGGCATAATCTCTCTCACGGGGTATCAGTCTCACGCGCCTTCTCAATGGCGCTGATGATACTGTAATACCCGGTGCAGCGGCACAGGTTGCCAGTGATGGCCTGTTTGACCTCACCCCGCGTGGGCGAGCGATTCTCCTCCAACAAGGAGGCACCGCTCATAATGAAGCCAGGCGTACAGTAGCCACATTGCACCGCCCCCTCGTCTACGAAGGCCCGCTGCACGGGATGCAGCGCTTCCGGCGAGGCCAGGCCCTCGATGGTGACGATTTCGCTTCCGTGCGCGCGAGGCGCAGGGACCAGGCAACTCATAACAGCAATGCCATCCAAGAATACGGTGCATGTGCCGCATTCCCCCTCCGCGCAGCCTTCCTTGGTGCCGGTCAAGCCAATATCCTCGCGCAGCATACGCAGCAAGGTCTTGTCGCTCGCACCCTGGACCTGATAGGTTCGCCCATTGACCACAGTCTGGATGATCTGGTCGCCGTCGGCCATATGGGTCAGAGTTAGCTCTGGGTCGGATGCGCGCGGGTCGGAGACCCAGACGGGAAAGCGACCGTCAGTTGTGCCCCACAGCATCACCGGGCGGGAGGGGAAGTCACCTCGCTCAGTCCCGGCACGCAGCTGTTCCAGTGCACGTCGCGTGTACACGCGCACCATATATTTCCGGTAATTCGCCGAGCCGCGCACATCATCAATCGGCCTGGCAGCAGCGGCTGCCAAGTCCGCCACCAGGTCCATCGTCTCGTCGCTGAGGGGCCGGCCAGCCAGGGTTGCCTCGGCATCGTGAGCGCGCACAATGGTAGGGGCCACGCTGCCCAGGGTGATGCGCGCGTGAGCAATGGAGGCCGGAGAGCCAGCAGACTGCACACCGTCGTCAAAGCCAAGGATCAATGCCACATTAACAACGGATATAGCCTGGGCCTGACGCAATCCAAGTTTGAGAAAGGTTCCCCGCTGGTTGGCTCCCAGCGGGCGAAAGGCAATATCCACCAGCATCTCGTCCGGTTCGAGACAGGTTTGGCGCACTCCCTGAAAGAAATCCTCGAAAGCCAGCGTCCGCTCGCCCCGGACGCTTTTGAGCGTCACCCGCGCATCCATGGCCCACAGCGGCGTGATGGTATCGTTGGCTGGGCTGGCGGTGATCAGATTGCCGGCGATGGTGCCTCGATTGCGGATCTGAGGGGCACCCACCTCCCAACAGGCTTTGACCAGTGGAAAAGCCCGCTCGACACATAGCTTCGAGCCGACCACCTGATTGTGAGTGACCAGCGGCCCCAGATGAATCAAGCCATCATCCCCAAGCCGGACGGCATCCAGCCCCGGTATGCGCGTTACATCGATGATGACCCGTGGCTGGCGAACCTTGCGCTCCAACTCAAGGATAAGATCTGTGCCACCCGCAATGATGCGCGCGTCGCCGCCATATTCGGCCAACCACGCCAGCGCTTGTTCCATGGTCGCGGGCGTATGATAGATGTACCACATAACTATAGCTACTCCGGATCCATAGAGACGAGTACGATCAAGCGCCCTGGGGGCGATCTCCACCCATCGATCTAGCTCTGAGAGAGGGACCTGTCCCAGATTTTGGGCGGACCAGGGGGAATTGTCCCCCCGGCCTGCGGAGCTGTGCATCCAGAGCTTCAGGATGCCCTCCGACAGAACGCTAGGCGAATATTCTAACACACTTTGGCGGTTGCTCCAAGAGCACGCGCAGGGGCGAGGCATTCCCAGATAGGCAAATTCAATGAAACAGACACTATGTCTGGCCAGGGCACGTCAGTCGACAATGAAGCTCGCGGGGAACGGCTCACCCCAACCCAGGAAATTCGCACCCAAAACCGAATGCCCCCTTACCGGGAGCGCTTGTTCCTTCTTTCACTTCATGCTAAAATAGAAAGAGCATGTTTCACCTCACTTGAAACGCGCCCAGATAGAAACAGACTGCACCTCCACGCCTTCGAGGCTGCGTGACAAGCGAAGGAGAGCCCCGTGATTGCCGTTGTCACCGACACGTGCGCCAGTATTCCACCCGATCTGGCCGAAAGTCTGCAAATCGAAATCGTACCATACTACCTACACCGGGGACAAGAGACGTTGCGGGACCTGGTGGATGTGACCCACGACGAGTTCTTCCAGTGGCTGCCCACCGCCGAAGTGCTACCCACGACAGCCAATCCAGGGCCGGGCGATTACCTGACCAGTTTCAGCAACGCCGCGCAGCGGGCCGATGGCATCGTCACCATCACCATGACGTCGAAGGGCAGTGGAGCTTACCAGTCAGCATATGTGGCACGGGAGATGGCCAAGACGGCGCTGCCGGGCATCAGCATAGAGGTCATTGACACCCTCCAGGTGTCAATGGTTCACGGCTGGGCGGCCATCGAAGCGGCCCGCGCCGCCCAGGTGGGCGCCGACCTGGAGGAAGTAGTAGCTGCTGCCCGATATGTGTCCGGCACAGGCTACATGATCCAGACGGCAGATACGCTGAAGTATCTGTACATGGGGGGACGCATCGGGCGGGCTCAACACCTGGTAGGTACTTTGCTCAACGTGAAGCCGCTCATCGGTATGGAAGAGGGCACTATCGTCGCTCTGGGCCAGGTACGCACCCGCAGCCGCGCCTACGCCAAAATGATCGAACTGATGCGCGATCGCAATCCGACTCAGGCTCCAATCAAGATAGCCATTACCCACGTCGCCGTGCCCGAGCAAGCCGAACTCCTCCTGGGCATGGTCAAGCAAGCCTTTGACTGTCGCGAGACACTGATCAGCCAATTGTCGCCGGTGCTGGGCGTGCACAGCGGGCCGGGGATGGTGGGGGTGAACTTCTTCCCGGTGCCGTCAACATAGCGCCCGGTTGAAACCTTTTTGGCGCGGCCGCATCAAAACTTGTGTGCAGTTTAGGAGCTAATCTCGGACGACTTCGATCGATTGATGGTAGAGGAGATCACGCACATTTCGTCCACGTACAGTCCGCCTGACACGGTAGCAGCCAGCCCGTCGGTCAAGCAGCCAGCGGATGGGCGCTCACAATGGACCAAGGGCACCTGTCCTAACTGCGGTTACATGCATGCCGATGTGGACGTCGAGGGCGTGCTCTGGTGCCCGGCCTGTGGCTATTCGAAGAAGGCGTGCTACACCTGATAAGCCTTTTTCGGGAGGCGGGCCCTCCCTATGAGAAACATCCGAGCGCCAAAACAACATGACAGTGTTAGGAAGGAGACTCACCATGCCATTGCTAAAGGAAGAAGACCGACAGCATCTCATCAAGGAGTTTGAGGCACTCCAGAACCCGGTGACATTCATGATGTTCACCCAGGAGTTAGAATGCGAATACTGCCGGGAAACGCGCATGATCGCCGAAGAGGTGTCTGAACTCTCAGACTCGATCACTTTGGAAGTCTACAATTTTGTCACGGACAAAGAGGTAGCTGAAGAGTACGACATCGACAAGATCCCGGCCATTGCCGTTCTACGAGGCGGCGATGAGCCCAAGGACTATGGGATCCGTTACTACGGCATCCCCTCGGGCTACGAGTTCAGTTCGCTTATCGAAGATGTGATGATGGTCTCGCAAGGGGAATCTGGCCTGTCGGAGGCGACCAAGGCCCAGCTAGCAGAGCTGTCGGAGCCGGTTCATGTGCAGGTCTTCGTCACCCCTACCTGACCGTACTGCCCGCGGGCCGTGCGCCTGGCACACCAGTTGGCTGTGGAGAGCGACCTAATTCGAGCAGACATGGTCGAGGCGATTGAATTCCCACACCTATCTATCAAGTATCAAGTTCACGGGGTACCACGCACTGTCATCAACGAGACGGTCCACATTGAGGGCGCGGTACCCGAGCCCATGTTGATGGCAAGATTCAAAGAAGCAGTAGGCTAAGCCTGTAAGCTCACTCTGTTCTCAAGCTGTCTCATCCTCGCCCGTCTCGGCCTGCTCTACGAGACGTACGATGTCGGTGTGGCTGACGATGCCTACCAGCGCCCCGCTTTCATCGAGGACGGGGATGGGATTCACCCGGTCATCGACCATGAGCGTGGCAATCTCCTCAACATCAGTTTCAAGATTGGCAGTGCTCACAGGCTGGGTCATGATCTCCCCGGCAGTCGCACCCAGCGCGCGACGTACGTCTTGTGTGTAGCGACGAGGACTCTCCAAGAAGATGAGGCTGTCAAGGAAGGGGAGGTAGATGGGAAAGTGAATCCGAGCGTGGCGTTTTATGAGATCAATCTCGGTGACGATGCCAACCAACTTGCCTGTGCCGTCCACCACCGGCACGCCGCTGATGTGCTTCTCGCACAGCAAACGAGCGACCTGAGCCACCGGCGTGTCCGGCGAAACAGTGAACACCGGCGAAGTCATAATCTCCTTGGCTTGCATCCCGGGCCCTCCTAAGTGTTGTGAACCCCTTAGAAAACAAGTTTCCCGTCTTTCCCCGCGAAGTCTCAAGGATTCAAAAGTTGAACGGAGAAGAACGGGAACCCCCACCTGTCAAACCGTCGGACACGCCACCGAGCGGCTGAGACATCCATAAAAGGACACGTGCGGCCGTTCGGACTATGTACCTCCGTACCTCCAGCCCGCCGGGCTGGGATCAAGCACGCTCCTACTGCTCTGTACTCTTGGGGGAAACTTGCTCGACGATGGGAGGTGCACTGACGGTGTCGGTTCGTCCGCCGCAGTCGAGACTTCGGGAAGCCTCAAAAGCGCAGGCTTCGCTGCAATAGAGAAACTTGCCACGCCGTATGGGATCCTCCCCCAGCTCTTCGCCGCAGAAAGCACACACCTCTTCGGTCATCTTCTGCTTTACCATCGCACTGCTCCCTTCTCATTTTCGGGGGATAAGAGTGTGGCACTGACGAACACGGGCCGACCCAGCATCCCTGTGAGGGGATATGGGCCCTGCAGGATTCGAACCTGCGACCAACCGGTTATGAGCCGGCCGCTCTAACCACTGAGCTAAGGGCCCACGATCCAATTCTGAAGCTTACGGGTTGACGTCTTGGCGGGACTCACCGCCACCTGGCATTTCCAACCAGAGCGGGCAGCGGGAATCGAACCCGCATGACTAGCTTGGAAGGCTAGGGCTTTACCATTAAGCTATGCCCGCGTAGACAGGTAGCTTGGCTACCCAACTACAAAGAATACTCAGGGCTGCCAAAATTGTCAAATCAACCAGCGGTGCCCTTATTCCGCCCAGCCGCGGGTGCGCTCAACAGCTTTCTTCCAGCCGCGATACCCTTCGGCACGACGTTCCTCCTCCCAGGCCGGGGTGAACTCGCGATCCACGCCCCAGTTGGCGCGCAGTTCTTCGAGGCTATCCCATACACCGGTGGCCAGACCGGCCGCGTAGGCCGACCCCAAGGCCGTCGTCTCGTGCACGGTAGGCCGCACCACGGGCACGCCCAAGATATCGGCCTGCAACTGCATCAGAAAATTATTGACGGTGGCGCCACCATCCACTTTGAGGGCGGACAGTTGGATACCCGAGTCAGCGCGCATGGCTTCCAGAACGTCACGACTCTGATAGCAAATGGATTCCAACGTGGCGCGAACCAGGTGGGCTTTGGTGACGTAGCGCGTCAGACCGACGATGACACCCCGGGCATCCATATCCCAGTAGGGAGCAAACAGGCCGGAGAAGGCAGGCACAAAGTAAATGCCAGCCGCATCTTCTACCGACGCGGCGAACGTCTCGGATTCGGCGGCGTCTTGGATGAGCCCAAGGTTGTCACGCAGCCACTGAACGGCAGCACCGGTGATGGCTATGGAGCCCTCCAGGGCGTAGGTGGTCCCGCTGGGCAGACCATACGCCACGGTCGTCAACAACCCATTTTGGGAAGGGACAGCATCGGGTCCAGTGTTGAGCAGCATAAAACAGCCGGTGCCATAGGTGTTTTTGGCCTCACCCGGCGCGTAGCAGGTCTGACCAAAGAGGGCGGCCTGTTGGTCACCCAGGTCTCCGCAAACGGGCACCGACCCGCCGAGCGGTCCATTGGCCAGCGTGTGGCCGTAGTGGGCCGGGTCTGATGAGGGACGAATTTCGGGTAACATGGAGCGGGGAACGCCCAATATGTCCAGCAGTTCCTGGTCCCAATCGAGGCTGCGCAGGTCCATAAGCATGGTGCGCGAAGCATTGGTCACATCCGTGACATGGGCGCCCCCTGCCGGGCCGCCGGTCAGGTTCCAGATGAGCCAGGTATCCACGTTGCCAAACAGCGCTTCACCGCGCTCGGCCCTGTGATGCAGACCGGGGACGTTTTCCAGCATCCACGTGATTTTGGGGCCGGAGAAGTAGGTGGCAACCGGCAGACCCGCTTTGGTGCGGAAGATATCCTCCAAGCCATCTGCCTGAAGCTTTTGACAGATATCCCGGGTGCGCGTGTCCTGCCAAACGACAGCGTTGTAAAGGGGTTCGCCGGTCCTGGAGTCCCAGACAACGGCCGTCTCGCGCTGGTTGGTAATCCCGATGCCGGCAATATCACCGGGCGGGATGCCGCTCTCAGCTAAAACGCCGCCCATGACACGCTGGGCCTTGGCCCAGATTTCGGCCGCATCGTGTTCTACCCAGCCGGGCTGGGGATAGATTTGTCGATGTTCCTCGTACAGGGAAGAGACAACCCCTCCCCGGCGGTCGAAAATCATGAACCGCGTGCCGGTGGTACCCTGGTCTACAGCAGCTACGTACTTGGCGCACATGGTCTACTCCTAGCTGATTTGTAAGGCGGCTGCGCCATCAATCTGGCTGGCTTTGAGGGCCGCCAGCGCCTGATTGGCTTCCTCCAAGGAGAATGAATGCACCTCGGTGCGGATGGGGATCTCAGCCGCTACCTTGAGCAATTCCTCCGCATCCTGGCGCGTGCTGTTGGCCACGCTGCGCAAGGTACGCTCGTGGTAGATGAGATGGTATGGCAGCTCAGGGATGGGGCTCATGTGAATGGCGTTGATGGCAAGGGTGCCCCCCTTGTCCAGCACCCGCAGCGCCTCGGGCACGATCCAGCCTACCGGGGCGAAGGTGATGCTGCCCTGCATCAAGGCACCTGGGTCGTCGCGGGCATCGCCCACCCAGACAGCGCCCAGCTCGCGGGCCAGTTGCCGGTGGCTCTCGGTCCGGGTGAAGACGTACACTTCGCAGTCCCAGTGGCGGGCGATTTGAATGGCGATGTGGGCCGACGCGCCGAAGCCGTACAGCCCCAGCCGCTGGCCGGGTTGGATTTCGCTCAGTCGCAGCGAGCGGTAGCCGATGATCCCGGCGCACAGCAAGGGAGAGGCTTCGGCGTCGCTGAAAACGCCGGGGATGGGATAGGCGAAGTCGGCCGGGGCCAGCATATACTCGGCGTAGCCGCCATCCACATGCAGACCGGTGAACTGGGCCAACTCGCATAGATTCTCTTGGCCACGACGGCAGTAGTCACACTCGCCGCAAGCTTGATACAGCCAGGGAACCCCTACCCGGTCACCAATCTGGAAGCGGGTGACTCCCTGTCCCAATGCATCCACAGCCCCCACGATTTGGTGACCGGGCACCACCGGGAGTTTGGGCAGCGTCAACTCCCCCTCCACGGTGTGCAAATCGGTGTGGCAGACGCCACACACGCGCACGCGGATGCGAATCTGGCCCGGGCCGGGATCGGGCTCTGGCAGTTCTTTGAGGGCCAGAGGGGATTCCTGGATGGGGGCAGGGTCGACCAGCACCATTGCTTTCATCGCAAAGTCCTTTCGCGGGAGATTTGAAGGTCATTATAGCAAACATCAGTGCGGATGAAAAAAGACACGGCGCCCCGATTTGCAGGGCAGTCTGCGCTACGAGGTTGTGTCTGCACAGCCCCCTGTTCAGAGTTCTTCGCGTTGGGACAGACGTATGGTATAATACTCGGGATATGGCTGCCGATCTGAAACTCTCCGCCAAAACCGAAGAGGACACGTTTACGAAATCGCCCGAGACAAGTTGGGCGACCTGGACAGTTTCCGGCAGCAGGTGAGTGCCTGGGTGACGATGGGCTGAGCAGGGCTCACCGTACCAAGAGTATGCCGCCATCCACGACGATGGTCTGCCCGGTTATATAGGCACCGTCGGGCGATACCAGGAAAGCCACCACGCCGGCCACATCGTCGGGCGTTTCGATGCGGCCCAGGGGGATGTGCGCCACTTTGCGGGCCAGGGACTCCTCGGGCGGGATACCGGCCAGACGACCCCGATCCACGTGGATCTGACGGGTTAGGGGTGTGTCCACAATTCCGGGACAGACAGCATTGACCCGGACCCCGTAAGGGGCGAAAGTGAGCGCGGCCGACGTGGTGAGGCTGATGACAGCCGCCTTGGCCGCCGCGTAGTGGGTTTGGTCCGGGCGCGGGCCCAGCCCGGAGATGGAGGTCATGTTGATGATGCATCCGCCGCGCTGGGCCAGCATGGCACACCCGGCCGCCTGCAGACAGAAGAAGGCCGCCTTAAGATTGAGGTCAAGCACCCGGTCCCATTCTGCCTCGGTGATCTCCATCAGCGGGGTGATGGGTACGTTCCCGGCGTTGTTGACCAACACGTCCAGGCGGCCCCATGCCTGGGCAACGCCTTCTACAGCGCGGCCGATGGCAGGCACTTCGAGGAGATCAACCACCAGCGTCATCGCTCGCCGGCCGATGGCCTCCACTTCATTAGAGGTGTCCCTGGCCGTCTCGCCGTTCACATCGAGAACGGCAATGTCAAACCCCTCGCGCGCCAGGCGCAGGGCAATACTCCGCCCGATGCCCTGCCCGGCTCCGGTAACCAGTGCTACCCGGCCGTCCACATTCTGCACGCCAACCTCCTCCCTGTACGGTCACGAGTCAAGCGAGGCAAGTCCAGGGGACGAGCCTCGGCCCCCAGCCAACCAACGGGGTGGCCACAACGGTGATGAAACTGACTTAATCTACACCAGTAGTGACGGTGACGCAAGTTGGTTTATGACTATCTGATTAGGATAAATTCGGGATTGAAAAACAACCGGCGGTTATGATATGATCACAACAAATTCAGCGGCGCGACCATCAGGGGGTATGAAGAATGAACCGGAAGATCTCGAGACGAGACTTGTTGAAGGCCCTGGCTGCGGCAGCCACGAGCCTTGGCCTGGGCAAGATGTTGGGCCTAGCGCCCCTACCGGGTATGGCCCAAGACGGTGATAATCTCATCTATTTGCCGATCATTATGAAACCTCCCCCGCCTCTGTCTCAGGTCGCCATCGCTCAGGCCACCAGTTACGACCGGCAACTCGTGCGCCAGCAGGTTCAGTCCTTGCTGGACGGGCTGGGTGGACTGGACGACGTGATCAGTCCCGGAGATCGGGTTGCCATCAAGACCAATCTGACCGGCGGAACGGGCGTCAGGCCGCTGCCGGGTGTGTCGGCTATTGAGAGTTACATCACCCATCCCGAGGTAGTTCGCGCTCTGGGCGAATCCCTGCTCGATGCCGGCGCGGGCAAGCTTTACATCGTCGAGGCGGTCTATGAGTGGGACTCCTATGTGTCCTGGGGTTACGAGGAGGTGGCCGCGGCGCTGGGCGCTCGCCTGATCGATTTGAACGCCCCACAACCCTATAGCGATTTTATCTCCGCACCGGTCGGAGAAGACTGGTACGTCTACCCGGGCTACACCGTTAACCCAATCCTACAAGAGATCGACGTCTTTGTGTCCGTGCCCAAGATGAAGTGCCATTGGAGTTGCGGCTTGACCCTGTCGCTGAAGAACCTGATCGGTCTGGTACCGGCGAGTTACTACCGGTGCAGCCCCAGTCATGGGCATCGCTCCGATCTGCATGGGTGTGATGACAACTTCAAGACCCGATTGCCGGGGGCGATTGTAGACCTGGCACGTATGTGCCCCATCCACCTGGCCTTGATTGACGGCATTAAAACCACGGACGCAGGCGAAGGTCCCTGGGTCAACACAATCGCCCCGGTGGAGCCCGGCGTTTTGATCGCCGGGAAAAATCCGGTGGCCACCGATGCGGTGTCCGCCGCGGTTATGGGATTTGATCCGACCGCCAGCTACCCGTCGGTGCCCTTCGTGCGCAGCGACAATCACCTGGGCCTGGCCTGGACGGCCGGATTAGGCCCCTATCGCCTGGAGGAGATCGAGGTGGTTGGGGCTGCCATCGACGACGTGCGCTACGACTTCAAGCCAGCCTAGTACCCCATCAGATAGATTATGCATGCTTTAGTGTTCGGTAGTGCTCTTTCGGCATTTCATGCTCAAGGTGTTTCCTTATAATGCCCTGCTGGAGGCATTTAGGCGGAAGGTTTTCGGCATACATATCCGATTCAGGACAATAGGCCGAAGAGATATAGACGGAAGGTATTCGGGCCACTAATTGTTAGCCCGCCAGCCACAGTGCAAAGAGGAGTGAGTTATGGATGAACAGCTGAGCGATCGAGAAGCTATCGTCGCGAGCTATGCCGATGGGCCCAATCAGTTGGAGGCAGCGATTGCCAGGTTGTCTGAGGGGGAACTCGATATCGCTGAGAGCGACGGCACTTGGACCATCCGACAGATTGTGCATCACATCGCTGATGGGGATGACATCTG
>WOR8_10008938_pt1 | contig 12720 bp, 12 predicted proteins | sample DeeMarSeWOR38_10_FD_19890 | JGI IMG/M metagenome (IMG submission 19890) | reverse complement strand
ATTGGATAACATCTCGTCCTTCACTCTGACGTTTGCCACCACACCCGAAGCAGGCGCGCTGCAATGGCTGCCCCCTGTGCAAACGGCTGGCGGGGATTTCCCCTTCCTGTATAGTCAGTGTGCGTTAATTCATGCGCGCAGCCTTTTCCCGTGCCAGGATACGCCCTCGGTGCGCTTCACGTTTTCCGCGGAGGTTGAAGTCCCTGCGGCGCTGACCGCGGTCATGGCTGCGGAGCAGGTTGGGGTTGAAGAAAGAAGCGAGAGTCGCGTCTTTAAGTTCAAGATGCCGCAACCGATCCCATCCTATTTATTTGCGCTGGGTGCTGGGAATCTGGTCTTCCACGAGTTAGGCCCTCGGACAGGGATTTACGCCGAGCCGGAGATCATTGAAGCCGCTGCCTGGGAATTCGCGGAGAACGAAGGAAAAATCGTGGAGGCGGAAAAGCTGCTGGGGCCGTATCTGTGGGGTCGCTACGATTTGCTGATCCTGCCGCCCTCCTTCCCGTATGGCGGGATGGAAAACCCGCGCCTGACCTTCCTGACACCGACCGCCATCCTGGGCAATCGCGGGCAGACCGCCCTGATCACACACGAGCTGGCGCACGCCTGGACAGGCAACCTGGTGACCAACGCCACCTGGGAGGATTTCTGGCTGAACGAGGGCTGGACGACTTACGCCGAAACGCGCATCACCGAGATATTGGATGGGAAAGATGTAGCCGATTTAATGGCCGTTTACGATGAGCAGCGCTTGTTCGAAGAAATGGAGCACTTTGGCATGGATTCAGTGCTCACCCAGCTTAAAGTCCCGTCGGAAGGCCGTGACCCAGACGCAACCTTTTCCATTATCCCTTATTACAAAGGCTCTTTCTTTCTAAAGGAATGCGAATATATTGTGGGGCGCAAACGCTTTGATGCCTTCACAAAAAAATATATGGATAGCTTCCAATTCCACTCATTGACTACTGAAGCTTTTCTTGATTTTCTCAAGGACGAGCTGCCGGAAGTCTTCAAAAAGCTGGATGTTCACGGCTGGATTTATAAACCCGGCCTGACCGATAAACGCCGCAGGCCAACATCCAGGCTATATGATGATGTACAGGAGGTTCTTGTTGCTTATAAAAACGGAGTCCGCCCGACCCAAAAGCAAGTTGCGGGCTGGCATCGTTATCAAATCCTGTCGTTCCTGGAAGCGCTGCCCAAGCAGATCCCGGTGGAGGATTTCAAATATTTTGAAGAAATTCTCGACTTGCAAGGCAAGAACGACGCCGGACATTACTCGTTCTTCTATGCTACCTGCATCACCAGTGGATATGAGGAAATCCTGCCCCGCATCGAAGAATTCATTAGCAAGATCGGTCGCATTCTTTACATCTGGCCTATCTTCAAAGCTATGATTAAAACAGACTGGGCCAAACCACATGCACGCCGTATCCTTGAAGATGTGCAAGAGCGCCATCACAAGATTACCGTACATGTGATCAATAACCTGCTTGAGGATGCCGGATTGTAGTGTAAGAAATTAGGCACACAAGCCCTCAAAAACCTCGTGGACAGACCCTACGTACATATCAACGTCGCCATGACCGCTGATGGTAAGATCGACACTTTCGAGCGGGCTGGTGCGGCTATCTCATCTAAACGCGATAAAGAACGTGTGGATAAACTACGCGCCGAATCGGATGCCGTCATGGTCGGCGGGCGCACGCTGCTGGATGAAAATCCAAAGCTGACAGTTAAGTCCGCCGAGTTGCGCGCCGAACGCGAAGCGCGCGGGCTGATGCCCAATCCCGTCAAAGTGGGCATCGTCTCGATAGCAGACCTGGAGCCTGCTTCCGATTTCCTGACAACTGGCCCAGCCCGCATCGTAATATTCACGGCACAAAAGACATCTAATAAACAGCTTGAATTCCTGCGCGGGCGGGGTGTCGAAGTCTTCGCACATGACACAGATCGCGTGGATTTACCCCAAGCCCTGCACACGCTGAAGAATATCGGCATCAAGCGCCTGATGGTCGAAGGCGGGGCCACCCTGAACTTTGAGTTGCTTCGTCTCGGCCTGGTGGACGAGGTCACGGCCTACGTCGCGCCGATGGTTTTCGGAGGCGAATCCGCTCCCACAATGGCGGCAGGCCCGGGCCTGGTCCGAAGCGCTGCCATCCGGTTGAAATTAGTTGATGTTGAAGCGTGGGAGGATGGCGGGGTGCTTATAAAATATCGTGTTGTAGGGGCGTAGCATGCTACACCCCTACAACACCCATATGAGGTGAAACATGACAACATTCACACACGAAGTAATCGAAGAACTGATCGAAGAAAACTGCTGCCACGAATGTGACGGCGTGGGCGAGCACAACATCTGCGTGCACATTGAGGCCATCGCTGAGTTACCCACGCGCTTTGGCGATTTTCATATCGTGGCTTTCTGGAACAACCGCGATGAGAAGGAGCATGTGGCTATCATCAAAGGCGAGATCATGGAAGCCGAAAATGTGCCCGTGCGCCTGCATTCCGAATGCCTGACTGGCGACGCGATCGGCTCGCTGCGCTGCGATTGCCGGGACCAACTCGAAGCCGCACTCAAAATGATCGGCGGAATGGAAAGAGGTATGGTGCTGTACCTGCGCCAGGAAGGCCGCGGTATCGGCCTGATCAACAAGATTCGCGCATACAGTCTGCAAGACCAGGGACTGGACACGGTCGAGGCCAACATCGCCCTGGGCTTCCGCGATGACGAGCGCGATTACGCTGTGGCCGCGCACATGCTGCACTCGCTCAAGGTCAAGTCTATCAACCTGATTACCAACAACCCTAACAAGGTCAATCAGCTCACGCAGTATGGCGTGAACGTCAGCGACCGGATTCCGCACATCATGGAGACCAACGAGCACAACCGTTTCTACCTGGAAACCAAGGCCTCCAAGTCGGGTCATTTCATCGATTTCTCCGGCAAGCCGCACTTAGTGGAGCAAACCGACCGCCCGATACTGGCAGGCATGACCGAGAAGCAGATCCAGGCTTTACAAGAATAGAATTACATGCTGAGCTTGCCGTCTCGCACTTTCGTGCTCGCGACACGAACTGTGTCGAAGCACGAAAGCTGCCCTTCGACAGGCTCAAGGCGAAGGAAAAGTTCATGAAAAACCGAGTTATTGTAATTACCGGCGCTACCGGGGTGTTAGGGCAGCTGGCCGCGCATACCTTTGCAAAGCAGGGAGCCTCCCTGGCTTTGATAAGTGACAATCAGGATGTGCTGGACTCCCTGGCCCGTGACCTGAATCTTCCCGAAGGCCGCATCCTGACCCACACCGCAAATCTGCTGGATGAAAAAGCGGTTCGGGACTCAGCCGAAGCTGTTTCCGCTAAGTTTGCCCGAGTCGATGCCCTGGTTCATCTCGTCGGCGGCTGGACCGGTGGCAAGACCCTGGCCGAGTCCGATGCGGATGAGTTCGAATTCATGCTGAATCAGCACGCCTGGACGACCATCCATTTGCTACGAGCTTTTTCTCCCAAATTGGCTGAAAATGGCTGGGGACGCGTGATCGGTGTTTCGTCACCGCTGGCGAACAAGCCAACCGCCAAGATGGGCGCGTATGCGATGGGCAAAGCCGCCCAGGAAACCCTGCTGATGACCCTGGCAGATGAGTTCGCCGGGACGGACGTGACCGTCAACGTGATCCAGGTCAAAGCCATTGATGTCAAAGGGACAGGAAAAGGGACTTCTCCGCAGGAGATCGTTTCAGCCATGCAGTACCTGTTCTCGGATGAAGCCAGGAAAGTCAACGGGGCGCGGATTCCGTTGCATGATTAATGTATAATGCACTCAGCAATCCGGATTCACCAGCAAGGAGGCATCCCATGACAGACAGCCTGTCGATCACAAGCTCGCAAGCCAAGGGCACGGCAAATGTGACCGTGTTCCACTTAAACGGCGTATTGGATGCTGCCAGCGAAAATGACCTGTACGAACGAGCCTGCCAGGTAATTGAGGGCGGGAACCAATACCTGCTGCTTGATATAAGTAATCTGACACATCTCTCCAGCGCAGGCTTGCGAGCATTACATAATATCTTTAAGAAGTGCACGCCGGAAGGAGAATTCGAAGCGGCGCGTGAGAGCGGGGAGCCCTATAAATCTCCTTATTTCAAGCTGGCAGGTGCTTCCCCGAATGTGTACTCCGTGCTCAACCTGGCCGGGTTCCTGCACAATATCCCTTTCTACCCTACGATAGAAGATGCACTAGAATCTTTCACTGCAAACAATTGACCAAGATAATTTGCTAACAATCGATTGATAAGCCTGAGATGTAATCATCAGGCTTAGTTTTATACCTGATACGCCTCATAATTCAGGTAGTAATCCAATACACCCAATTGCAACGTAAAAATCTTTTCAGGAGTTTTTTTTAATATTTTTCTGAGAGTTCGGTTTTTTTCATCCACGCAATATGCTTAACTTCTCTTTCACCCGGCGTTGGCTTGTCATCTTTAACTTTACACACAAATACAAAGCCAACCCGTGGTAAGCCTCCTTTTAGCTGCTGCTGGCAACAGAAGGGGACAAATGCAAAACAATCATCATCTTTTGGGGAATACTTTTTTGTCCTAATATCTGGTCTAAAGCCAATTACTTTCAACCCCGTCTCCTCAAAGACCTCCCTTTTCACTGCATCGTACACATTTTCATATTGGTTCATCCCCCCTGCGGGTATTTCCAATGTTCCGGAATAAACAGGGTCCTTATCCGGTTTCCATCTCGTTTGAACCAGTAACTCTGTTTCGCCATCACGCTCTCGCTCGATGATCGCCGAAACGACTGAGAAGTTCAGGTTCAAACTCAGTATCGTTTTTATCAATTCATCTCTTCTGGTCATTCGTTGCAAGCCCTTTCTCAAATACACCTTTGACGGTCACCTGTGTCTACAGTCTCTCTTCTCTCGTCGATTATATCTGCCTGACAGTGTAGGAATAAAATTGAGCGCCTGCCAGGATATTTCCTAACAGGCGCTCTTTGAACTTATTACAGTTCTAATTGCTACAGGCAATTATTGGGTTTCTTCAATCGCCTGCTCGGCTGTGGCGTTCAAATCTTCGAGCAAGCCTGGAATTTCTTCAGGGGTGGCTGCCAGGATCGCAAAGAAGGTGTCTTGCACACTGCGGCGGGTGCTAGTCCAGGAGGGCCAGGCTGGTTCAGCCTTACCATCCTGCATGAAGGCTAGACCTTGCGACCAGATCGGGTTATCGTTGATGTAAGTATCCAGCATTGAAACAGCGTCGCTGCGGATTGGATAGTAATTACTGCCTTCGGTCCACTTAGCCTGAGCCTCGGGGGAAGTAAAATACTTGACGAAGATCCAGGTGGCCATCATACGTTCAGGATTGGTGTTGGCAATCGCCACATATTGACCGAACAGATCCACAGACTGACCGCCTTCTTTACCAGGGAAGGGTATGATCGTCCATTCATCCTGAATGGCATCTTCCGCTTCAAACGCGGCAACCTGATAAGGCAGACCAGCAGTAGAACTCATGGTGAACAGCGCCTTACGGGTGGCAAACTCAGGGTTTGGATAGGATTCAGTTGGGAAGGCACAACCACTGTCCCATAAATTTTTCATGAAGTTGGCGACATCAACAACTGTCTGATCGGTGAAGTCATAGCCAGTGCCATCGGCATTCAACATGTTCCCGCCATTGGCAAAAACAAAAGATGCCACATTGGACGCGCTGGGGTAAAGCACCAAGCCACCTGTGCCATCGTTATCGGGATTATCATCATTGTTGTTGGCTTCAGCCGCAGCACAAGCCTGTTCTTCGAACTCAGCCCAGTTGGCAGGGGGATTATCGAAACCGAGTTCCTTGGCCCAACTAGAGTTGTAGAAGATAGTGTTTGCGGATTGGCTGATTGGGAAGGCGAACTGTGTACCATCTGGAGCTTTACCGCCGTTGATTGAACCCTCATTGATAGCAGACAAATCTTCGGCAGTTAAACCAAACATAGGGTCATTCATGTAGGGGCTCAGGTCAACGACAGAATCGACAGCATACCAGTTGGCCATAGCATTGGAATAACCAGTGACCAAATCGGGCAGGTCACCAGATTGAATTGCAGCATTCAAAGCATCTTCAAGGGGAGCATAGTCGTCTTGATCAACAGCCTCGACTGTAATGCCCCATTCATTCGTTGCATTGAAATCGTCCACAATAGCGAGCAACGCCTCACTGGGTCCGCCGGTACCCCACACATGCCAGAAGCTGACAGTTTGTCCAGTGGGGTCGACTTCGGGCATCATCGGCTCTTCAGTCGGTTCAGCCATCGGCTCTTCTGTAGGCTCTGCCATGGGTTCTTCAGTTGGTTCGACCATCGGCTCTTCTGTAGCGGTAGGGCCGCAGGCAGCCAGTGCGATTGAAAATACGATAGTAAGCCCCAAAAGGGCTTTTAACATTTTTTTAGGCATGGTTTCTCTTACTCCTTGAATCTATAGTTGATATAGTAGATGTGTGGGGTAGATGTGGTTATATCAGTGGGGATATCACCTCCTTGTTCTCAGTTTATCCCTTAAGTCCACTGCGCGCAATGCTCTCTGTGAACTGTTTTTGGGTGAAGAAATAAAGAACCAAAATTGGAATAATGGTGATGACGGCCCCTGCCATCATCAAGTTGGTCATCTGACCGGCCTCACCGATAAATGAGTTCAGACCAACTGATATTGGGCGCCAATCTGGCGAGTTGGTCACCAGCAATGGCCAGGCCAGTGCGTTCCACGTGCCGATGAAGGACAAGATAATGATAACCATCACCGGCGCTTTGGAAAGTGGCAGAGCCACACTCCACAAAAAGCGCAGATGTCCGGCACCATCAATCTGGGCAGCATCAAATAACTCGTCGGGAATCTGGGCAAAGAACTGACGCAAAAGAAAGATGGAGAACACACTGCCCATGAATGGGACCGTCAGCGCGGGCCAGTTGTTGATCCACTTGATCGGGCCAATGCGTCCCAGCCAGGTGACAGTCAGGAAGTTGGGGATGATGAGCACCATAGCAGGGATCATCATCGTACTCAGCAAGGTGGTAAAGATAAAGTCACGGCCTGGGAATTTGATGCGGGCAAAGGCATAGGCTGCAAGAATGCTGAAGGTTAGCTCGCCAGCCAGGGTCAAAAGGGTGATGCGGATGCTGTTCCATATATAGAGTGAGAAGTTGGCTTCCTTCCAGGCGTTCACGTAATTTTCCGGATGAATTTCCGATGGAATGATTCTTGTGCCCTGGGCCTCTCCCAACGACATCAACGAGGTCAATATCATCCAGATGAACGGGAAGATTGTAATGAGCACACCGATGGACAAAAACAGATAGGTCATGATATTGCGTACCACAATCCATGATGGCTTGTGCCGCGCACGGCTTAACATAGGGGTGATTGATTTAGCCATAAAACACTCGCGATCCCTGCACTTTATTGTTGATATAGGTCAGCACCAGAATGATGATAAAGAGAACAAAAGCCATTGCAGAAGCATATCCGTAACGCAGCTTTTCAAAGAATTCCAGGAAGATGACCACACTAAATGTGTCGGTGGTACCAAGTGCCGCGTCCAGGCGCATAACCCAGATATGATTAAAAGCCTTGAATGTTCCAATGACTGAGATCAGCGTCAGGAAATAAGTTGTTGGAGAAAGCAGCGGGAAAGTGATGTGGCGAAAAACCTGCCAGGGACTGGCGCCATCTACTTCAGCAGATTCCCCCAACTCTTTGGGAATGTTGCCCAGGCCAGCCAGATAAATGACTGTGTCATAGCCGACAAACACCCAAATCGAATAAATCATGATAACAGCCAGCGCCAAACTGGGACCATCTGCCCAGGCGGGCCAATTCTCCAGGCCCCAGTTCGTTGCCATTAAACGGAAGATACCCTTCGGTTCCCACAACCATTGTAATGGCTCCAATCCGAGCAGTTTCATTCCAGCGTTGACGGGGGCCTGCAATCGGTTCGAAAACAATTGACGGAACACTGCGGCGCTGGCGACTACGGGAGTCACATAGGTCATGAAGTACATCATACGAAAGAACTGCGAGCCTTTCAGGTTTTGGAAAAGCAGGACCGCTAAAAAAATAGATATACTGAGTTGGAAGGGAATTGTGCCCAGAGAATAGAAGAGCGTCGCTCGCAGGCCAACCCACAGATCCGGATCGCCCGCTGCAACGATGACAGGCAATTCACCGAGCATGATCCAGCCACCCACGATGAAGACCATGCCACCAAATAAACGCAATAAGAACAGGAGCGTGCTGGGCTGGTCCTGTGCCCGCTGCCATAGTTTCCACCCGAAAAAAAGGAGGAGCACACCGCTGGAGATGCTGACTATTTGGGGAATGATGCCTGGATCTTCTCCAGTCTGTACGGCCAGGTCATAAGCCAGCATCATCTCACTGTAAACGTAGCGCAGGACGATCACGCCCAGCCCGGTCAACGCCCAACTGATAGCCAATTCAAATTGACTTTGCAAGTTTTCAGGTTTGCGCCACAAATACATTGAAACTCCCACAGTGATCAGCGCGGCGATGAAAAACCAGTACATAAGGCTGCGTGCCGCCAGAACTGCGTCTACTGTAAAAGCTTCATTCAGAAGTTGGATGAAAAGCTCACGTGTTTTATCAACACCACGGATCTTATCGGCAATGTCGAGAATATTGGGGAGCAGGACGACCGTCCAGTTAATGAACGTCAGCGCGGAACCGGCCAGTAGAACACCGGGCAGATTTAAGAGCCAGAAACGAACCGAACGCCCTTCATAATTCTTGTAAGTTTGGCGAAAACGGATAAAAGCAAAAATCAGCAATCCAACACCCAAGGCGAAAACTATCAGGTAGGCCAGTGGGCCAAGCGCATTAGTATAGTTAGTCAAGCCAATGATGTCACCGCGTTTGAGACGCCATTTGTGTAAACTGACAAACAGGGCGAAGCCAACCGGGAAAATGCCGAAAATAAAGATCAGCAGCGTAGCGGGCGCGATCATCAGGTAACCGGTCAGGTTTTCTCGCCACTTGCGTAAGCGACGCGGAGTGAACCATTCAGCCAGAGGGTTTTTGTTTTCGGGCAGGGTCACAGGCTAACTCCTATTTTTTGTTGTCCGGCCATTCCACCTTGGAGCCGGGTGGGAAGGGTGTCTCTGTGCGCGGGAATGAAAAGCCAGCCGCGCCTGCGTGCCCGCCACCGCTGTATCGCTTAGCGATAACAGACACATCTATTTTATTGGAATACAGGGTCACGACGGTCCTCAGACCATCGACTTGTAACTCATCAACATAAGTATAGACGATTTCGTAATCGCGGTCACGTCCGTAATTACCGACATCGCCGTTACCATTTGCGTTGACGGCTAACGTATTATAGCCTTCGAACCGGACCTCGAAACTGCGTGCCGCCATCATGCGGTCTACGCGCCTGAGATTGATATCCCTTAACCAGGCCCCTTCTTCGATCATCTTCTTCAGCATAGACACGTCGTTCTCGAACAGCGGCTTCCAGAAATCGACGTTGTCCGCATGATGATCCTGATTATACAAACTTTCGTTGAACGGGCCGGTATCTGCCTCTGCCCAGCGCCAGATATCGCGGTCACCGATCAATACAATCGCTCTTGGAACGGGCTGCTCGGGGAAGAAGTATTTCCAGGTCAGCACACAGGCAGCTTCGGATAGGTCGCGAATGCCGGGCCAGTTATCGGCGATGCCTTCAAATTCAAGCATAGCGCTTTTATGGTGATCGATCCACACCAATTCACGGCCTTCGGCCAGGCGTTGCATATCCTCAACCGAAAAGGAGAAATCGGTCACGATGACTTGCTCCGCCTTCTCGACCAGATCCCAGGGGATGGGTGTGCCGTCGTAATCGCTCTCGATGAGTGTGACAGTCTCTCCCAGCGCATAACGGACGATCGCGCCACTGGCGTGCCCGTCGGGATCGTTGTGGTGGAAGCAGATGGATTTTGTCATGGATTTATAAGTGCAGGAATGGCGGTGCCATCTACGTTTGGAGCGGGCTCAAAGCCAAACATCTCAGCAATAGTAGGAGCAACATCCACAATGTGAATGGGTGGAATTGTATCTCCGCCAGTTGGAACCATTCCACCACCGGCAATGAAAATAGTGCGAACTTCAGGTAGAGTGCTGTCGTAGCCATGCTGGCCGTAGAAATCGGCTTGCTCGAAGACTTCATCGTTGCCGCGCCAGCCGTCCAGGTGGTAGCCGGGAACGGCCTGGGCAAAGACGTCGCCCGAATTATCGGAAGCAAGCCCAAGGTCCGCGAGCGATTCGCGCGGTAGCACACGCTGGAAAACGGGCGTGCCGGTTTCCGGGTCGGTCAGATCTTCGAGCAAAGCGATGATCTGTCCCTGCACTTCGGGGTATTCATCCAAAGAGACCGTACCGCCGCCCTTCTCGCGCCCTTCCAGGTTGATGTAGACGTGCACCGCGCCGCCAGAGCAAATGGCAAAGGCTTTGGTCTCGTTGACAACCACGTAATTCTGGCTGTCGAGTGTAAGCAGACCGGCATTTTCGAGGATAGTGTTGACGTAGACGCGCGAGTGAATGGGCGCCATACCGTGATCGCCGATCATTATCAGGGAGGTGGTATCGAGGTCGAAGGCTTCCAGCATGATGCCGAGTGAGTTGTCGGCTATCTGGGCTGACCGGAGATAATAATCTCGATAGGCATCTGCCAACTCAGGAGAGTAGTTCATCTGACGCGGGTCTACCATGAAGAACTGGTGACCGGCCGAATCGAAGGGATCTTGCCAGGTGAGCATCAGGTCGGGCTGGTAGATTTGGTGCACCCAGGCAGCTACTTCGGCCATGTAGGTAGACTGGCGTTCCAGCATATAGAGCAGGTTTTCTTCTGTTATCCAGCCATGCTCGAGAGCATACGAATCTGCGCCGGCGGGGAAGGGGCCGAACTTCTCGTTGAGCGCGTCCAGTAGTTCTTTCGGGGAGGCACTGTTATGCTCGACACCACTATGGTACAGCGTGACCTTTTCAGTCGTGATCTCCTGGATCAGGAAATCGGCTCCCGCAACTGCGCGTTTGAGCAGGATCAGGGAACCCCATTCGCCCTGTTTGAGCGCGGGGGCCTGGTCCGCACCGGAGTGTTCGGTGTTGAGCAGGACCGTGTCGTAATTTTCTACGGCGTCATCGGTAGAGTCGAAAACGTAGAGATACACCTTGCCCACATTCTGGATGGTGAAACTCCCCTCCATCGCCGGGCTGTATGACTCTGGCACGTCGCCCCAGCCTTCAGCGGTTGACAGCGAAACGTTCCGTTGATTGGAGTATGCATCTTGGACGCCATAGCCGATGGTGTAATCAGCCAGTTGACCCTCATGGGCAGGCGAGCCGCCCACGAAGAAAACCGCCGCAGTGGTCAGCCCGTTTGTGGATGCCGTCACCCAGATGGGTTCAGCATCGGTCATGGTTTCGTCGAAGCCGCGTCGATACCAGTAGAAGTCATCTCCGGCCACGTGAAAGCTGTTGGATGTGATGCCGGTATGGGTCGGGAAAGAACCGGATGAGATGCTGTTGTGCGCGGCAGCCGTCAGGGTTGGATCGATGCTCTGCGCATATTCCGCGCGGAAGCCTGCACCCGCTACCGAAGCGAAGTTGGGCAGCAGGCCTTCATCCATCAAATCGTAGACCATATCCGCACGTGAACCGTCCCATGAGATCAAGACGACGGACTGTTTCAGGGGCGCGTCTGTCGGCGGGATTTCTGTTGGGGCTTCTTTTGTTTCAGTAGGAGGAACTGGTGGTTCGGTTGGGGGAGGGGGCTGCTCAGGTTGGCAAGCCGGTAAGAGTAACAAGAGGCTCAAAATGACAGGGGCAAGCCAGCGATATTTATTCATCTTCTCTCCCGGAAAAATAGCGATAATTTAATATACCACTTTGCCACCCACAGGCAAGTGACACTCATCTCGAATTCCTGTATGAGTTATCGTATTTTTTTATGGCGATCAAATTCTTGAGAATGCTGTACAATCTCCCCATGAGTGAACAACAATTTCCCGAACCGACTGTTGGCGTTTTTATCTTCAATCAAAAAGGTGAAATCCTGCTGCTCGAATCACACAAATGGCCGGGCGCATATGTCGTCCCCGGCGGACATGTGGAACTGGGCGAGCGGTTGGAGGAAGCAGCCGTCCGTGAAGCAAAGGAAGAGACCGGGCTGGATGTCTATGATCTGGAGTTCATCAATTTCCAGCAATTCATTTATGATCCCGCTTAAACGGAGAGCACGGATGTGGTGTTGAACGATGAAGCACAGAAGTACATATGGGTGGAACCTGAAGAAGCATTGGATTTGGAACTGGATTCTTATACACGAACTTCGATTGAAGTGTATTTGAAGAAAAAAGGCCGAGCCTGGGCTTGACCAGTTTTGTTTATTTAGAAATAAAGCCTAACGGCTCCCGCATCAGCCGCAGGTGGGCGGAACGTGGACCCGGCTTGGGGTAAGATTCCGCTTGGGCGTAGAAAAAGCCTGAAAATGCTGCAGGGTACCGCCAATCAGGTGCGCCCCCGCATGAAGGCAAGTCTACAATTTACTCAGCTGAGCGAACAAACTCTGATATAGTTCATCTGGTGTCGTCAGAAATTCAGCCCCTTTTTGAATTATTTGTTGTCGGAACTTTGTCATGTCATGGTCGCATTGGACATTCAGTGGTTCG
>WOR8_10008367_pt1 | contig 12727 bp, 6 predicted proteins | sample DeeMarSeWOR38_10_FD_19890 | JGI IMG/M metagenome (IMG submission 19890) | reverse complement strand
CGGCTTTTGTATACAGTTTTTCCAGGGCCAGTACATAGGCCGTATCAAAAGCTGTCTCGGCCGGAACTTTGATATGCGGTTCAACACCTGTGATCTCCCAGGTTTCTCCTGTGGTCGGATGTGATGACTGGCCTGTGGGTACACGGAGTTCTACATGATAATCCCTCAGATAAAAAAATCCTATCGAGTGTGCGCCCCCGCTGGTTGTCTCCCCTATAATAGTCGCTCGATCCATATTTTTAAGTGCGAATGCAAATCCCTCTGCTGCGGAAAAAGTATACGCGTTGCTGGTCAAAACGTACAGATCCGCTCCGGTCAGTTTCCTTCCCGGCACATATGAGTAGGTCCAGTCCTGATCGGTTGTATTGCGCTTGGAGGAATTGATGATATGCACCGGTTCTTCAAAGAAATAGCTCAGAATCATCTGCTGCATCGTTGAATGACCACCGCCATTGTACCGCAGATCGATGATCAGGGCATCACAGTCAGCCAGAAAATTCATAGCCGCCACAGCGGTGGTTCCGGCATAGCGGGGATCAGCAAATTTATCAAACCGTAAATAGCCTATATTGCCGGGCATGTGCCGGATTTCCTTAAAATAAAAATTCTCCTGCCGCTCATGCTCATTTTTATCCGTAGCATACTTTTCTTTTTCTACCTGAGAAGCTGAATCCGGGGGTGGGGGATCATCATTACGCAGCAGTTTCAGATGCAGATCCTTGCTTACCGCCTGCATATCCTTTGTCAGTGCAGAGATCAATTCATCTACCGTTGTAATCGTTTCATATTTTTCACGTTTCAGGTTTTTCCGCAGCAGGGTATCGATTCTTGCCGCCATTTCTGGAAAGACATGATTTTCTTTTATCATCTCACATACCCAACCGATTATCTGCTCCTTCTGATCTGCATCGATATTCGCCTGTTGAGCACCTGCCAACACATTTGGAATTTTGAGAAAAGTTAGTATTGAAAATAGTATGAATAGAAAACAAGGATTGTTTCGAAGAAATGATGTTATCATGTGGGTGTATTGCCTGGGTTCAATATCCAAATCTGCAGACATATATTCTCCTTTCGGAAATCACCTGAAATCAAGCCCTTTCACTCAACTTGAATCACCTTACAGATATCACATCAACATCTATCAATTCTGCTTTACGACAAACGGAAATAAATGTTTTAGTTTTCCGGTATAAAGGCCGGCTGAGACTTTCCGCATTTAAATCCTATGGACCACAGGAAATAAAAGCGCAGAAATCGGATAACGATCATCAGCGGTTTGAGCAATCCCGTTTAAGTACTCAGAATTTGCTGGTATCTGAGCATACCGGTGGGAATTTTATACGGAACTACAAGAATGACAGTATATTGACCAACCATCTCGGCAGGGGCTTTCAGCCTTGTTTTACCCAGGAATATAAATTCACCTCCTTCAAGTCATCCTTGGTATCGGATCATTGAGCCGGCCCTGACACCTTTCGTCGCACCTTCCAATCTTCATAGATCGGCGGAAGCAGAAGACGCTCATGCTGCATAAGATAATACAGTAAATCAATTTTCTTTCCGCCGAACATATGTCCAATTGATGTGAGCGGTGAATCTTCGCTTAGCCGGTTCAGCCATTCATGCAGATATCCACGTGTTTGAACGATATAGGAAACTTTGGTTTTTTTAATCGGCATCGACCTCTCAAAGAAAATCTCGACATACTCCCCGGGAAACAGTACAGCATAATTTTGATCCTCTGACCTTAGTAAGTGAGACAGATCATTTCCGTAATTCGACCTGGCGGATTTGACTGTTACCGGTTGCCGTTCTAGCGGAAGAACCGGTGTCCAGTCCATTGCCACAAGATCTATTTTCCATACATCCGGCAGGCTACTTAGCCTTAAACATACTGTATCTTCCTTTATGTCTGAAAAGTCAAGTCTGATCAACCGGGTGAAAGGCACAAAATTGGCTTCCGGTAAAATAACACCGGCCTGATACCAAATTTTGTGTTTTTTAATCTCAACCTGTAATCCGCATTTTTGGATCCAATCCTGTAAAAGATCAGTTGTGGGACCTGCCTGCTCAAGCTGCCTTAAAAAGAGTAAGGTCTCATCACCCAGGAAACCAAAGACATTATGATAGACGCTTGTAATCAAATCGGTATTAATCAGTCGTAATAAGAGTGATCCATCCGCAGGCTGATCATCAGGTCGAACAAAGGATACCTCTATCTGATCTCTCAGAGCAGAATTTATAGTGACCTGACTCAGATCAGATTCCCAGTATTTTCCATCTTCGCATATAAGCAGTGGTTTTATATCCCGCCCTGTATGATCTTCCGCCCGCACCGGAGAAACAGATTGATAAAGCGGCCAGGGAATATCCTGATCGCTTAGAACCGGCATCGCTTCAGGATCATGCGTAACAGCTGATAATCTAACCGTATTAATATAATGGGTTTCCGGACGTTCATTGGTGATACGTAATCGAAGTACTTTTTCATCATTAGTCAGACCATACAGCAAACTGCTGGTTTCAGTTTCAAGCGCTTTTCCCAGTGCCGTACCGAATGCTTCCGCTTCCAGGTGAAAATTATGCCCGTTCCAGCTATAAATAAACGGGCAGGAACCACCGTATTCGGCTTCCTCCAGAGCGGGTTGATTTGGCCCCTGAAAGCTGTTGAATGAGTTCCAAAGCAACAACATTGCACTTACATTAATCAGGATACTTCTCCCGTTATTTATTTCATTCATAAGTATCAAATCGATACTATCCAGAGGCAAGGTGCCTTTAAAAGCCTCCCGTGCATCCAGATCCGTTGATTCCTTTGATCCAATACCGCTTATAGAGTCTACACTCATGGATTCTATACGCAGCTGGTAAAGATCGCCGTTCTTCATGACAAATTCCAGAGAATTGTTTTCCGCAATCTGCCTGTTAATCGTATGTACATTAGCCGGCACCTGATGCTTAAAGGTTGAGCAGCCCATAAAAACAATGAGTGTGGAAAGGCAAATAAGCTTATTCATAGACCACCTCATGTTACAATGCTATTTGAATATTCAATGAAAATATGGAATTTGACAGATCAATTTTATGGTCAGTTTCGGGGGTTACATTTTTCTCTGAAATCGAGATATATCTTACCACACCGTTAACATGTACAAAATCTGTCAGGTAGTACTCAAGGCCAATTCCGTATCCAATTCCCCACGACTGACTTTTCCATTTATACGAAGGATTTGGGAACAGAACAATCGACTGGCTCGCGCCTGAGATCCCAATCCAAGGCTTGATAAGTTCAAACGGCCACGCGCCTGAGATCCCAATCCAAGGCTTGATAAGTTCAAACGGCCAGCCAAAACGCAGTTCAAAAAGGGCCAGCCGATAGGCATCACTGTCATTTTCGTCGGATTGACCGGTTCCAAAATCCAAAAGGAAATGGCCTGTGAATCCGGCACTCAGGTAAGGATTTATTGCCAGCAACAAACCAAGATTGATGGCACCATATGTATCTTCAGCAAACGTCGCACCGATAGATGTCTGTAAGGCGGACATATTTGTGCTTAATCTTGTGTAACCGATCTCGACAAGTACATGCGGGTAATCAAATACACGTTCAGATTCATATCCTCTCCACTGCCATTGAAATACCTCCATGGTTCCATTATTTATTTCAGAGATCGTATCCTTTGAAATATTCTGTTTTTTTTTCGAACCAGGTAACCGAACCAGAAGATGATCGGTTGAAATCTGAATCACGTAAGCGATGATTTCCTGGCCATTATTTAATTTTATATTAACCGGTTTTAAGGCTCTGGCCGGTCTAAAATAATAATCCTCCAGATTGCTCACCCTGACGCGTTTGTCCTGAAATAGAATTGTACCACTCTGATCAACGATTCTGTTAACTTCAGTAAATATTAAGGTCTGGTTATATAAAACGGATGGTTCTTTTTTTGAGCCAGGAAATCGAACCAAGAGGTGATCCCGTGCAATCTGAATCACATAGGCATTGATTTCTTGACCGTCATTTAATTTTATTTTGGTTGGTTCAAAGGATCTGGCCTGTCGAATATAATAATCCGCCAGATTGCTCACCCTGACATGTTTGTCCTGAAAGAGAATTGTACCATTCTTATCAACAATCAGGTCAACATCAGTAAACATTACTTTCTGGTCATATGAAGAGCTATCTTCGCCTGAAGCAAATTCAACAATGATACCTTTTATGTTTACCTGCAGCAGTTCACCGTAAACGACGGAGCTATCATTCAGTACAATTAGGTCTGCAATGGCGGGTGCAATGCTTATAATTATCGGCATCAAAAGAGAGAGGGCAGATCTCATTTACACCTCCTTTAAATCACTGATATGCATAATAATGTTTTTACTGCAAATCAATTCCGGAGAACGCACATTAGGAATGTTTGATCAAGTCTAATAAAAAATATCAGGGTATTTGTCATACAAATGTTAAAAACAGGTCAATCTTTTATCTGTACATTGGTTATCAAACACGTAATGCTGGTATCGGAAAATAGTGAGGGATTATCGTTTTAAAATACGCTGGGAACAGGCCGATTTCAATAAAATCAGTTACACTGCCCTGACTAAAATCAGGATTGAATGAATCTTTCAGGCAGAGACACCGTATTCCGAACCAGCTCATAAACCACTATAATTTCACCGCTGCTCTTCGGATTTATACTCCAGCAAGTCTCCCGGCTGGCAGTCCAGTTCCCGGCAGATCGCATCGAGCGTGGAAAAGCGAATTGCGCGGGCTTTGTTCTGTTTCAGAATGGATAAATTGGCAAGTGTGATCCCGATCCGGTCAGCCAGGTCGGACACCCGCATTTTGCGTTTTGCCAGCATTACATCCAGATTAACCACGATGCTCATCTCTGTCCCCTTTCAGACCGTCAGTTCCTGTTCCTCTTTGAGCCGGACTGCCTGCCGGAAAATTTCAGAAATGAGCAAGACCAGCAATCCCCAGAAAATGCTGCCGATATCATCCCCTGCATTCCTGACAACGGAAAGCCAGTATACTTTCACTTCAACACCTGTGATGCGAAAGGGATCATTTAAAAATAGCAGGATTAATCCCCCGAAGAGCATTGCCGCCACCCCGATTCCTATAACCGAGCACCCGATCCATCTTATCCGATGAGCATTTTCCTGTACGAACGGTTTACCCTGCTCAAGCGAAATCAGGATTTGTCTCATTTTATAAAATATGATAAGCGTAAAAGCAATGATCAGATACTTCGACAGAAAGTAAAGCAGGATGTTTGTTCTGCTGGTCAGGGTAAATTCCATGGCGGCGACGTTTGTCAGACCTATATCGCTTAAACCGGCATAATTTGGACTGATTTGCCAGGATTCTGACCCGACTTCATATAAAATACCAAAATCCTTGAATGAATCATATCTGTATATCCCGGGATCGATCATGCCTGCAACCAGCCCCATGGTGATCCCGATCACGCCTAATACTAAAACCGCCAGCGCAAATGTGGTAATTCCTTTCAGAAAGCCGGTCAATTTTGCACCCTTTGGCTTCGGGATTTTTGGTATCGGCTGGTATAATGGCTCTGTTTCGTCCTTCTGCTGTTGGTCAAGTTTTTCATAGCACTCGTTGCAAATTCCTTTGGCTTTAAAATAATATACTGAGGGAAAGTCCCGGTCGCATGATTCACACTTCATGAGCACCTCCCTTGTTTGAATGATAAATTAATATAATACAATAATTATTGTTTATCAATATATTTATCATGTTTATCAATTATTATTAAATGATAAACAGAATATTACATTAGAATACCTGCTCCCTCAATATGACCGGTATATATCTGCGAGACTTCTGAAAAACTATTTTTATTATCATGCAGATCCCGATTAATCGGTATCGCAGGGACATAATATGGTATTATTCTTCAGCAGTCTCATCTGAATCGGAAATACAATAGAACGATTATGTTGTTGATATTCAATGCCCTGTTATTCATTCAATGATTTATATGCGCTTATTATTATTTACTTGTGTTGTCCTGACCCTGTGTTTACATATTTTCAGCATTGAATCAGGATAAATAATATATTCCACTTTTCGTCATCCTTAACTTGTTTCAGGATCTGAATATTTGATTTTTCATAGATTCCGAAACAAGTTCGGAATGACAAATGTTGTTTCTGGTAAAATTATCGATGATCATTTGTTTGTAAACACCAAGTCAACACAAGACAATTTATTGATAACGAATGAGGGGGGTGCACGCGAAAAGACTATCCAACTATTGTAATATTACCTATTGAATAGCGGGTAGGAAGCATGGTTCCTCATTTAAGCCGTTGCTATGGCGGATCGAAGGGCATACATTTTTACATAATTTTGCGTTTTTTGTTATTTACATCCCTTTTTTGTAATATTAATAATTATGATCTCAGCAGAAGGAAAAATTCTATGAAGTTTAGACCAATACTGTTCATCATCCCCCTGATTTTCATTTTGACCATTAGTTTGTTTGGACAGGATTACGGTTTTGGCGCCGGGATAATTCTTGGTGATCCGACAGGCATCAGCCTGAAATACTGGTCTTCTCCGACCAATGCCTGGGATGCGGGTATTGCCTGGGGGATAGGCAAGGATGATGCCTTCCATCTGCACAGCGACTATATCTGGCACAAGTATGGCCTTATAAGGGTTGAAAAGGGGCGTCTACCCCTCTACTATGGGGTAGGTGGGCGTTTATTATTCACCGCCAAAACTCACTTTGGCATTCGCGGGGTAATCGGGCTTGATTATTTATTTGCCGGTATTCCTCTCGACATATTTCTGGAGATAGCACCGGTATTCGATCTTGTCCCTGCCACAGAATTCGACTTCACCGGTGGATTGGGCGCCAGATATTTCTTCTGATCCTCTCCCCGCGAAGTTTACTGATCACACGGAGAAATCTTTGTGCCGAGAAAAAAAATCCTCCCGCCGACCTATTTCATATTTTTTATTATCTTAAGCATTGTCATACACTTTCTTTTTCCTCTCACGGAGATCCTTCGATTTCCATGGAACCTTTCAGGTGTTATCGCCGTTCTGTCCGGAACCTGGTTAAATCTTGTCGCCGATCGGGCCTTTAAAAACGCGCAAACAACTGTCAAGCCATTCGAAGAATCGAACCGGCTCATTACAACCGGAGCATTCAGGATCAGCCGGAATCCAATGTATCTCGGCATGGTCTCAATACTGATTGGCGTGGCATTGTTGCTGGGATCGACTACGCCATTCTTCATTGCCTTTACCTTTGCCGTTCTGACGGATATTCTTTTTATCCGGACCGAAGAGCAGATGCTGAAAGAAAAATTCGGCGAAGAATGGCTGGTTTATAAAAGCAAGGTCAGGCGCTGGCTGTAATCAATTGCTGCAATCCGCCGGACGCATTCCCTGAAATCGCACACACATTTGATCATGATCCGGAGATTGAACTTGGAATGAATGGGGGCTTTGATTTGCGGAATTTCATTTAGCTATTATCCGTTTATGATATAGTAGGAACTTCTGAAATATGATAATATCTGCCAAAATGTCATTCTGAGCTTGTTTCTGAATCCCTTAAATAGACCCTGAAATAAATTCAGGGTGACAAATTTTCTTATCGTGAATGTATTTTTCAGAAATCCCTTAGTGTTAAGTATTCACTGCGGATCGTCACAGGATAGTTCAGAGTATTGAAATAAAATGTACGATCTCAATACTCCGATAAAATATCCAATTAAATATACATAGCACCTTTTAATTTGAATATAAATATTGATTCAGTTTGTCATATTAAACGGTTTGTCAATATACCAGATCAGCTGACCGTGTCCGGCAGATAATAAATAATTGACAGGATGTTTAATTTGATGCTATATTTATTTTTTAAATGCAGAAATATTGATCTAAATCAACACTATACAAAGCTGAATTTGGTAACCTGTTAACAAGGTTCCTTCTTTCCATTTTAATTTATACAGTTTTACATTCGTATCCTATTCATAATTTGGGCAGTATCGTTCATTTTTTGACAATCGATCCTTATGAGGGCAGGGAGTTACTCTCTGAATAATCACCTTTAGAAGCATCATGGTAAATTAAAATACCGCTAATTGTTCCAAAAAATGAGGTACTTTGTTATGAAGATCAATTCCATTTCTTCCCCAGTTTCCATGTTCATATATTTGGTTTGTTTTTTTATCGGATCTATTATCAGTGCCTCCGGAGTTTTTGCACAGGATTCATCTCAGGATCCTGAACCCCTGATCGCCGGCGATTCATTGCAAATGGGAGAGATTACCATTCAAAGCCCATCGTCGGAAACCGAATCTGCTTCGGGTTCGGAAACATTACGTGATTCCAGCTCGGTAAAATATCCTGACGGATCGCTTCAGGGTAAAGATCCCGGAACTGAAATTCAGGCTGAAGGTTCAGTTAGTGCCTCAACCGGAGGCTCCGATTATACGGCGACTATGACATGGTCCGGATATTCCAATCCCTGTTTTATTCCCTACAGTCACAGTTATGAGTGGACCTGCACGCTTTACGGCGGGGCAAGAAACGCTACCGAGGGGAGCGGTACCAACCCCTCAAACGGGAGTGTTACGGCCTACCCCGGTCCCGGCCTCACAACCTATTTTTCTTTCAAGTATTGCTATGATGGTCTTGCCTGTTCCGGATGCTACGAAACCAAAACTGTATCAGCAACCACCGCATCGCTAAAATCGCCAACCGGTTTTTCCGCGTCGGATGGCGCCAGTGATAAGTTTATCAACCTCAGTTGGGGAAAGGGAACCAATATTCCCAATACACACCCTACGACCGGGGCCAGAGTGATCACCTATTATATCTATCGTGATGGAACTTATGTCGGTTCAACCGAAAATCTTAATTATCAGGCCAGTGTATTGCCCGGTGAAAGTTATAACTGGGAGGTGGCCACGCACTCGACATATGTATATTCGACCACATCCTCTCGCGTCAGTAATGTTGGTTCGACCAGTGCATTCCGCCCGCCGATCAACCTTGAAATAACCAAAGAGAGTTATATAGGGTATGTATATATGGTATGGGGTAATAATTCAGATTTTGCCACCCATTTTCGTATTTACCGTAATGGTCTGCTCATCGCAACCGTTCCGGCATCCCAGACATCCTATCAGGACTGGAGTGTGGTAAACGGCAAAGAGTACCGGTATGATATTGTATCCTATAATGATGCATACGATCTGGAGTCTGCTTCGACCAGCGGGACCGGTTCGTCCTGGCCAATGTATCCAATGGCGTCGGATGGACAGTACAACAACCGGGTAAAAATTTCCTGGCGGAAAGTGACCGAGTATTCCAGTTCAATCAATGAGGTTAAAATCGCCCGGGACGGCGAGGAGATCGGTCTGGTAAGCGCCAGTGCAACTACCTTCTATGATTACGATGCGGTTCCCGGAAAAATAGCCAGATACAGCATCCTTCCTCTGCAGTCCGGTAACGAATTGGGAACGATCAATGAATATGGATATATAAAGTCCAACGGTAAAATCGAGGGTAAAATCCGTACCCGGTCCCTGGCCGGAATCAGAGATGTGAAGGTCAGCGCAATGCCGGCGGGGGATGATTCGGCCCGTGCGCTTTCGTTTTCCGGTAATACCGATTATATGGTGCGGGAAGACTTCCGGAATTTTCCAGCGGATGCATTCACGATTAGTTTCTGGGTGAAAACAATATCCGGTGGAACGATGCTTTCCTATGGGCTTCAGGGAGAAAATAGTGTACTTCTTGTCAGAGACAACAATGGTTTGGCTGTTTATATCGGACCCGACTCAACCGGTAATACCGGATTTACGCTCAATGACAATATCTGGCATCATTTTGCCCTTTCCTGGAACGGCAGCGACGGGGCGACTGAAATTTATGTGGACGGCAACAGCATTTTTGATGGTTTTCTCGCGAACGGATTTTCGGTCCCGACAGACGGGGATCTGGTAATCGGGCAGGCCAGGCAGAATGTACAGGGATTTATTGCCGGTCAGGCATTCGCTGGTCAACTGGATGAAATTCAAATATGGAGTCAGGCTCTCGATCCTGTTTTTATCATAAAAAATATAGACAAAACACTGGCGGGCGATGAATCCGGACTGGTATCGTACTGGCCTTTCGATTTTCCCGGCAGATCCCCTGCCGGTCTTGCAGGTGACTTCACATTCAACGGCGGAAACCACGCCGATTTATACGGGGTGCAGACGGTGGGGGACAATCCGGATATCCATCCCTGGACGCTAACAGACCCGACCGGCTACTATTCGCTGAGAAATATCTACTATCACCTATCCACCGATTATGCGATAAGTGTTTTCAAGGAACGCCACGGCTTTGATCCGGGGGTGCAAAACCGTAAGCTGGAATTAAATATTCCTGCTGCAACGAATGTGGATTTCACAGATACAACTTCATTTACCCTTATCGGGCGAATCGTTCAGGTATTTGAAGGCGACACGTGTTTCATTGAAGGTGCCGAAATGCTTGTCGACAGTGTATTTCTGGGTCAGAAAACCAGCGCCGACGGAATATTCCTCCTGACCATCGAAGAACCGGGTTCGTACCGTATCGAACCCCGATATAAAAATCACACATTTGAACCTGCGTTTATGAATGTTAAAGTTGAGAATGACATGCTTGGTCTTGATTTCCTGGATACAAAACGGGATACACTGCAGGGTCAGGTAGAAGCATCCTGCAATATATATATCGGCCAGGCCCGCCTGAGGGTATTTAACAAAAACAATCCGGCCGGTCGTATTGATACCACCATAACGACAAACCAGATCACCGGATATTATGAACTGATATTGCCATCGCGCGAGTATACCGTTGAGCTGGTGGAATTTTTCCCCGAACCGCAGAATATTGTTATCGCCCAGGATGTGATCAGTTATTTCAATCCCAGACCGGTTGATCTGACTACAAAAAGTCAGCAGGAGAATTTTATTTTCCGAAAACCTCCCGGATTAAAGATAACCGGCTTACCGGAATCGGGATGTCCCCCATTCAATGTACCGATCATGGAAATGGGTATTACCTATCCGCTGCGGATCGAGGTCTTCGAAAATTTCGGCCCGGATACCTGCCTGTCGGATACCGGATTTGTCGTAATCTACGATGGTATTGGTGGAGATCCATCTGAACCGGATACGATCATGCTGGAGAACGGGATCGCCAGCTACGATATGGTGGCAGGATTCCCTAATTTGCTTCCGGGAGGCGCCCATCCCTATCAGAAAAATTTTCAGATCATCGCCAACGTGGAGGGACAACTGGCCGATTCTGTTCAGTGGGTACTGGTCGAAGGCAACAAACCGCGAGAGCAGACTTTTCTGACAACTTCTCCGGAACTTCCGTTTACAATTTTGCGCGACCCCCCCGGCGATGGCAGTTACAGTTATCTCGAAAAGAATACGACCACAAACACCTCCATGCGTTTTTCTGCTGCATTTGATTATTCAGTCAACGCGTGGGCAGAAGTAAAGGTGGGGGCAAAATTTTTATCGGGTTTTGGTGTTTATGTACCCAGCAGTTTCTGGGGGACCGTGAAGGGTACTACCGAGATCGGTGCTTCCGTTCAGGGACAGGCCGAATTCGGCCTATCGATTACCAATACACAAAAATTTACCACCTCGGGTAATCCTGACATCATTGGAGAAGAAGGTGACGTCATCATAGGTGCGGCAATGAATGTGATCTATGCGCTTACGGATGTCATTACGTATGACCGTGACAGTTGTAAGGTCGACGAATCTACCTCAATAATCATCGATAATGACGGATTTGCCACCACGTTTATGTATACGGAAGATCATATCCGGAATACGCTTATCCCACAACTGATTGAGATCAGGGATATCCACCTGGCGGCAGGATCTGATTCGGCAAAATTATATACCAACCAGATCGATGTATGGAAACAAACCTTAAAACTGAACCAGGATCTGAAGAAAAATGCCAGCTTTATAGAGAATCGCTCCTTCAGCGCGGGCGCGCAATATGAAGCTTCAAAAAAATTAGGGGCTTCGATTTCCTCCTCACTCGAATTCAACATGTATATTCAGAACGAACTGGCCGTCGCAGCCGGTTTTGAGGTCGGTGGTGCAGGCCTCAGCGGCGGTGTTTCTACAAAATGGAAATACAGTTTTGGCGCCGCACTGAATGCCCAGTTTTCAACCGAACGGACCACCGGTTATGTACTTGATGATGATGACGGAGGTGACTTCTTCAGCGTCAATCTAAAGCATGATAAAGTCTATTCGACACCGGTATTTGAGCTCGTTAGCGGCCGGAGCAGTTGCCCCTGGGAACCTGGTACCCAGCCACGGGATGGTGTTCAGATGCAAATTGATCCCTTTATTCGGCAAAATGTGCCCCCTGATATGCCGGCCACCTTTACACTCACACTCGGAAATACCAGCCAGAGCAATGAGGCCAGGAGCTATCTATTATCCGTTAATCAATCTACAAATTATGACGGTGCGGTCATCCGTGTCGGGGGGGTTGTGATCAGTGATTATCTTGAGTACGACATTCCTGCCGGTCAGGCAATAACCGCAACCATGACCGTTGAGCGGGGTCCGCTTGCTTATAGTTACCCAAACCTGCAATTGCGTTTCAAATCCGCCTGTGACGGTTCCATCGATACCACTGTTAATTTTTCTGTCA
>WOR8_10009442_pt1 | contig 12729 bp, 8 predicted proteins | sample DeeMarSeWOR38_10_FD_19890 | JGI IMG/M metagenome (IMG submission 19890) | reverse complement strand
TGACGAGCAGGCCCTGGTCAACAACCTGCGTATTGATAATGGTTTCACGGCCGTGACCCATGGGGAGAAGATATTTGAACCGGAGCCGGAAGAAGTTGTCCCACCCTCCGTCGCTGGTAACATAGTCGTTTTGGTCGGAGTCGTTGCTCCCAGCGCGCTCATCGGGATAATGTGGATTGCCGTCCGTGTAGATGTCATTATCCTGGAAGTAGCCGGCCTGGACAATCGCATCCAGAAACAATCGATCGAAGAATGGCATCTGCAGGTCTCTGCCCATGAGGAACGCCATGGCCGACCCATTGGTGCCGGCCATAGCAGTAGAGATCAGTGCCGCCTGCTTCTGGGGGTATCCGGTCACAGCGTACACGTAGGCGCCGGCAAAACCAAAATTTTCATTGTAGAAGGCGTAGGGCAGGCTAAGGACTTGCTTCTCAAATTTTCCATCGGGTCCGACCATGATGCTCTGGCCGAAAGCCAGATGGCAGGGGAGAAAAAGAAAGGGCAGGATCAGCCAGACCAGGCGGTTATTCATCCTATCGTTTCCAGGGCTCGCATGAGGTTTCGTTCAGCAACGTCTCTGCTTCGGCCCCTGAATCTAGAGGCCGAAACCTTTCACGGGTATGTGCTGAATGGGATGGGATCTTTTATGCTGTGGGTAGATACTAGCGAGGAGTCGTCCTCCTGTCAATGCGAGGGAAAGGGCGCTGAGGGAAAGCCGTTTTAAATCTGCAATTTGCAATTATAAATCTAAAATCCCTCACAATTGTCCTACTTTCCAAATATCTTCTCGAGTCCCTTGCCCAACCCCTTGATCACATCTTCTGCGGCCTTGCCGGTGTCCTGGGTTCCCTTTTTTCCTGCCTCGGCGAGTCCTTTGGCGGGGCGGACGCGGATCTTGGGATTTGCCAAAGGCCCCTTGAGTTTCAGATAGACGTTGGTTAGTTGTCCGGCCGCTTTGCCCAGGACCGGCACCAGGTCGAGCACTGTGTCCACGGTGCCCAGAAGTTCCATTTGGGCATTCATGTCCAGCTGTTCCTGAACCAGGAATACATTGCCATCAGCGTCCATGTTTAATGCTGGACTCAACAACCTGAGCTTGTTGACGTCCATGGTGCCATGTTGAAAGGTTGCGCGACAGGTTAAGGCGTCGAAAGGGATACCTTTCTTATTCATGTCCTCGAGCTTCTTTCCGGAAAACATTTTTTGAATGTTGACGACGGTGAGTATCTTAAACAGCGTATTGCCAAGGGGACCGATATCGGGTATGCGTCCAGGGCCGGCCTCTGCCTCCAGATTCCCACGCAGGCTGGCAAGGAGATCTTTTGTACTCCCGGTCCTCCCCTGCAGCTGGCCGGTCATGGTGAGGGGCGCTTGCACAGACATCTTATCAGTGTCGAGAAGTGAGGCAATTGATTGCAAGCTGACAGCACTGATATCAGGTTCGACGGTAAAAGGTATTTGTTCCAGGTTCCTCAGGTCCGCAGAACCTTTGCTTTGGATGCGGCCACCTCCAATGAGGACATGGAACTCGTGACTCTTGAGCACCCCTCGCTCATAGCCGGCTCTGAAGGTAAGATTTTGAAATTCTTGCCCATGGTACTGTCCGCGGTCAGCCTCGGCCTGAACTTGCGCAGTTAGTTTGCGAAGGAGAGGGGGGAGTTCAGACTTACCAGCTTTCTTTTTTGCCGGCTCTTCGGTCTTTGCCGGCTTTCCAGGTTTTGGCCTGCCTTTTTTTTTGGCTGATGGCGTTGAGCTAGGCTTTGACTCAGTTCCTGTGCTTTTGGCGGGCACAAGCAGACGATCTACATTCAGATTGGGCGATTTTGCCTGGAGCTGTGCCGTGGGCTCACCAAAATTGGTGAGTTGTCCAGAAAGGCTCACCTTCTGATCATTTGCCTGTAGGGTCATGTTTTTTAGTATTATCGTGTCCCCTACAAGCTCAATATTTCCATCACCTTCCGTAATTGCAAGGTTCTGAGCCGCCAGCCTGAAACCAATACCGCGGGTCTTCACTGTACCTTTGAGGTTGCTCTTCCCAGGATCGGCGTGGGGGTAATGGACATCGATGTTCATGTCCAAGATCCCAGTCAGTTTAAGGTCTTTAAGATGAGGAAAGAACCCACTGAGCTGCTTGAGATCCAGCCCTTCTGTGCGGGCCTTGCCGTCAACGACCAATTGGGGGGTTCCTCCTCCCGAGAGCTTGCCCTGGAGTTGGATCGGCGACTGATTGAGCCGCGCCATGAGGTCCTCTACGGTGCCTTCCATGGTCTCTGTGCGCTTTACTGTCACCCGCCCCTGGAGGTCATCGAGACGCACGCCTGCCGGGTGGCTTACGGCTTTTACCCCCTTCAGTAACAGAGAGCCGCTGGCATACCACTGGCGCGGCTTGGCCTGATCATAGTCTGCGCTTAGGTCAATCTCCGCGCTTCCAGAAAGGCTCTTGAGACCGTACTGCCTGAGGAGGTTTTCCACCTCAGCATCCGCGGTTCTCTCTAAGCGCATGGGCCCTTTGGCCGCAGCAGACACCTTGACCTTGCCGGTAAGGTTGGTGGCACGCGCCTCTAATATAGGCAAAGTTAGGGGCCCCATTCTGGCCTGGATCTTGGTGGCGGTCAGCACCCCCTTTTCCAACTGGAGGGTGCCGCTAATATCCTCTAGCTTTGGCAATCTGGATGACAGTACCGCCGACATATCGGACAGCCGTATGGAGCCTTGTGCATTGGACACAACAGTTTTCCACTTCTCTGACAGGTGTGCGAGTGGGAGTTCAGGCAAGGCTACCTTCTCTATAACGACTTTTCCTCCACCAGCCAGTGATGGCCGAATGATCTTCGCCCCCTCACCCAATTTTTTCCAGGGAATCAATGGTATCAATTGGGTCACAGGCAATTCGGAAGAAAGCACTCCATTCTTGAAAATTGGCTTGTTTCGCCAATCTTGCAGAAGGGCTGCAGCGCTGAGTGAAATATTGCCGAGGGTCACATTTAACTGCTCTACTATTATTTGCGTTGGTTCATGCTTTATCTGGTACGTGATCCTGGTTTTAGCCCCCGGAAGAGCTGTTTCCCACAACGAGGTATCCGTATAGGCGAAATCACTGAGATCAAGTTGGCCCTCGGCCCTGAATTTATCACCCAGATCGCCTGTGTAGCTCACATCCAGGGAAATGCTACCACCCAGCCGTTCTGCCAGTGATTTGTTTTTCAAATAGGGCTTGAGGGTGTTGACATTGAGATCAGCGAGGGTCACTTTCAGGTTCAGTTCTGGATTCTCAACGCTGAGAGCTTCGGTGAGCCCGGTAAAGGTTCCCTGGCCGCGCACGGATCCCAAACCGGGTGTGGCCTCATCCCGGAGCGCAAGCTTGAAACCTATTTTTTTGCCGGGAGCGAGGTTCGTAGCTTGGATGAGAACATCGGCAAAGTTGTAAACAGTTTCTTGACCCGGCAAGGTCAATGAGTCGCTTAATCGAATTCTACCCTCATTTATCTTGAGCTCCTCTATGACGATTGCCACCGGGAGCGGGGAACTGGGCAAGGTCGTATCATCACCAGGGGTGGGACCGCCTTCGGCTGTGGGTGTTTCGGACCCCTCGCCGCCCGCCTTAGTCGCTGCCTTCTTCGTCTCGGGGGGAGAAGGAGCAAGGTTTACCGCCACCACCAGTTTATCCAAGAGCAGCTTATCCACCACGACTTTCTTGGAGAGCAGGGGAAGAATCGACACCTTGGCATAGATGCGAGACAGGTCCAGTTCGCCGGGAAAGGCAGTGGCTCCTTTGGAGGTGAAGCCTTCAGCCTCCAGCCAGACACCATTGCTGATACCCCAGGAGAGAGGGCCGAGGGTAACCTTGCCCCCCATTGCCTTCTCGAGCTCAGAGGTTATGAGCCCGTTATACCGGTTCAGGTCGAAAAACTGAGGAATGATGAGAGCGGCGGCGATCACCACCACCAGGACAACCCCGACGACGATGCCAATCTTTTTCCATCTGGTTGATTTCACAAAACTATCCTTCAAGCTGAGCCACAAAGACAACCAGAGAGCCCGCTTCTATACTTATAATTGGAAAGTTAAGATGGAGTAAAGGGATGTCAATGAGTGAGGTGTCAGGTGTCAGGAAAAAACATAAAAGGTGAAACTTTAGTAATTGTGATTTGTGATTTGCAATTCTTAGTCGCTCTTCAATCTCCTTTACTTACCTACGGACGTCCTAAATCTATATGTGCCGGACCAGTGGACCTGGCCTGATAATCACTACCTATCCTTACGTTCCTGCGAGCTTAGAACATCGATATCTATGGCACCCAGTCGGTTTTTGGCGGCATCCTGCAAGTTCCCGGGAATGGAATCACGGATCTCATGCTCCACAAAGGTCAGCGGCAGATCGATGGTGTTACTCTTGTTTCCCGCCCAATCACGTATGAAGATTTTCATACTCAAATTGTCCATATCCTCGAGAAGGGTCATATCCGCAGGAGTTTCAAGGAAGAGATAGCCGGCAAACTCAGCACGGTTTTCTCCCTTAAGGAAGGTTTCAGCGGTATCGTAACCAGCGCCTGCCTCATGCAGGGTAGCAGCGATGTATTTCATGTCACCATCTACATCATTAGCCCGCAGGTAGATGTTCCAGGTCTCACCCGGGCGGACAGACTTGACCGCGTAATAGTCCTCGATCACCGGTGGCTGGCCCTTCTCTCCAGAGTGTTCTTGTTCGAATTGTGGTGGTTTTTGACAGCCCCACAGTATTGCGACCATTGTCAATACAATCCAAGATCTTTTCAGCATTCTTGCGCCTCCTTCGGCCAAGGGTTAAAGAAGTAAAGAAGAGAAGGCCCAGGCTTTGGGCTACCCCCTGAGGGGACTTCAATCGTCTATCCCCCCTTGCGACGGTCTGCTGGAGTCATCACATTTCGGATTGTAGATCTCGGATTTGTCCTTCGGACTCCCACCCTTTGGACGGGTTCCCGGTTTCGGATTGAAACTAAAACAGCTCAAATAAAACAATTATTTCGAATTCCGCAATCCACATTCCAAAATTCGCTATCGAGGTACTCCATTACTCCAAGACAGTTCGGCATCGGTACCAGCAAAGCCATTTGACTCTGACCTGGTCCAAAGCACTAGGTTTCCGGAACCCTAATAAATTCTAGGATTCCTCCAATACTGCCCGCAATTCCTCCTCTTTGTCTTTGGTTAAAGATGTCTGAATGATTTTGCCCTTGAAGCCTTTCAACCCTTCCAGCACCTTGTCCGGAGTGGCCTTGCGCACCAGAACAAACAGGGCTGATGTTCCCTGCGTCAAGGTATCACCAAGTTCCTTCATGAACTTGTCGCTAATACCGATGTCGGAGAGCTTCCCTGAGATCGCACCAGCACCGGCACCCACGGCAGCACCCAAAAGGGGATTGAGAAAAATCAGACCGATGAGTGAACCCCAGAAGGTCCCGCCCACTGCTCCGGTAGCGGTCAGATTGACTGCCTGGTGCAGTTTGACCTTGTCCTTGTCATCTTTGGTCACCACAACCACATCTTCCATGTCGATAAGGTACTCTTTCTGGAGTTTCGCCAGAGCAGCACGCATCTCGAATGCAGTGTGCTCATCATCAAACCCAATAACAATAAGCTCGCTCATTTCGTACTCCTTTCCTTACATGCCGAAAAAAGGATCTGCAATTGATCCAAATGGAGCCGACTACTTCATCCCCATAAATACCACTTCAAAGCTCTGATTAACGGTAGGTTGAAAGTAGACGCCCTCCAGCACAAGCGGCAATGGTCAAAAGCACGGGTAACTTTCGGCGCCTGTGGTTTGCTGTTTTACCCCCATGATTGCGATCTTCGGAATTTTTTGGACCCATGCTTACTAGTTCCAGGACCTCTCAGCAAGTCTGTCGCTGAGCCTTGCTCCCAAATTGATAATTTCTAATTGTTTTTTGTCAATACCTAGCCACGTTCAATCCCTGATTCGCAGGGTCCACCTCCTTAGCTCAAGACGTAGGAGAAAGGCGCACTCCAGAAAAGTGGTCACTTGCCTTGCTCACCAGCGCCTCTTATATTCTAGACAAAAGGGAGTGTCTCGGATGTGCTGGTAAAGATCGCGAGCTGTTGTGAAGTAATGACTGAGGTTTCAGGTTTCAGTGTTCAGGTTTCAGCAATTGTGTTTCTTTTTCCTGACACTTGATACCTGAACCCCGAATAGCTTGGAGATAGATCATGGGCACCACAAGTAATACCGCCGAACATCGACGACTGGACGAATATCGCCAGCGCCGCCGAACATCGACGACTGGACGAATATCGCCAGCGCAGGTCGAATTGGAAAAAGTGGGGGCCGTACCTCAGCGAGCGCGCCTGGGGAACGGTTCGTGAAGATTACAGTGATGACGGAGAAGCCTGGGATTTCTTCCCCCACGAGCATGCCCGCAGCAGAGTATACCGTTGGAATGAGGATGGCCTGGCCGGAATCAGCGACCGCAACCAGTATCTCTGCCTGGCCGTGGCCCTCTGGAACGGCCGTGACCCCATCCTCAAGGAGCGGTTTTTCGGTCTAACCAACTCCGAGGGAAACCACGGGGAAGATGTCAAAGAGTACTACTTCTATCTCGACAGCACCCCCACGCACAGCTATATGAAGATGCTTTATAAGTATCCCCAGGCCGAGTTTCCTTACGCAGACCTGCTCGCTGAAAACGGGCGGCGCGGATTCCACGATTTGGAATACGAACTTCTGGACACAGGGGTTTTCAAAGCTGATCGCTATTTTGACGTATCCGTCGAGTACGCCAAGGCGGACCAGGAAGACATTCTAATCAAGATCACTGCGGTAAACCGCGGGCCGGAACCTGCCGAGTGCCAGGTGCTGCCGACACTCTGGTTTCGAAACACCTGGAGCTGGGGCTACGAGGCAGGTCCCATGGGTGACGTGGCGGGCAAACCCGAGCTGCGCCAGATTGAGGGCCCCAAAGGGGTGTCCACGGTAAAAGCCACACATCCCGCCGCCGGGTCCTATTACCTCTACGCCGAAAGTGCGGATGAGATGATATTTACGGAAAATGAGACCAACACAGAGGAGCTCTACGGCCTTGCCAATTCCACTCCCTATGTCAAAGACGCTTTTCATCGCTCTGTGGTCAATGGTGAAACCAATGCGGTCAACCCTGAGCGTGCAGGTACGAAAGTGGCAGCCTGGTTCAAGGATACCATTGCGCCCGGGGAGTCAGTCACCGTGAGATTAAGGTTGGCAAATGTGGTCCAAGAGGCTCCGTTCAGAGATTTCGAAAAAATCTTCAAAAAGAGATTGGCCGAGGCTGACGAGTTTTACGCGGCTGTGCAAGTCTCCAGTCTGAATGAAGATGAAAAACGGGTTCAGCGCCAGGCTCTGGCCGGTATGCTGTGGTCCAAGCAACTCTACTACTACGACGTTGAGCAGTGGCTCAAGGGCGACCCCGAGAACCCGTCACTTCCGTCCCCTCGAAACCGCAACCGGAACCACGACTGGGAGCATCTGGTTAACTTTGACGTCATCTCAATGCCTGATAAGTGGGAGTACCCGTGGTATGCCACCTGGGATCTCGCCTTTCATTGTATTCCTCTGGTTCTGGTGGACCCTGACTTCGCCAAAAGGCAAATGGAGCTTATCACCCGCGAATGGTACATGCACCCCAATGGACAGTTGCCGGCGTACGAGTGGGGCTTCGACGATGTCAACCCCCCGGTTCCTGCCTGGGCCGCCTGGCGGATTTATAAGATCGACGCCAAACATCAGGGTCGTCCGGACCGCGACTTCCTGGAGGGAGTTTTCCACAAGTTTCTCCTGAACTTCACCTGGTGGGTAAACCGCAAAGACGAGGACGGCCACAATGTGTTTCAGGGGGGCTTTCTCGGTATGGACAACGTCTCTGTTTTTGACCGCAGTCAGGGCTTGCCAACCGGCGGCCACATAGATCAGGCCGACGGCACCGCCTGGATGGGCTCCTACTGTTTGTCCATGCTTAAGATTGCTCTGGAGTTAGCCCAAGAGAACCCGGTCTATCAGGATGTGGCTACCAAATTCTTTGAGCACTTCCTGCGGATAGCCCATGCCATGACCGCAGAAGGCGGCCATGGGCGCAGCCTTTGGGATGAGGAGGATGGGTTCTTCTACGACGCCCTCCATTTGCCGGACGGTACGTTCACTTCACTGAAAGTCCGCTCCATGGTGGGATTGCTGCCCCTGTTTGCCGTGGACACCTTGGAGCCGAATCTCCTCGAGCAGGTGCCAGATTTCAACCGAAGGATGGAGTGGTTTTACAACAACCGCCCCCGTCTGAGTGGTAATCTCGCCTGTATCTACACACCTGGTATCGGCAGGCGGCGGCTATTATCCATCCTCACCCGGGATCGGCTCGTGCGCGTCCTGGAGAAGATGCTGGATGAAAAGGAATTTCTCTCCGACTATGGCATTCGCTCTGTCTCCAAATACCACAAGGATCATCCCTACACCTTTTACGTGGACGGGCAACCGCATACAATTAACTACCAGCCGGCCGAGTCCGAAAGTGGACTCTTCGGTGGCAACTCAAATTGGAGAGGGCCCATCTGGTTTCCCATGAACTACCTGATCATCGAGTCCCTGCAGAAGTTCCATCACTACTATGGTGATGATTTCAAGATCGAGTGTCCCACCGGTTCGGGCCGGAGGATGAACCTGTGGCAGGTGGCTACAGAGTTGTCCAGACGTTTGATGCGTCTCTTCTTGAGAAACGGTGATGGTGAGCGGCCCATTTACGGAGGAATCGAGATCTTGCAAAAAGATCCCCACTGGCGCGACCTCATTGTCTTCAACGAGTATTTCCACGGAGATAATGGCGCCGGACTTGGTGCCAGCCACCAAACGGGCTGGACAGGTCTGGTGGCCAAGCTTATTCAACAATCTTGTGGCCAAGCTTAGCTGCGAGCAATAACTGTTCAGGTTTCAGTGTTCAGCGGCTATTTTTCTCTTACCTGACACCTAACACCTAACACCTGACACCTGACACCTGACACCTGACACCTGAACCCCGGGATTTGGTGCTTGTAATTTGTGATTTTTCCTTAAGTTAGTGCTAGGAATTTAGAAACCCATCCCGTCTATGGACGGCCTTATTTACTACAAAAAGTTTGAGGTAAAGGAGATATTACCATGAATACTTCCCCGCAGGGAGAACAACTCCCTCACGTGGTCATGCCGACCTGTCCAGAACAGAAGATCTTGCGAGGGCAGAAGGCATTGGTAACCGGTGCCAGCTCGGGTATCGGAAAAGCAGTTGCCGTTGCCCTTGGTGAGGCCGGTGCTGATGTGGTGGTAAACTACCGGAGCGGTGCAGAGCAAGCACAAGAAGCGGTGGAGGAAATCAGCAACTTTGGCTCTCAGGCCTATGCTCACCAGGCAGATGTTTCCCACGAGGATCAGATTCAGGCCATGTTCCAGAGGATGTTTCAGGAATTCGGAACCGTCGACATTCTCATAAATAATGCCGGGCTTCAGAGAGACGCTCCTTTCGAAGAGATGACCCTGGAGGAGTGGAACCAGGTGATCAGCGTGAACTTGACCGGTCAGTTTCTTTGTGCCCGAGAGGCGGTGCGTGAATTCAAGCGGAGGGGAGTGGTCAAAGAGGTGTCGTGCTCGGCGGGCAAAATCATCTGCATCAGTTCAGTTCATGAGCTGATTCCCTGGGCCGGCCACGTAAACTATGCTGCGTCGAAGGGTGGGGTGATGCTGATGATGAAAAGCATTGCCCAGGAGGTGGCTCCGTATCGCATTCGAGTCAACAGCATCGCACCGGGAGCGATACGAACTCCCATAAACACCACCGCCTGGAGCACCCCCGAGGCATACAATGACCTCATGAAATTAGTACCGTACAATCGAATTGGCGAGCCGGAAGACATTGGCCGGGCGGCCGTCTGGCTGGCCTCAGACTACGCCGACTACGTCAACGGCACCAGTCTGTTCGTTGACGGCGGCATGACCCTTTATCCCGGCTTCACAGAGGGCGGGTAAACGTTGTGGGCTTGTTAAGTAGAACTTGCCAAGATGTTGAGACTTCAATAGGTTAAGATCTAAACATCATATGGTGAGTCGGTTTGGAAAGAGAAACGACTTAAACTATCATTTGATCGAGTTATTCGAAGCCCTACCCGAACCCTAGCCCGGATTATTCATGAATCGGCTGCTCCGACAATTGGATACGGGGCAGTTGGAGTTGTCTTCAAGGTGCCCCTGTTTTTTCCCTTGCCCCAGTCCTTTTGCTGTGTTATCCAATAGACATATTTCCGTTTGGCTCCGCCCACTTAAATGAACTCGCCAGCGGCGCACGCTCTGTTCATTTACTAGAATTACATACGAGTTGACCATCTTGGTCATAGGGTGATAACAGGCAGAATTGCCTGCTCAATCACAACCGGCGTAAGGAGATAACGTGGCCGAAAAAAAAGATGAGAAAATAGAGGAAGCCCTGGTGGGTATGAAAGACCATGCTTCTTCAATCAGCCGGTATGTAGATTCATTTAAAAAGCGGATAGAGGACCTGGAGAAGCAAAAAGCCGAAGCTGAGGCAAAGGCCGCCAAGGCAGAGGAAAGGGTAAAAAATGCGGAAGAACAGCACGCGGAAGCTCTAAAAAAGCTTGGTCAAGTGGAGGCGCGGGAGAGCTCTAATTACGCGCCGTTGATCAGAGAGCTGTTCAAGGAGCCCCAACAGGAACTCCAACGTCAAATGAAGAGTCAGGGTCTATGGTTCCTCGGGATATCCCTAGCGGTTGTAGCTCTTTCCATTTTTACTAGTGTTTCAGTGATCTCCTTCTATTCAGTGAAAAGCATGAAAAGTGCTGCCAATATGACTCCTGCAGCACCTACTAAGATCGAGGCAAAGCTTGTCCAAGCCCTTGCACACCTTGATGAAAAAACACAAAAATCAATCGACAAGATTCCTTTGGAAACTGCGAAAATTGCCGAAGACATTTCCTACATCACCAGAGAACGGCGCATCGTTGAAGAAATTGCCATGGAGATCGAAAAATTCCAGAAAGAATTTGCCCCGGTTAGGTCGAAAAACGACGTTCGTCTCCTCTATAAAATGCGTTTGTCACCTCACCATCAGGCGAAATATGCTCTCTTTTACGAGGCCCTGAAGGCAAGCAGCCTACCAGCCGACCTTGTTCCTACGAATTTAAACGACTTCTACATTTGGGATAGGCAGATGCTGCACATATTCACTAGATTGCTTCGAAAAGTTGAGTCAGCACAATATGAGTACGGTCAACTCCCCAATGAGATCCTGAGATTCAGCAATTACAAGGATGTCATAGATGCCACCAAGTATGGAGTTTGGAGCATCGAAATAGAGGATTATTCACAATTGGTTGCGTACCTGGGAAAACAAATCGAGCTCTACAAGAAGCAGATATTGCTCAACAATAGAGAGCTATGAAAAGTAAAGAATCCAAGCTCAGAGGACCCGCCTTCGCCCAGGCTGCGGCGCTGCAGGCCCTGGCTTGGATCGACTCACTCAGTGGAGTGGTGGTGCCTGCTATTTCTGCTCGCGTCCTTCGACATACGCTTCCAAGAAGCATAAGCATTTCAACTCTTGGACAGTTCCTCACCACCGATTGAGGTTCAATCCTCCTTTACCGTGGAAATAATGGGCAGAACCCGAAGGACATACAGAAAAGCCTATGGGGTACGACTCCTTCTCTCGCACCATCCGGAGGTGCGGAAACTCAAGAGGTTTAACTCTCCGTCAGTTCATGGCAATAAGCTCTGGAAGTCAAGCTGGCTATTGATGGATTACCTGAACCGACGTGGATTTTCGGAGGGTGCCAACGTCATGGAGGTGGGATGCGGCTGGGGATTGCTGGGAATATATTGCGCCAAGAAATACGGTGCCAGAGTAACAGGTGTCGACATAGATTCTGAAGTTTTTCCTTACCTGCACTTACACGCCGAGATTAACCAAGTAGAAATTTCCACCTTAAAGAAAGGGTACGACGGGCTAAGAGGCAACCATCTCCACAAGGTGGATGTTTTGCTCGGCGCTGATATTTGCTTCTGGGATGAACTGGTCCAGCCTATAAAGAGGCTTGTTCTTCGAGCCCTGCGCACAGGCGTGCAACTGGTGCTGATCGCCGATCCCGGAAGACCACCTTTTGAGGAAATAGGTGAGTATTTCGTCAACAAAAGGGGCGGAGCATTATTGGACTGGACCGCACAGCGTCCGCGACGCAGTGAGGGGAGAATACTCAAAATTTGAAGTATTTGAGATTGTAGATTTCAGTATGTAGATTTGAGGCTTAGATAATCGGAACTATGGAATTCTGCAATCTGCAGTCTGCAATCTAAAATTACCATCCGCCATGGATCTATATTCTATCACCGATGCCTTGCTGAAAGAGCTTCGGCCTCTAGACTTCGGCCCCCCTGTCACCCACGTTTACAACCCCCTGGAGTACGCCAGAAAATCCTATGATCGATACCTTGCACTCTATTCAAGTCGGCCGAAAGAGATTGTCCTTCTCGGAATGAATCCGGGGCCATGGGGAATGGCGCAAACTGGCGTCCCTTTTGGTGAGGTAACAACGGTTAAGGAATGGTTGCGCATTCAGGCTACCGTGGGCACGCCCTCTGATATACATCCCAAACGCCCGGTTCAGGGTCTTGCATGTCCAAAAAGTGAAGTTAGCGGTAGACGGCTGTGGGGTTGGGCCCAAGAAACATTTGAT
>WOR8_10005795_pt1 | contig 12735 bp, 13 predicted proteins | sample DeeMarSeWOR38_10_FD_19890 | JGI IMG/M metagenome (IMG submission 19890) | reverse complement strand
CCATATCGATATACCGAGTCAACATTGTCGCGACTATAAAACATCATTAACCTGGCCAATTCTTTGAGCAGGTCGTCTCCTTTTTGATGACCAAACCGATCATTATACTCTTTGAAATTGTCGACGTCGATTAAAAGAAGGAACAAACCATAACGCTGCCTAAAAGCACGAATCGCTTCTCGTTTAAGGTTTTCATCAAAGTAGCGTCGATTGTATAGGCTGGTGAGTCCGTCACGGATTGAAAGCCTTTTGAGTTCTGCCCTCAGCTCACGTTCACGGATGATGCGATTAATTTTTGCCTCTAATTCGTTGATATTAAATGGTTTGGAGATGAAATCGCTGGCTCCAATTTCGATGACATCGGTATATTTGTATTCGTCCTGGTATCCGGTAACCACAACTACATCTATGTCCTCGAAGTCTGTTTTTATGCGTTTTGTCAGCTCAATTCCATTCATTCGAGGCATGCTGATATCTGTTATGATGATATCAAACTCACTCTCTCCAAGTTTCTCTAAAGCATCGACTCCGTCGACCGCGGTAACACTAGCATGCCCAAGCTGACTTACTACCTCTTGGAGCAAGCCAATCATTTCCTCGTCGTCGTCTACCGAAAGCACGGAATATGAAGTTTGTTTTTCTTTGTTCACCGTTATCATGCTGCGTGAAAAAGGGTTAGAAGTTGCGGCAGCCTGCTATGGCAAACAATAAATATAGCCCACAATCTATTATTTTACAACTTTTTTTCGCAGTGAGCTAGCTGGTAAAAGAAAAGGTCACAACAACTCCCTTCGTTCCCAGGATGGTAAGCACAGTTTTACCCAGGCTCTAAAGGTTGACCCAAGCATCACAATTTTGCTAAAGGATTAGATACGATTAATCTGTTGGCGGCTGAATACGATTAGTGAGATTTCTGCTGAGAAATCCATCTGACTGACCCCCAGTCTGAATGGGGTGAAACGAACACGGTGGTGGGCGAATGGAGAAGGAGCCTAATGGCAAAGATTACCATCATACGCAAGAAAGGTGAGGATCTGGCGGCAGAGCTCGGACTGGAGATAAAGGAGTGGTTCGAGCGGCGAGGCGCGGAGGTCTTTTTGCTCGAAAATATTGCTCACCATGCTGAGCAGAGCAGCTTTGAAGATTTTATTCATCAAGTACCGTCCGATAGTCTGGCTGTGGTGGTTCTTGGGGGTGACGGCACATTGCTCAGTGTAGCCAGACTTCTCACGGAGCAAACTATTCCAATTCTTGGAGTAAACATTGGCGGGATGGGTTTTCTCACCGAAGTAAGCTTAGAGGACTGCTACCGTTTCTTCGAAGATATTCTGGGACAGCGGTTTGAAGTGGAAAGACGCATGCGTCTCCAAGCCGTCCTATTCAGGCAGGGTGAATGCTTGCTCAACAGCACGGTTCTGAACGATGTGGTGATCAACAAAGCCGCTCTTGCACGAATTGTTGACCTGGAAGTTACCATTGACGGCCTTCCTCTGACAACCTACAGGGCTGACGGACTTATCGTTGGAACTGCTACAGGATCAACCGCTTACAATCTTTCCGCCGGAGGCCCCATCGTCTATCCAACGGCCGAGACTATCATCTTAACGCCTATCTGCGAGTTTTCTTTGACAAATCGTTCGATTATTCTACCGGGCGACGCCCATGTTGAAATCAGGGTGGGCGCCAAGGCAACAAATGTTACTCTGACCTGCGATGGACAAGTGGGATGTGAACTACAGGCAGATGATATTGTCCGTGTAGAGGAGGCCCCTCAACCCCTCTTTCTGATCAAGTCTCGCCAAGAGGACTATTTCACCATTCTCCGAAATAAGCTGAAATGGGGACAAAGGTAGGGGGGTGTAGATTGTAGATTTGAGATTGTGGATTGCGGAATGGGGAAGGCATGGAGCATAGAGCATGGAACATGGAGTTTCAGCACGCAGCTGGCAGTAGAATTCTGGTACAAGGTGCAAGGTACAAGGTGCAGGGAAGAGGAAAGAACAAGAAAGGCATGATGCCTTGTACCCTGAACCCTGGCTACTGGCTACTGACTACTGAATTCTTTCCGTTCATAGCTTGCTGCTGAAAAGGAAATCTGATTATGCCTGAGATCGCTCCCTTCAAGGGACTACTATACAATCAGAAATTGATCGGAAACATGGACGAGGTAATCACACCACCTTTTGACGTGATCTCTCCTGCGGAACGGGAGATGTATCATAGGCGTCATCCCTACAACATGATTCGACTCATCTTGGGACAGCATAAACCGGGCGACAATGAGGAGCATAACTGGTATACTCGAGCAGCTGAGGCACTTGCGACCTGGCAGAGAGAGGGGGTGCTGATCCAGGATCCCAAGCTGGCGTTTTATGACTACGAAATCAATTATCAAGAGTCTCCCAATCTGTCGAAAACTCGGCAGGGCTTTCTCTGTCTAGTGAAACTGCAAAACTTCTCTCATGGATCAGTACTTCCTCACGAACGCACCTACGAGGCGACCAAGGCCGAGAGGTTGCAACTGATGCTCGCTTGCAATGCGAACCTTAGCCAGGTGTTCGCTCTTTATCCAGACCCGACCCACATAGTGAAGCAAAGCCTGCATCAGGGACGTGAACAAGGGCCAGTGTTTAGTTTCACAGACAGCTACGGTATTCACCACCGGATGTGGCGCGTTACCCGAGCAGAGGTGATTCAGAAGGTGGTGGAGTGCATGAGGGATAAGCCGCTTTATATTGCCGACGGTCATCATCGGTATGAGACAGCCCTCAATTACCAGAAGCTCATGCAGCAGAGACACCCTGGAAGGGGAGAGCGGGCTTTATTTAATTACGTTTTGATGTATCTGGCAGATATGCACCAGGAGGGGTTGTCCATCCTTCCCACCCACCGGATGTTTGTTCAGCTGCCACAGCTCCAGATGGATTCATTCCTGGCACGGGCTGCCGATCATTTTGAAGTGGAGCGTTTTCCGTTTGATGAAGCTGGGCGCAGCCAGATGTTTATAGAGTTCCTCACCGCCCTATACTCCGCCGGTGATCGCCATTACATTGGTGTTTATGAGTCTGGGGCAGGTCAATTTGTACTCTTGAAGCTGCGAGACAATGTGCGTCATGAATCTTGGCTTGCTCAACTGGAACCACCCTTGCAGAAGCTGGATGTGGTGGTACTCACCGAGTTAGTCTTCAAACGACTCCTCAAAGTGGATGAGTGGACACTTGATGACGAGACTAAAATTAACTATCGACACGATGCCTTGGAGGCTGTAGAAGACGTGGACCGTGGTCTTTTCCAAGTGGCGTTCCTATTGAATAACACCAAAATAGAGCAACTGCAAGAAGTGGCAAATAGTTCCTTGTTCATGCCGCATAAGTCTACCTATTTCTATCCAAAGGTTATCGATGGTTCAGTTCTAAATCTTCTGGATCCCAATCAAGATGTACAACTCTGACGCTTGTAGACCACTGCAGGGAGAAACTCTGGACACCGCTTTCCAGGGGCGCCTAAAAATAATCCAGCCCGAGAGGGGTTATCGCTTTTCCATTGACGCAGTGCTACTGGTGGGGCTCACCCGCATTCGTCCAAGGGATCGGGTTGTTGATCTTGGGACCGGCTGTGGCGTCATACCACTACTACTGGCCTACCAGCATGCAATAGACCATATCACCGGCGTTGAAATTCAAGAATCCCTAGTTTCCATAGCAAAGAGAAATGTCCTCAACAACGAGCTTTCCCACCTGATAACAATAGTCCAAACAGACCTGAAGAAGATGAACGCTGCCATGGTTGGCGGATTAGTGGATCTGGTGGTGAGCAATCCCCCTTACGGAAAGTTGCGCAGCGGGCGGCTCAATCCCAATTCGAAAAAAGCGATAGCTCGGCATGAGTTGTTGGCCAATATGGGAGATGTGGTTCGGGCAGCTGCCCAACTCCTGCCACAGAAAGGACGGTTGGCTCTCATCTATCCTGCACGGCGATTGCCTAACCTGCTCAAAGAAGTTTGCATGAACGGATTTGCCCCAAAACATCTCACCGTCATCCACTCTACGCTCGAGTCAGAGGCGAAACTGGTGCATCTGGAGTCAATCAAGGGAGGGGGAGAAGGACTGCGGCTGAGCAAGCCTTTTGCAATTTACCGCAACGACGGCCAGTATACGGATGATATGAGGGCTATCTATGGGAACGCTGCCGCTGTCTCGTGAGCAAGGTTTCCAGACTACGTCTCAATTCAGGATCTGATATGGTCTCAAGCAGTCTTCGCTGTTCCTGGCTAAGAGGTTGGGGAGGCCTTATATCCCCTTTAGGATCTGAGGTCGCATGAGAACCGGTTGCAGGTGGACCAGACTGAACCTTGTCCAAAGTTCCTTGACGGAAACGCAGCTCTTTTATCTCTAGAGAAGGCAGCTCTTTATGTAACTTCTGCCGCAATTCCTCTGCCAAAAAACGGAGATGGTTTAACCACACCGAGTTTTGCACCCGTACCTGAAGCACCCCGTCTTTGAAAAATTCTGGCTGGGTTTGTCTGGCAAGTTGGGATCCCACTATCTCTTGCCAACGAAGCAGGGGTAGGGAGCCTTCGATATTGTTCTCCCACTTCTTGTCCTGGAAGAGTTGTTTGAGAATTGAGCCTATATGTTCAGGGCGTCTTTTTTTTTGCAATGTTTGGCCTTACGATAATTACATATCATCAGAGTGCAGGATTTCCAGAAAGTCCTCTGTACTATAATCCTCCAATTGATCCCAACGCTCCCTCTCGCCCTCGTCAACGAGGGCCTGGTACTCTTCGGGATCAAAGGTGTCGCTGATTTCGACAATCCAGAAGCTGTTGGCGAGTTGGTTTATCTCCAGATATTCCTGAACCATCTCCTCGGCTTCGTCGGCATCATCAGCTCTCAGGATAAAGGGAACAGTCATATACTCACTCTCGCCCACCTGGTAGCCAAGTGTTATCTCAAATATATAGAGCCCTTCTTCAAGATCAAAGACCATGGGGAAACTCCTTTCTCTCTCTGGGGCCGCTTTCCTTAACCGGCAGCGTTACCGTATACCCGATGTTGTAGAACTCTATAACACAGATCACAGCCACAACTACAACCGGGCGAAGTCGCTGTTGATAGAGTAGGTGAAGAGTGATGTTAACTATAATACAGCCTACAACTTCGTCAAGAAAAATTATAGTTGTGCAATCTCTAAGGCTTCCTCACTCCAAAAAGATGACGCGTAACTGGACGTTGATCTTCGCTTGCGATTGGCTCGAAATCGTGCTAAACAAAAACAGCTTGATAAACGGTTGTTGTTACGAGGGAAAGATAGCCAAGCCTGAACTCCCCATATAGGCTAGCCGCATGGGAGGCACCGCCAAAGAAAATCTTGACATTCTAGAACAGAAGATCAAATTTGCCCTTCGACCCCTGATCAATACCATTAAGACCTCGGGAATGAACAGGGAGCGTAAGAGTCAGTTAGATACTTTGCTTCTTGAGATCTCCGACCTCCAGCACAATCTTGAAACTCACTTTCAACAAGAGGGGTCAACCGAAGATAAGATTCGGTTGACCAGTCTGGTGGACTACCTTTATTCTCTCAGTAAAGGGGCGAGTGTAAAGGTGCAACTACCTGAGCGGCGTGAGTATCCAAGAAACGATATCCAGGTAGAGGTGCAGCCTACTGATGAAATATCTAAGGCAAAGGACATTCGGATTCTGAATCTCAGCATGGGTGGCATGCGGTTGCATTCGCTGAGTGAGCTCAAGGTTGGTAGTGTATTCAAAACGAAGTTGAATTCATCGCGTCACGGGATTATTCTTCTACGAGGAGAAGTACTCTGGTCAAGACCGAAACAAGATGGTGAAGGTTATATTGTAGGTGTGCATTTTTTGCCTATGGATGGAGAGGAAGAAAAAACTCTGAGAAGCTTTCTGGAAGAGTGGAGCACCTGAAGCAGCAGACCATTTTGTCTGCGAGAAAACTTGATTAAATAAAGGGTGTCCCTGCAGACGTCTGGAGAAGGCGAAGGCGGATACCCTGCTCGAGGTGTAAAGAGATGGCAAGAGACTACCGACCCAACGTAAGAGAAAGCAATGTTATTTCTCGCTTGGATTCTGCCAAGGAAGCGGCACGAGCTTCGGCCATTAATCAGCTCTATGAGGTAGGAGAGGATCTGGCGAATCGGATTGCCATGAAGCTGATTGAAGAAAATCTCATAGAGACTAAGAACAAGAAAGAACTAGAGCGCCAGCTGGCAGGCTGTATTAGAACACTAATAACAGCTGAGGATTTTGACGTCCAGTACCAGATCGCTCCACTCAGGACGGTAGTGCGACGTCCCAATTTCGTCAGCCTCTATATCACCGCTTTCATCATAGAAAAATTGATTAACCATAGAACCATTGTTGATATTTATGGCACGGACGAAGAAATATACCAATGCGTTAATTCCCGAGTAAGTCGGATGATTCGCATGTAGAAGCCCGCAGGTAATCTGGGATGTTATTGGAACAAGGGAAAGGCCATCATGAGGTGGTCTTTTTTTATTTTTACAGTGGCAGTTTGGATCAGGCAGCGAGGTATATAGCGGAAGGTGTTATTGGAGTACTAGAGCATTGGAGGAATAGAAATTCCAAAATACAAATCTCAAATATCAAACTGATAATCCGCCGAAGCTAATGCCATATGGCACAATTATAGGCGGAACCAAAATTGCGGGCTTTAGGTTTCTGTGTTCATTGTTCAGCACTTTCACTTTCATTCCCTGAAACCTGACACCTGGTACCTGAATCACACCCGACACCTGAAACCCTGAGATTTTGTGCTTGGGATTTGATATTTTGCAATGCTCTACCACTCCATTACTCCTCTAGCATGGATATTTCTTGAATTGTCGTTGCGAGGCCGCGAAGATGGCCGTGCAACCGAAGAACCGCAGGGGGTTGGATCCGAGGCGTACTTTAACAGTACGTCGCAGGGCCCGACATCCGAGGACGCCCGGAAGGACGGCCATATCCAAGGTCGCAGCAGGCCATTTATGAAATATCCGGGCTAGTTTAGAAACGGTAGGTCCACGAAATCACTTTCACCCAGAAATGGTGTTGGATAAAGGCACTCCATAATTCCCAGATGGTTAATAATATTTTTTATTTTGTTGGCTGCATTTTCCAATGTTCGCAAGTCGTCTTTAGATATCTCTCCCTGTTTTCGCCGCAGAAGATGTATCCTGCCAAGAATCAAAGTGAGTGGCCCATTGAAAGAGCCCTGTACGGCTTCTGTAAACGCACTCATAGTCCGGAGCCGTTCATTTTTTATGAGAGTATCCTGAATCCTCTTTAATTCATCATACATTATCTTGTGTTGAAGAATTGCCCTTATGCGCGCCTTGAGCTCTGGCCTAAAAAAAGGCTTGGTGATATAATCAATCGCTCCAACTTCAAGTCCTTTGACAATGTCCTCTTTATGTCCTGCCGCCGTAAGCATTACTATGGGAATATGCCTCGTATCTTCATCACTTTTTATAATCTCTGTCGCCTCGATGCCGTTCATCACTGGCATCATGATATCCATCAATATTAAGTCAGGCTTGAGTCTGCGCACAGTGGTCACAGCTTCACTGCCATCGGTGGCTGTGAGAACAGTCAGTCCCTCAAGTTCAAACTCAGCGTGCAGGATTTCTCTCAGTTCGTCGTCATCCTCAACGATGAGCACCGTGAGAGGTCTTTTTTTTAACATGGAAAGTGTACCCATATTTTCTCCTTGACTTATGATTGGTCTAACCTTGAATATCTTTCAGATTCAAATCACCCCACCGGTAGGATGGTCGTTGGCAGTATTAAAAAGAGCACGCCTCTTGCCTGACGGATTGGCAGGTGGTAAGAGAAGTAGTGTCCGGCAGCTGCGATTGTTGACCCTGACGTTCAAAATTCATGCTAAACTGGGCAGTAAACTCGCAAAATTCACAACTCAGATAACCTGGTGAAGATGTGGTGCTCATGAGCCCCTCCGGCAATCTCTGTGGGAGCCTCCTGAGGTGGTTTTTGGGCTGAAAATGGTTTGTTAAAGAGTCCTGTTAAGCTGGTTTTCCACCGAGAGATCCCATGGTCGATGAGGTTATGACTGTGCGCTGGACACCAGAAAGGAGCTCGGTTGGAGAGAGTGCTTGAGAGTTACCTGTTTGACAAACGAAATGATTGATACCCAACATCTGACTGTTGCTTTTTAGAAGAAAAAAGAGGCGATCATGACCGACCGCCTCTGATTCTCAATTTTGGTGGAGCTGATCGGGATCGAACCGACGACCTCTTGAATGCCATTCAAGCGCTCTCCCAAACTGAGCTACAGCCCCAGCCGCTATAAGCATCCATTATATATCAAGATGACCGAGAAGTGTCAATGTGATTCTTGTTGACCCGGGGCCTTGAAATTTGCTACTAACTAAGGTGAATTATATTCGTCCCAGAGTGATGGTCGAAAAGCAGTAAACCAGCCCGGATGTCTCACGAATTGCCGTCGCGAGTCCGTGGAGAAGGCTGTGCCTGCCCGCCATACGAGCGAGGCGGGCTGGCCACAGGGCAACCGCAGGGGGTTGGATCCGAGGCGTCCTTGAACAGTACGTCGCAAGGTGAGCTTGTCTTCCTTCGCTACGCTCAGGACAAGTTCCCACGTCGAAGGAACACCCGAGGACGCTCCGAAGGACGGCCATAGTATTCGAGCTCGCTGCGCCCTCAGTCCCGCAAGCGGGTTTCCAGTTTCGCGGTCGCAGCAGGCAATTCGTGAGACATCCGGGCTAGACGCCCACATCAGACCGATGCGAAAACATAACGTTTTTCTCGTTGACGACCACACCATTTTTGCAGAATCTCTTAAACTGCTTCTTGAAGCGAGACCAGAATTCTGTGTCATTGGCAGTACCGATAGCTGCCTCTCAGCCATTGACCGAGCTAAGGAGTGCCGACCCGATATCATCCTCATGGATCTTTCCATGCCCGATATGAGTGGCATTGAGGCGACGCGCCGGATCCTCGAAGAGTTGCCAGATACAAAAGTGGTGGCTCTGACCATGCACAAAGACGAGGGGTTTGTTGCCCAATTTTTTGAAGCTGGCGGCTCTGGTTATCTCGTAAAAGATATGGATGCCCAGTGTCTTTTTGGAGCTCTACAAGCTGTCTGCAAGGGAGAGCGCTTTTTGAGCCCGTCTATATCAGCTGAACATATCGATGGCTGCAGCGAGAGCCATGAAGACCAAGATCGCGCCAAGCTCTCACCCCGCGAAAGAGAAGTGCTCAAACTTATCGCAGAAGGAAAAAGCAGAAAGGAGATTGGAAAGACACTCAACATAAGCGTTCGAACTATGGACACTCACCGTACCAATATTCTCCTAAAGCTCGGGTGCAAGAGCACGGCCGAGCTGGTGCATTACGCAGTCCGCAAGAATCTTGTTGAACTCATCTAACTACCAACTGTAAGCGTACCGAAAGAATTCCAAACCGGCACTATTTTTTCTTCACGAAGAACACAAAGAGATGCAATTTTAGATTGCGGATTACAGAATGCAGATTGGGAAATCTTTTAGTTCCTATTTGTGTAATCTGCAATCTCAAATATCCTGTGTGGGGACTTCGTAGTTTAGCCAGGATGTTTCATGGATGGCTGTTGCGAGACCGTGGAGATGGCTGTGATGCCGGGCAACCGCAGGGAGTTGGATCCGAGGCGTACTTGCACAGTACGTTACAGGGGCCGACACCCGAGGACGCCCGGAAGGAAGGTCAGATATACGGTCGCAGCAGGCAACTCGTGAAATATCCGGGCTAGAAGGTGGTAACGATACTCGTCAAAAAAGCGCAATAACAAGGGCTACAGTCCCCAGCGCGAAACAGTAGGGGGCGAAATAAAAGAGTTTTCCCCTTTCCACCAGGGACCGCAGTACACCTAAAGCTGCCCAACCCACCACAAAAGCGGAGAAAAAGCCCACGGCCACAATATGCCATTCTGGATAAGTGCCACTGAGGTGGAATATTTCAGAGGCGAGGGCCCCCAAAATTGCAGGAATCGATAGGAGAAAGGAAAAGCGGAACGCCGTTTCAGGCCTGAGACCGAGTAGCAAACCGGTAACGATGGTCACCCCAGAGCGTGACACCCCAGGGCTGATGGCAGCTCCCTGAGCCAGGCCGATCACCAAGGCTTCCAGTACATTGGGGCTGTCCAGGTGCTTGCGGTGCTGGCGGGACCAGCGACTCCACACCAGGAAGAACCCGGTTATCCACAAGCAGAGACCGACTATGGCGGGTGAGGTAAAGAATCGTTGGAAGACATCGCGCAAGAGCAATCCGATCACGGCAGTGGGCAGGGAACCCACCAGGATCATGACCGCCATTCTTACGCCACTACCTGAATCAGTGGGAGCGGGGGCAGGTTGGCCTGATGGAGTGCGGCTGAAAAACCTGAGGCAGTCCGTAAGCATCAAAAGAAGGTCGGCACGAAAGACCACGAACACTGCCAAGAGGGTAGCGACATGCACTGCCACGTCGAAAAACAGTTGGGGTTCCCGGAGACCGAATAGATGCTGCGCCAGCGCCAGATGCCCTGAGCTGCTGACCGGAAGAAATTCAGTGATGCCTTGCAGAACGCCGAGACACAAAGCCTGCAGGATGTTCATAGACTACTGCTTTCGCACCGAGGAGTCCAAACCGTGGACGTAAGGCGACATGGCGCAATCCTCCAGCAACGCTCACGATCCAGCTGCAAGGCTAGAGATGGGAATGTGAGGGCAGGGAGTATATTCCTTCACACGTGTTTTCACAATCGGGCAGTTTAGGGAGCGTGGTTTTCGTTAATAATCTTCCGCTCCGAGAGGGCGGGAAAAAGTGTATTTGGCAGGTTCCACCACCAGTTTCTTTGCAGCCTCGCCAGTATTGCCCCCTAATGCGCTGAAAGGTAGAGAAACGACGAAGAAAGCAGTCCCAATTACAGTTGCCGCAAGGCCCAGAGGTCTGAGCAGCACCAAGTCAAATATCATAGACGCTGCATTCCTGTCTTCTCCAGTAATATACATCTTCTCTTTTGCTAGGGCAGGAGATGCCGCCCAGGTGAACAACAGAACAGCTGCGACCAGAAAGACCAGTGACTTCTTCTTGACAGTACACATGCGGATACCCTCCTTGCGAAAAGGGCGGCTTCGAGGCTCAGTTCCGCCCACTAATATTTGGGGAATGACAGAGAATAAATCAGCAATACGGTACCTTACCACAAAAGTACCTGAGTATGCTATGCAAATATTGTACCTTTCAAAACGAATAGTCACCGCAATCCAAATCGTCTGCTTTATGCTGCTGAAGAGAAAAGAAATCGGAAGTCTATGTCATATGTCTTACGTAATAATATCCAGCGTTTTTTCTGGACTTTTACTGGGTGGAGAGCTAAACTTTCTGAATGTGAAAAACCGTACCATATATACCGCTTTATGATTGACCACGACGAGCTGGTATCCATCCGGTCACGAGCTGAAAGGAGATCTGCTATGAGTTCGACCCCACAACACTGCCCAGGATACGAATCCTTCAAGGATCTCAAATCATTTGTCTGCAAGTGTAACAATTGTGGTAAAGAGAAAGAGATCTTTTCGGACGAGTTCAACAAAACTCACACCTGTGCCGGATGCGGCACGAGCATTGATTTCACCACCTGTTCTTTTGAGGCAGGGGGTGGGGACCGCACTCCCCGTTAAGAGTCCAACCTCTTGCTGCCACACTGCCTCTGGTGCAGGTTCATTTAGTTAGTTCTCAGAGTACCAGACACCAATTTCTCTGTGTCATAGCCGGCGTGAAAGGTATTGATGTCGGGTGCGCCCACACGACCGATGGAATAGGTTAGCCATTGCACGGCTAAGACGAGATCAAGAAATTGCTGCAAAGGCTCATTGGTGGGTGGCAGATTCACCATCTCAATTGGGTTATTAGCGTGGATGGCCAAGTGAGGCTGGTCAAGCGATTCAGACTGGATCCAGATAATGCGTGCCTCAAAGAGCTCCTGGAGCACCGGGATTACTTCCACCGCCCGGGCGGCAGTGTCGTCGTCGACAATGAGGAAAGCGACGGTGTCAGACGTACGGGTGATAAAATAATGAGTGTGGCAGTATTCCTCGATGCCAGTGAAGTGAGCCACCCGGTTGAATTCATGCATCTTGTAGCTGGCGAAACGGGCAACGATTCTTGTCCAGCCGCTGCCAAGAAAGAATATTTGACCACTTTTGGCCCAGAGAACGGCTTTGGAGAACAGCGGTTCGTGGAAAGCGGCTGACAGCAGACGGCGAGTATGGGCCAAAAGAGTGTGCCAGTCCAGCTTGCTCTTCGCCGCTCGGATGAGGGTGAGAAGGACAGCCCAGAACGTTTTGGTTTGGGCGACATCATGGTGGTAACCCACGTATTGCTTTGCCTGTTCATCTTTGTAGTTTGTCTGCTGGAGTTCCTCTGCAGGCGAGGCGTGGATAGGCCATACCACAGTTGCCAGTTGTGCCAGGGGGCTTTGTAGACTATCGGTCACTGCCACCACCGGCGCGCCCACGCTCAGAGCACGTTTTGCTCCCTCCAACACCCGTGCGGTACGGCCGGAGACACTGATGCCGATGAAGAGATCCCCTGGTTTCAAGTATTGGGCGGTTTGGCTGGCTTCCAGAGAGGGCAACCCTGAGACCTGGCCACGCTTTTCCAACAGCCAGTGGCCAAATAAGGCAGCGCAATGAGAATCCCC
>WOR8_10005760_pt1 | contig 12735 bp, 11 predicted proteins | sample DeeMarSeWOR38_10_FD_19890 | JGI IMG/M metagenome (IMG submission 19890) | reverse complement strand
GACATCTGCCCGCTGTCTAAACACTGTCAGGCTTTTCAATCCCGGCAGGTGGCCAATTTTCCAAAACGCAGGAAGCGCGCGGCTGCACCGCAATATCACATTGCGGTCGGCGTTGTGTTTAAAAACAATCGGGTTTTGATCACCCAGCGCAAACCGGATGGGCTGCTGGGCGGCTTGTGGGAATTTCCGGGCGGCAAAATCAGAGATGGCGAGCCGGCCGAAGCAGCCTGTATCAGAGAAATCAAAGAGGAAGCGAACCTGGCGGTGGAAATCGACCGCCATCTGACACAGGTCAAACACGCCTATACGCATTTTAAAATTATCATGGAGGTGTTTTGCTGCAAATACGTATCCGGTAGAGTGTATTTACGCGGGCCGGTGGCTTTTCGCTGGATCCGCATCGATGAATACCAAAAATTCCCGTTTCCCCGGGCCAATCATAAATTCATCCCGATGCTCAAAGCTTTTCAGCTTACATCCGGAAGCGGAAACCCTGACTGACATGACGGATATCCTGCTCGTACAACCACCGATTCGCGATTTTTATTTAACAGCCAAGCGCACCGTACCTTACGGGCTGGCCAGTATAGCTGCCGGTCTGAGGGCAGCCGGGTTCTCCGTTCAGATTTTAGATGCCCTGGCCACACAGCATTCGCGCACGCTGGATCTGCCCGCTGAAATGTCGTATCTGCGCCCCTATTATGATAAACCCGATCGGTCACCCTTCGCCCTGTTTCATCATTACAAACACTTTGGTTATAGCTTTGAGACCATTGCACAGCAGGTTAAAGCAGCACAGCCGTTTCTGGTGGGTATTTCCTGCCTTTTTACTGCCTATGCAACCGAGGCCATCCACACCGCCGAGGCCATAAAGGCCCATCGCCCGCAGTGCAAAATTGTCATGGGCGGTCACCACCCGACCGAGCTGCCCGCGCAGGTAATGGCCTCACCGGCCGTCGATTTTGTCATACGCGGTGAAGGTGAAGTGTCAATGCCATTGCTGGCCGGAGCGCTCTGCAACGCAAAAGAACACGAAGACATACCCGGCCTGGTTTTCCGCAAATCCGACGGAAACCTGCATATCGGCAAAACGGCCATCATGAACAACCCAGATGACTTCCCGTTACCCGCAACAGACCTGTTCAATCAGCATTATTACGGCCGCCATAAAAGAGCCGCAACGGTGATTGTCGCCAGCCGGGGATGCCCCTTCAGCTGCACCTATTGTTCGATGGGGGCCTCTTCTGCTTTTCCTCATCGCAGAAGAAGCGTTGCCGGGGTCATCCGTGAGATCGAAAGAGCTGCGGATCAGAACGATATCGGATTTATCGATTTTGAAGATGAAAACCTATCGCTGGATCGTGCCTGGTTTTTACGGTTGTTGGAAGCCATTCGCAAACGCTTTAACGGCGACTTGCCGGAGCTGCGCGCCATGAACGGGCTGATGCCGTCAACGCTGGATGAGCAGGTCATTGCCGCCATGCGGGCGGCCGGTTTTAAAACATTGAACCTGTCGCTGGGAACCACGGCAAACGCGCAACTGAAACGATTTCAGCGCCCCGACGTTCGCAGGGCATTTGAGCGGGCTTTAGAGCTGGCCCGCCTGAACGGCCTGCAGGCAGTCGGTTATATTATCGTCGGAGCCCCGTTTCAAAAACCCGCCGATTCGGTGCAGGATCTGCTGTATCTGGCCGGGCACCGCATCCTGGCCGGCACCTCGGTCTTTTACCCGGCACCGGGCAGCAAAGACTACGCCAGGTGCGCCGCGCTGGGTTTGCTGCCCGAAGCGTTTTCCTGTTACCGGTCCAGCGCCCTGCCCCTGTCGCATACCACCAGCCGCTTGGAAACGATCACCCTGCTGCGGCTGAGCCGCATGATTAATTTCATGAAATCGATCGTCGATAGCGGTCTGGCGCTACCGGCTCCGGCACCGGCCGCCGATAGGATCGTCGATTCAACGGACCGCAGGGCTGTTGGAATGCAACTGCTGCAATCCTTTCTTTACGATGGAAAGATCAAAGGGGTCAGCCCGCAGGGCGAGGTTTATGAACATGCGACATCTGTGGAATTGAGCCGAAGCTTTCTTGCCGGCCTGAAATCGACTAATATAAAGGGAGCGCGGGTGAGCTGCAGATGAAAACATATGACCCCCGCATGCATTCAGCCGAGCATATTTTGAACCGGACGATGGACCGGTTGTATCAGTGCGGCCGATGCTTTAGCGCCCATATCGAGCGCAAAAAATCCAAGTGTGATTACCGCTTCAAAAAGGAGTTGAGCGCAGCTGAAATCGATGAGATCCAGGCACAGGTCAACCGCATTATCCACTCGGACCTGCGGGTACGCGAATATTTTGTGTCTAAATCAGAGGCCGAAAAACGCTACAATATCTCAAAACTGCCCGCCGATGCCGGAGACCGGATTCGGATCATCAGCATCGGTGATTACGATCACTGTCCCTGCATCGGGCCCCATGTCAATTCAACCGCTGAAATCGGCACATTTAAAATTACCTCCACTTCCTTCGCTGACGGTGTTCTGCGCATTCGCTACAAACTCGAGAATTGAATATCCTGCGTCAGCAATCCAAAAACCTTCACAGATAATTAGACCCCACCAGCTTTTTTGGATTTGTATGGATAGAAATTAGCAATAGACTTTTTGAATTGAATTAAAATTTAAACCTATTTAAAAAATTGTGGATAAGGGTTCATGGCAAGGCGCGGTTCGGCGAGAAAGCGGAGCATACACGATAGTATGTGAGCATTTTGAGACGAATCGCAACACAGCCATGGGCGCTTATACGCGCTTTTTTAGATGGGTTTTAGAAGAGTTGGAGGCGGGACCGATAGGCCTCGATCACCTCTTGCGGATCATCGGTGATCACAATGTTTTCCTGAATCCAGGCAGGCGCCCTGCCATGATGGATCATGTCATGAATCTGCTGGTCGACGCCATTCCAATACCCTTTGCAGCTCTCGGTATCGAACAGGATGACCGGGACCTGTTCCAGAATGGAAAGCTTCATGTTGCAAAGGGTAATCCCCAGTTCTTCCAGCGAGCCCAGACCGCCGACATTAAAGATCGGAAAAGATGCCACCTCAAACCATTTTTGCCTGCTATGCCGGCAGGTAGACTGAAAGACCTGGCAGAAATCAACGTCGGTCGTCAAGGATTGATCGGTAATATCCAGAAAATTGGCGCCGGACAATATACCCCGGTTGCGTGCCAGGGTATTGGCCTGCTCCATGACCCCGCTGCCGCCCCCGGTAACGATGCCGATACTCTGACCCCAGAATGCAATCAGGGCATCCATAAGATCCCCCAGACGCCCCTGGCCTTCTTTGGAAAGCCGCATGTTGGAGCCATAAAAGGCAAACAGCATTGACTTGTGAAAATCAGCCAACCGCTCGGGCAACACAAAATAACCCATGCCGTCGCGCATGGTGTGAACCATCAGACAACCGTTCAATCCGGATACCCAGTACACTTCGATACCAAACGCGTGGTATTCCTGCAGGCGATTGTGATCCAGCTGCGAGAGAAAGGGGCCATGTTCGCAGGAAGGTTCGTAAAAATAGAGGGCCTTTATTTTCCCGTCGCAGGCTAAATTGATGATATCGCGATGTTCGATCAAATTCGGAAAATATTTAAGCGCCAGCACACCCGGTGAATGCTTAATGGATTCGGCAAGTTTGGAGGTCGCATATTCATGGCTGCATTCACTGGTCGGCGAAAAGTCCCGCCGCGCGACGGCACACAGGGCGCGGGTGGCTTCGCAGGCATTGCCGGGACCGTTAAAAAAGATGCGCGCGTTTTTAATGGCATCCTTTTTACCTTCAATCAGCACGACCGGTTTGTCCAGGTAATGACAGCTGTTGCGCTTATGGGGTTCGAATTTTTTTTCCAGCTCACGCATTTGCCGGTAGCTGAAAAAGGAATCGTTGGCGGTATCATGTTTTAAACGCACACTGTTTTTGGATTTAGCGGCATTGTATACTTTGGCGCTGATCAGAGGATTAACGATCGGGTGCCGGGTGTGGTTGACGATTTCAAGGTAAATCCGAATGCCACGGGTCTTGATGGGATCCAGAACCGTCGCCGGCAAATTCCGCCCCAGTTCAAAACCGCTTTGCAAAACAACATAATGCTCATTGAGGTACATCGAGCAGGTGGTCACCGCGCCTTCACCCGGCGCGATATTCAGTGCGGGCACTGACTTGCGCACCTGGTATCGATTTAACAGCTCTCGCCCGTCTTCGCGCAGCAATATACGACCCAGCGCTTCCTGGTCGAGAGGCTCCTTTAGTTCGCAAATGACCTTATGGGGGGCGATGACAATGCTGCCGTCGGCCGAAATAGTGGTGGAGGCCGGTAATTTGAGCTGTGAGCGTTCGATGGCTTCCAGTACTTCATCAGAGGTCAGAAGCGCATCAGGATCGCAGAAGACCAGTCGCCCGACCGGCAGCCCCAGGGTAAAGAACTCCCGCAGTGCCATTAGACCGGGATAGCCCGGAATCATCGGAGAGGCAACCTGCTTGAGCGTAATACGATCACCCCTCAGGTCATCGGCGTTTGGCGGCTCACATTTGATCTGAACACCCAGCCGCGCAATTCTGGATCGTTCACTGAAAACGAGGTCTTCAGTTTGATTTTTAAGCCGCTCGACGAGCTGATCGTTTAAACCGAATGTCGTCTGAAATGTTATTGTCCGGGAGTTTGAATTCAATATTTTTGTGATGATCCCGTCGTCGGATTGTATCAATCCGCGATAGGTTAGATTTTCCTGATCTGCGATAGCCATGTATCATTCCTCAATTCAGCTGCAACAATTCTAAACCATTTGACAATCGCTATAGATTGACAGCGAGCCGATGACAAATTTTCATTATATCGTTAAAAAAGGGTCGGATCCACAAAAATTAAGTATTTAAACGCCATTAACAAGCGGGTGATATCAGAATTTCAGGCTAAAAAGGCCGGCGGAAAGGTAAGTTCAGGATATACCAATCAGAAGACGGTTGTGTACCGAATTTTCCAATTTGTCGCTTTGCTGGTTATAAGTTCGGGTTTTCAATTAACATGTTTTCGATGATCTTAATCAATGATGTATCGGTAATCAATTCATCTCTTATTGTATTGAGCTTTATCTCCTTTAACATCATCTTATCAAGAACCCACCCGAACCCCAGTTGCTCAAAATAAATGATTGTCTCCTTATCCATTTCTAAAACGCAACCTCCGATCAATATGTAAATTTCGCTGTGCTGGCGTCGAATATATTATGTCGGCCCGTAACTGCAAAAATAAAAGCGGACCTCCGATGATCTCTTAGCGATCAAATCCTAAAACATGCTGATTTCCATGTAATTTATATATCGTCACTTTAAGCCAGGAGCTTTAGGGAATAATTGGTGTTGGAATATCCAACACTAAAAATGGTCTTAAAAATGCATCTCGTTTCAGAGGACAGAGGTCAGAGGTCAGAAAACAGAGGAAGGCCATCGAAGTCAGGGGCTGTGAATAAAAGCATGCAGGTTTGATTTTATTTGACAGGGCAGAGCCTTACCCCTATCATTTGTGCAATCGATTGACCGCAAAAATTAGCCAACAGGAATAAAGCTGAAAAATAAGTATTTATCGGTATGAGTATTTTAAACGAAATACCACAATCAGACTGGCACAACGGTCAAAATCCGATCGGGCTGTTTGTGTGTGATTTTGACGGGACCTTACTGCGATCAGACCGCAGTTTTTCAAGTGACGACCTTGAGGCCCTGAAAAGGCTTGGTGAGCTTGGTATTGCGAGGGCAATTGCGACCGGCCGTTCGATTTACTCGATCAACACGATTCCAATTTCAACCCTGCCGGTGGATTTTATCATATTTTCCAGCGGTGCCGGCATCAACCGGCATCCCGACGGCTTGACTATTCGCAAAAGCGGGCTGGAGGCGCATCAAGTGCGTCAGGCGATTCAAATATTGCAGGCTCACCAGCTTGATTTTATGGTTCACCGCCCGATCCCGGACAACCATGCATTTTGCTATTTTGAATCATCAGCAGATAACGCGGATTTCAACAGGCGCATTGAGATATATCATCAATTTGCCGAACCGCTGGGCGATAAACATGATGGCTTCGACATGGCGACCCAATTGCTTGCCGTCGTTCCACCCGACGATAACCGACCGTTAATCCAGACACTGCGAACGGCGTTACCGGATTTTAGCATCATCCAGACGACGTCGCCGCTGGACGGGCGTTCCACCTGGATTGAGGTCTTTCCGGCAACCGTATCGAAAAGCTCTGCCGCTGCCTGGCTCGCAGAAATGTTTAACCTGGAAGCCGGTCAGAGCCTGTCGATCGGCAACGACTATAATGACCTGGATCTGCTGGATTGGGCCGGGTGCAGCTTCGTGGTTCAAAATGCGCCGCCGGATTTAACCGACCGCTTCCCGGTTGTAGCCTCCAACAATGACAGTGGTGTAGCTGAGGCAATTGAGCGGTGGCTGGCCTCGGGTTCATTCAACAAATCATAATGCTTCTGGCGGCTGGCTTCTTGCTGCTCGCTTCTGAGTGACGGGTTGCCCTTGGACTTCGCTCAGGGTGGTTGGTGTTCTCGAGGACGAGGACGACGACGAGGACGAAATTCTAAGCCCTTTGTCGTGCTGGTCCTCGTCCCCGGTTGTTTTCAAATTGAGTCTCGTTACAAAAGCGGAGCATAAAAATCTTGGCTAAAAGCCACTCCCACTGGGATTAACAATCATTATCACTAAGCCAGCTCATTTCCCCGATATTTGGTGGGAGCGGCATCTTGCCGCGATATTCGAGCATTACAAACCGAATCGCAACGCAGCCATTGGGCGTGAGATGCTGTTTTAAAGATAGCTTTTGACTAACCGGCCACTTCCCTGACCGCTTCTTCAAAAATCGTCAGACCCAGATCGATTTCTTTGGCAGTCACGGTTAGCGAGGGGCAGAAGCGGATGCTGTTTTCGCCGCAGCCCAAAATCAGCAGGCCTTTTTCAAATGCCTTGCGGATGATGGCCGGTCGCCATTTGGTGGCCGGCTTTTTGGTTTCGCGATCCTTGACGAATTCGACGCCCACCATCAGGCCCTTACCGCGAACATCGCCCATGCATTCATAGGTCTTCTGGAGTTCTCGCAACCCTTTCATGAGACGCTCGCCCTGTACGGTTGCATTTTTCATCAGACTTTTCTCCAGCAACTCGATGGTTGCCATGGCCGCCTGGCATGAAATCGGATTACCGCCGAATGTGGATGCATGGGAGCCGGCTTCCCAATTCATAATTTTGGCGGATGCCACCATGGCACCAAGCGGCATCCCCGAAGCAATACCCTTGGCCACGGCCATAATGTCCGCCTTGGCCTTGAAGTGCTCGATGGCAAACATTTTGCCGGTGCGCCCCATGCCGGATTGGACTTCATCGGCGACATAAAGGATACCGTATTTTTTGGCGATTCGATTCATTTCCTTATGGAATCCCGGCGGCGGCACGATATAGCCGCCTTCCCCCTGAATGGGCTCGATAAAGATGGCCGCTACTTCTTCCGGCGGCACAGTTGTCCGAAACAATGTGTCTTCTATCCATTTCACGCAAAACAAATCGCATTCGGGATAACACAGGTTATAAGCACATCGATAGCAGTAAGCATAGGGGATATGGGTAATGCCCGGAACAAATGGGTTGTAATGCTTTTTTTGAACGGTTTTACTGGCCGTCAGCGACAGGGCGCCCATGGTGCGTCCATGAAAAGCGCCGAAAAAGGCGATATTCAGCTCTCGTTTGGTGTGCCAGCGCGCCAGTTTAAAAGCCGCCTCAACAGCTTCGGCTCCCGAGTTGCCAAAATACACCCGTTTGGCGCCCTTGCCGGGTGCAATCGAAGCCATTTTCTCGGCCAGCTGAATCTGGGCGGTATAGTAAAAATCGGTCCCGGACATGTGCAGCAGTCTCTCTGCCTGTTTTTGAATGGCTTTGACAACATGCGGATGGCAATGACCGGTGGCGTTGACCGCAATCCCGGCCGTAAAATCCAGAAAGGTGTTTCCATCGACATCGTGGACCCACATCCCTTCGGCCTGGTCTACCACCAGCGGGTAAACGCGGGTGTAAGATGGAGAAACATAGGATTTATCCAGTTTAATTAATTTTTTAGCACGCGGTCCCGGCAGCGCAGTTTTAATCGTCGGTTTCTTTGGCATGGCCCCTCCAGCAGACAGTTCACGATTTATCTGAATTTCAACACTCGTATGAATGACACCATTTCTATATGCATATATTACAATAGCTTATCTTCTTTTTGATCAAAGTGCAAGAACACGCCAAGGTGTTGTAATGAGCGATCATGCAAACAGATTTGCCCTAAAAATGCAATCATTAAAATTTGGACTCCAACATGCCGGTACTTTTACGGATACCTATCAGGAATATTTATGGTATACTTTATTTTTTACCGGTAAAACGCTGGACAGTGAGATTGGAGCCCAAAATGTCTGCAGTCATAAATAATAGCTTAACGCTGCATGAAGGCCGAGTGTTTAATCTGATAAAGGAAAACTACACTCTGGACAACGGAGTGACGTCGGAGATGGATTTTATTCAACATCCGGGTGCCGCTGCAATGGTTCCGATGTTGAACGCCACCGATGTGATTTTAATCAAGCAGTACCGGCATGCGATCCGCGAGTTTATCTGGGAGATTCCGGCCGGCACGCTGGACCCCGATGAATCACCCCTGAATTGCGCCCAAAGGGAGCTGATCGAAGAAACCGGTTATTCGGCTGCCGGCTGGCACCAGCTGGGAACCATTACGCCTTTGCCGGGTTGCTCGGATGAACGCATTCATATCTTTCTGGCTTCAGACCTGAAAGCAGCCGAACAGAACCTGGACGAAGATGAAATTCTGAAGGTTCATCGGCTTAAACTCAGAGATGCGCTGCAGATGGTTGTGGCAGGTGAAATTGCCGACGGGAAAACCATTTCTGGGCTCTTTCTGGCAGCGAGCTGGCTAAAAAATCATTCCTGACAGTTATAACAAATGATTTTTTATTAACCGCAGACACACGCAGACGTCCGCAGACAGTATCTTTTCCTTGCTCGACTTGAGCAAGGAAAAACTGCATGCCCTTCGGGCAAACAGTTTTATTTTTCCAATTTGAAAATTACGATATTCACAAGTTGATAGCCAATTTATGAACTGGATTTTTTATCGCAAAGCGATTGACGGATTTTGTCCGGTCAGGTCGACCGGACAAAAAAATAAAGTCCGCGCGGGTCTGCGTGCGTCTGCGGCTAATTTAAATTCATAACCTCAACTACCTTTTAGTAAGGCTATTCAGATTTCTTGCCGGTCATGTGGCTGATGTCGACTTTTATGATAAGTGTCTTAGCCAGGGCCTTATCGGAATATTCAAACACGCCATCCGCATATTGTCCCATGATGATATCAAGCGCCCGGCGTTTTTCAGCCGGCTCCTCGATGAAGCCGGCCGTTCCATAGCCGATGACGCTGCGGTATTGCATTCCCCAGGCGCAGGCAGTCTTACCGGTGGTGACGCAGACACCGCCGTCGAATTCAAAACACACCCGATTATTGCGCTTTAAGATTTCAATTTTGCGCCCTTCCGTGGCAGAATGAAAAAACAGGGAATTGTCTTTGTACCCGAAACACAGTGGAACGATGTAGGCAACACCTTCATCCACCAACCCCAGCCGGCAGACCTGGGAGCTGCGAACAATGGCATCAATTTCGCTTTGATCCGTTATTTCCTTTTCTTTCCTTCTCAAAATCTTTCTCCTCCTGTGCATAAACAAATTTTCCGGCTCCTGCCCAATTAATTTACATTACGATTTCTCCGTTTTTATCAGATTTTGAATTTTTATTAAAGAAAACGGGCAAGATTTACGAAGGTAAGGGAGTTGCATCGGCAAATTTGCGGGTTCGGCGGGAGGATTCCTCGGGTTGCATTTCGCTTTGACGTTCCAGTTCAGGTAGAACAGCGATGATCCCGGCAAAAAACCAGAAGGGCTCCATGATGCGAACGATGATAAAGGTGTTGGCCCCAATAGCATGAAACAAAAGACCGATATATCCGGCGAAAAAGCCAATGGTGAGTCCTTTGAAGAGGTGTGTTTTTACTGCCTTCATGTGAGCAAGCGCCATTTTTAAGATCGAATAAAGAAGATACAAAAAAGCGATAAGCCCTATGATACCTGTTTCTATGAGCACTTTCGGGTACTGCGCATCAATGAACTGATGTCCGGTAATCCCATAGCCCAGCAACGGATGTTTTGGATAATCCTGCAGTAATGTCTTCAAACTGATTATTCGCGCTGAAGTCGACGTGTCCAGGCGTATTTCGCCAATCTGAACCTGGCCGGATGATTTTTCTTGCTTAAATGTATACAGAATTCTGTCCTTAACCGAGGACGGCAGAAAAATCGGGCTTAATAATAGCACAGCAGCCATTAAACCCGTGATAATAATTCGTTGCCTAAACATAAGGGCTACAACAAATAATGTAGGGATCAGTGCTAAATAAGATGATCGCGACTTCGTAAATAGCAGCGGTATAATGATAAAGAATATGAGAATCGGCAGAAAAGATTTTAATTTTGCATTTTCGGTTCTTACAAACAAACCCCCTGCAATGGCACCCATAAATACCAGATAACCGCCAAATGTATTGGGCTCACCGCCCTCGCCTTCAAAAGGAGCGCTCACCCGACCTTCACCCGGAATTTGAAGAATGCCATAAATGGATATGATAAAGCAGGTTAAAAACAGGCAAATCAACAATCGCCTGACCTGATCCGTGTCCCGCACATAATTGACCACCATGAAATAGACGATGAAATATTCTATGTACTTTAAAACGAATAGTGCACCGGTTTTTGGACCGACACGATCTGCCATTATACCCAATCCGGTCGAAATTAAACAGGCCAAAACATAGAATAGAATGGCTTTATTCAGAGGCGTTCTTAAAAAAAGGCCCAGCTCCTTTTTGACAGCGGTTCTGGCAAACCAGCTGAAGCCGATGAGAACAAGCAAAAAGTCTTCAAAGCGCAGCGTGACGCCCCTCTGTAAAGTTGCCCCCGTCGTATTGCCAATGTTAATCTCCGGGCTCAAAAGCATTGAAAATATCAGAATATAAAGGCCCCATTCCACGCTGATGAATGCTACCATAAATATGGCCAAAACAAGAGCTGCGCAAACGACAATATAGGGAGGATACTGCGAGATCAGAAAACCCGCGGCAAAGGCAAGTGCAATAAAAATGACCAGTAAAATATTAGGCCGCACCGTTAATTCCTAAAAATGCATGAATTACTATGAAATGTTTGGAATAGAGGGATTATGCGCTGAAAACTTTTCTTTTGGGCTTTGAATGATTCGATTTTTTCGAATGTTTACCTTTTTTAATTTTTTTCACTTTTTTAACCTCAGGCTCATTGCCATAATAGTAATAGGAATGATATTGATAGTACTCCGGCCCCGCATCGGATTTGACCTTATTCAAGATGATACCGGTTAAATTGGCATCCACATTATCAAGGTTGCTTTTAACCCGTTTCAAAACCCCTCGTCCGATTTTCCCGGTCATGTAAACCAGAATCACCCCGTCAACCAACGTCGCGATATCAGAAGCATCGGCAACCGGCATAACCGGAGGGGCGTCAATAAATATGAAATCATACGTGTTGCCGACCTCCTTTAAAAAATACCGGGTGTTTTCAGAATGTCATCAATGCCAAAATCGCCCAGCATAATGTCGGAAATGGTGTTGGCGACTTCATGCCAGTGGTAATTCCCGAGAACATAATCCGTCAATCCCGGACCAATGGGCAGTCCGTAATACTTGTTAATCAATGGTTTGCGCAAATCTGCATCCACCAGCAGGACTTTGTGGCCGGCCTGCGCCATAACCAGAGCCAGGTTAATGGCATTGACGGTTTTGCCTTCCTGTACAAACGCACTGGTAATCAGAAACGTCTTTCCCTTTTTTTCCACCCGCAAAAATTGCAGATTGGTTCGCAACGCCCGGAAGGCCTCAGATCCCATGGATCCATGTTTGAAGTGTGTCACCAGGTCCCGTGTGCGGGTTCTCTCCGGCTCCCTGTGCTTTTTGTGATTTTTTTTGTCACTTTCCTCACCCACCAAAAGCGGGATAACACCCAGTACAGGTACCTGTAACACCTCCTCGACATCTTCTATTCTGCCCATCGAGGTATCAAATACCTCAGCCAGGAAGGCAAATACAACCCCGATGATCAGGCCCATCACCAGCCCGGTTGTAACAATCAATAGTTTGGACGGAATATTTGCCGGTTTGTCAGGAGGCACAGCCGGTTTTACAATCGACACCTGTTCGATTTTGCTGGACTCGGTAATTAATGTTTCCTGGTATTTTTCCTTGAGCTGGGAATACAATGAGGCCTGCAAATCGACCTCCCTCTGAAGTCTGACCAGCTGAAGCGCTTTCTCCGGCAGTCGCTTGTTTTCCTCGTGCAACTGGGAAAGTTTATCCGCATGGTTTTGCACTTTTGCTTCGAGAGATTCGAGCAGCGTTTTCAGCTCTTTTTCAGCCTCGTAAATGATGGCCCGTATTTGATTATCGACTTCCCGCACCTGAGGATGCTTGGCCGTGAAATCAATCAACAGGGTCTGGCGTTTTATAAAAAGCTCGCTAAGCTTTTGCTTGTAAGTGTA
>WOR8_10005065_pt1 | contig 12737 bp, 14 predicted proteins | sample DeeMarSeWOR38_10_FD_19890 | JGI IMG/M metagenome (IMG submission 19890) | reverse complement strand
AGCAAACGCAACGCCCATCGGAACGCCTGCTTCAATGAAGCCTATAAAAAGGGGTATTGATGAACAAGAGCAAAACGGGGATATTGCTCCGAAAAACGATGCGGCAATATAGCCGATCCCGAACCTCTGCCTTGATAACCATTCCCGTATCTGTTTCGGCGAAACGAATGTTCTGATAAAGCTGATGGTAGTGATGATCAATATTATTGAGAAAGCGATCTTAAGAACGTCGTATATAAAGAAATTAACGCTCTCCGCGAGCTGTGATTCAGGTGCAAGTTTGAGCAGATTGAATGTGATTACATCGGCAAAGTATTTGAACATGTTTCTTCCTTTCTATTTCTTTTCCTGCGCTTTCATGAAATACTCACAAGCGGGACAACCAACCTCTCCCTGCTTGCAATGGGGGCAGGCGAGCTGGCCGTATGTTATCTGGTTCCCGAAGAAAATTATCACTGGCCATAAAGTAATTCCCAGAATTATCCAGTCGAATCCTCTGAAGATCAATAAATAAATGCCTGCAGCTATGATCATGATGCTGAACAAGAAGGTCGGGATGAAATCCTTGAACTCCACTGTTTTTTCAGTGAATTTCCTGGGATCACCTTTCTTCATGAAAAACTTCGCGATCTTTCCTCGCCCCGCAACACAGATCTTTCCGTAGTAATAGCAGTATCTGCATCCTTCCCTGTAGATCGCAACCTCAAGATAGATCGCATAAGCCAGAAAAGCCAGCGCCAGCCACGGCCATATTAAGTAAGACAGATAAAGTCCGGCGGCATATATCGAGAAAGCGATCAGATTGTAAACAAGGACGATCCACGCGGGATAATTTTCATATTTTTCTGTTTGATTTGTCATATTTACTCCCTCCATTCTATTGGAATTATACCATAGCGACCCTTGAAAGAATTGTTAGGAAAAGTGAAATCCTGGGTGAAATTTGTCGATATATATATAGAAGGGAGTGCTATGCAGGTGGCCACTCCCTTTTTTTATTGTAACCAACAGGGCCGACCGTAATTCGTTAACCTTCCTTAGGTTCTTCTCACTAATTGCTGGAATGAATGCCGGGGCTGGTTACGCGAATAACGCGAATGGAGAGAAGAAGAAAAGCAAAGAAGAAAAAAGCAAAAAGAAACCCCCAAGCATTTTATGGTTTGCTTGGGGGTTTTGAGTTTGGCAGTGACTAAATGCTTACCAGTCTTTCATCTTGCCGGGGCAGCTTTCCTCTCTTTCATCTTTGCCGTTTTTCATCATTTCCATTCTCTTCTGGTGCATCTTTTTGAGCTCTTCCTTCTGCTCCGTAGTCAGTTCCTTCCTGAACTCGAGCATAACGCCCATTCTCTTGATCTGAATTTCTATTTTATTCTTCCCGGCTTCCCTGATGAAGTCGTTTATTCTGTTTACGCTTGGATCGTCCTTCTGCATTTCTTCCCTGATCTTCCCCATCAGGTCTTTGTTCTTCTGCCTGAGCTCCTTGATCTCGTCTTCCGCGTCTTTGGTGAGCGATGTGAGTTTTTCTTCCTGTTCCTTGGTGAGGTCAAGATGCTTGCACATCTTTTTTATCATTCCCTCACCTTTCATCCTAACCTGCTTATCATGCTGCTTTTCAACAGCATAAGCACCCACGGAAGATACGATGACGAACAAACCGACCAGCATCACCGAAACCAATCTGCTAAGCCTCATTTTTCTTTCCTCCTTTCTTTGCCCTCGCCTTATTAGACAACGGGCGGGACAAAAAGTTCCATTAATCGGAAAACACGTAATCAACAACAATGTCTCCAGTAAGTTCTCCGTTTGAAAAAACATAGCCCATGAGAATTGAATCGTCAGGGGACGGCTTCGACAGGAAAGTGAAGTAAGCGGCGATGACCATGATCAAAATCCCCAGCGCGCCGGACATTGCCAGGCCTGTCCTGATTTTCGGAGGGGCTGTCAGCCTCTTCTCAATTTTTTCGTACATCGCGTTGTAATCAGCGTCTTTTTGGTATCCTTTTAGTTTATCCAGGTAGTTTTTATAGTTCCCCACTTTTTTCTACCTCCTTTTTAAGCACTTCCCTTGCGCGGTGAAGATTTGATTTTACGGTTCCTATTGGAAGGTTAAGCAGACTGCCGATCTCATCAAGTTTCTTTTCTTCCACATCGGACAGCAGCAGGATCATTCTCTGCTGAGGATTTAGTTTCTCAAGGGGCTTGATCAGCGGTCCATTTGTCGGTTCTTGGCTCCGCCCTTCAGAATCATTATCACGCTCGAACAAATTGAGCATGTTTTGAAGGGTTTTTATTCGATTCTTTTTTTTGATATGATTAATGGCGGTGTTTACAGCTATCCTGTATATCCAGGTTTGAGGCGAAGAATCTCCTCGAAAGCCGGGAAGCGCCTTGTGGATCTTCAGGAAAACCTCCTGGAAGAGATCTTCCTTGTCCTGGTCTTGTGCGGCGTACTTGGACACCAGCCTCCAGACCATTTCCTTGTATTCGGAATATACTTCATCAAAAGTCATTTCTCACATAGTATTAGACAAAGTAGTTGATCAAAAGGTTTCATTTTTTCCCCAGAAGATATTCCTTCCTTTTTGGTTCCGGGAATTTTTCGATCGCATATCTCAACATTGTTCTTGGCATTTTCTTGTAGTACTGCCTCAGGAATTTCTCTTCGGCGGCCAGCGCTCTCTTGCCAATTTCGCGCAGCATCCAGCCGACCGCCTTATGTATCAGGTCCTCTTTATCGTTAAGAAGCATTCTCGCGGTTTTGAGAGAATCATCGAACTGTCCGTACTTTATGAAGTAAAAAGTGCCGAGGACGGCGATTCTTCTTTCCCAGAGGGTTTTTGAGCGGGCAAGCCGATAAAGGATATTTTTGTCCTTGTTCATTATATATGCGCCGATAATATTGGGCGCCGACAAATCAACCAGGTCCCAGTTGTTGATGAATCTTGAGTTCTTCAGGTAGATTGTGAAAATTTTCTTCTTTTCATCTTCATTGGCCTTGTTGAATTTTGAAACGAGCGTCAAGAGCGCGAACATTCTTTCCTCATGGATCCCTGACTTTAATAGCTGGACGGCGTCTTTCAGGCTTATGTCCTTGAATTTCTTAACGACAGACCTGATGTGGGGGACTTTTACGCCAATGAACTTATCGCCCTCAGCATATTCTCCGGGGCCGGTTTTAAAAAACCACTGAAGCGCCTTCGCGGTTTTTTTATTGGCATATTTTCTTAGTTCTTTTCGGACTTTTTCTGCTGTCGCGCGCATGCGGGAATTATATCATGAGAGCAAATGCAGGGCCCGGAAAATTCTGATATAATCATTTAAGCAAGGAGGCGACTAATATGGCAAAAAAGAAAAAGGCTTCGGCTCCCAGCTGGGACAAGATAGGGCAGATGGTTGGCAAAAAGATAGAAAGGGAATGTGAAAAATCGGAAGGCGCGCCCTGGGCAAAGCTGGCTGCGGCTCATGAGGATCATTGCGGCGGGTTTTTCGGGAGAGCGCTTTTCATAATCGGTCTTCTGATTGCCCTGAACACACTGGGAGTGCTGAGCGGAGTGAATATCTGGGTACAGATATTGATCGGCGTCGGCTTCGCGCTGATGACGTTAAATTAACTATCGAAGGGGAAATTTACCTGTCACCCTCCGGGATGACGTGGTATAAAGCCTCTAGAATTAATTTATAAGCCCTCAACCTGTTCGGAATATGTTTCGTTAATATATCGCCATTCATGTTGAGTTCTTTTTGAACTTCCTTGTAAAGTTGTACAAGACCTTGTTTGGATCCATTATGCTTAACATCGACTTTGTAAGGCGATTCGGGTTGTAAATAAACGGTATGCTTAACATCGACCTTGTTTGATGTTTTGCTTCGTGAAAACTCGATTTTGGTGCGCACCACATTACTACTATCGCAAGGAGCATCGTCCTGTAAATTGCACTTATGAGATCCTTGAACAACAATTAGCGAGCCTGATTCAAGCTGCCAGCCCTGAAAATTTACTTGACCGACAACAGAGAAAAAAGGCTTGCTGCGAAATCGAGATATCCTGATTGATTCCGTAACCAGGGGCTCTGTCCCCTGAATTATTGCAGATGACAAAACACTGGAAATCTGACCTAACGACATGTTTACTCACTCCTTGTTGATTTTTCCCTGCCTATATATATATCGTCAAAATTTGGGCAAAATTTCGAAAATCCTCTAACCGTTTGACGCACGCCTTTGATTCCTTATATAATATACAAGCTTTTTATCGGTCTTTTGTATTCGAGACTCCCGATTAACGATTATCGATTAACGGTTTTCGGTCTTGGAGAGGTAGCCCCGACCAAGGTCGGGGTAAGCTCCGTGGCTTTTATCAGGAGAGGTGGCGAAGTGGCTAAACGTCCGCCTAAGGCGGATAAATCAGGTCCCTTACGGATATGGTCAAATATTATACGTACGTACTTAAAAGCTTATCAACCGGCGGAATTTATATCGGTAGTACCCAAGATCTTGAAAAGAGAGTCGAATCGCATAATAATGGGCTTAGTTCGTATACAAAAGGTAGAATGCCTTGGAAACTTGTGTATTCTGAAACCTACAAAAGCCGATCAGAAGCGATGAAGAGAGAAAAGTTCCTAAAAAGCGGAAAAGGCAGAGAACTCCTAAAGTTGCAAATAAAATAGTTGGTTCTTCTTGGAGAGGTAGCGAAGTGGCTAAACGCACCTGACTGTAAATCAGGTCCCTTACGGGTTCGGTGGTTCGAATCCACCCCTCTCCAAATTAGAAAGCAGAAAGCCGATAGCAGGCAGCGGTAAGCAGACTTGCTTTATTCTACTTTCTGCTAACAGCTGACTGCTTACAGCTTGCTAGTTCTGCTTATCAACAGACCTAATTAGTCCATTCAACATCTTTCCGATTTCATCGGCTAAAGCATATAGTTCTGAATATCGCCTCTCTTCTATCAGGTCTGCTGCTTTGAGCAATTGAAGTATCGGCACACACTCCAAAAGCGATCCTCTTGCAGTATAAAAGTATTGTTTCTTCTCTTTAATATGAATTCGGCCATTCCCTTCAGCAATGTTTAAGGGAATGGAAAGAGCCGCTCGCTTGAGCTGATCCTTGAACAACCTGTCTGAAATCCCTACACAACTGTTGAAAATTACTACAGTAAAACTGATCGCTTTCTTATAAACATCTAATGATTCGAACATAAATGGCATGTCTTCTCACCTCCATGCCAAATATATGCAATTTTTTTGCCAAAAGGCACTTTTCTAATCAAATCAACATCAAAAAGCGATCTTATTAAAATATTTTTAGCCACTCAAATTAGTTTCAATCCAGTTGAAATTCATTTTCAAGTTTATCGATAATATGTGGGGATTAAAAGCCAGGCACTCAAAGGATAAGTGAAATGCATAAAATCCTTAAAGTTTATACGGGGGCTTCTTTAACTGGGCTAACTCCTGTTGAAGCAAGATTTAACAACCTGTATAAGTTCCCTAATTTACTAAAGAGAATATTTTTGGCTACTCCGAACGCTTTAATCCGATTAAACGGCTTATCAGCGCTTTTGCCTGAATTGGAGAGTGGATCAAAAGCGGGACATTTGGATACTGAACTTTTATTGTCGCGCAATCTATTGGCAAAACCTGCAATAGAATTACCTGGCAAGAATTCCTATTATTTATGTTTAAATAACGAAACTGATCAGGCAATACTAAATGAGGCAATCAGATCTTTATATATAAACAACCTGGACAGGAAAAACACAAAATTCCTTTACAATGCTGCCGGGATTGATATCAGGGGCGAGGATCTCTTATCTGCCGATGGCTGGAGAAACCTTTGTCTTACCTTCAACATTATTGCTGAAATTTGTCTTAATGCAGAAATTAATTCAATTTCAATTATTGATGTAAATGGCAAAAGAGGAGAGGATTTGCCGGCCTTTCTTAATGCGATAGGCCCTTTAATTGCGCAATCGATGGCTGGCTTAATAGTTGAAGATCGTCCAATTAAGGCAATCGGCCTTGAGGACGCAGACAGTCAATTTGAAGATGCCATTCAAAAAGAGAGGCAAACTTCCTTTGCCTTATTGAACACAATTGTGGACAGAAAAATTTGGTATGTTGTAGCAGAGAAAAGATTATATGTTGGCGAAAGAATTATAAATGACCCCTCTCCGGCCTTCTTAGATATTCAATTGAATTTCATCACAAAGCTGGTTATACCAGAATGTGTCTCCAAATAATGTTTGAGAGAGAAACTTTTTCTCCAACATAAAACCGCCCTGGGGGGGCGGTTTATGCAATCAACAATCGTTGATTAGAAGCAATGAAGCTACTTTGCCATTTTGTATGTCAGGTAGGCAACATATAAACCTGCTAGACCAACTACAATGTAAACAACTGTGACTAATGTCGGGACCGATCCAAGTAGTAATGTTACGAGGTTTGGCCCACCGACTCCAATAAGACCCCAGTTAATCGCTCCGATCACAACGAGAATCATTGCTATCAGATCGAGAACTTTCAATTTCATGCTTCACCTCCTTTTTCTGGCCATATTGTATTACTATGCCATTAAGGATTCAAGCTTTTTCGAAAAGGAACAAGGGCAAGCAGCAGGGCGAAAAGAGGGGAGAGATTAAGCAAAATTCTGTTGAAGAACTCAAAGCGAACCTTTCCGTTTTCCTCAATGTCCAGGCACATCTTTTGTCCGCATGCCTTGAGCGGAAGCTTATTGCCGTCTTCATCATATGCCAACCACGTTGCAAAGTAATTCTTGTTGATCGTCATCTTCTGCTTTTCAGAAACGCCCTTCAACTTGACCGTAAAAGAAAACGGGTCCTCCTGGATTATCTTGCCTCTTCCTCCGCCGCTCAAGCTAACCTCGGGCACGATGTCATAGTTAACGCCGTAAACGTAATATCTTTCACTTTTGCCGATCCTGTAGAATTCCAGGCGCTGGTCAAAGAACAATTTCGCGGTGGGGGACCAGACGAACAACTTGTTTACTCCCCAGTCCTTGAGGAGAGATACGACTTCTTCCGCGTTCTTATCCCCCAGCGGCTCGCCATTGAAAGTCCCGCTGGTTATGTACATATGCCTGTAGCTATTGTATGGGTGGGGATCTTCTCCCATGTTTGAGAAAAGCGTAATACCCCATTCCTTTTGAAGGCTAATTGGCCAATGGCAGCGTCCCCAGTGGAAATCGAAAGGAGAATCGTTCTTTTGCGGGTTTATATGACAGCTGTTTTCTAGAAGCGCGTAGTCATTGGGTGAAATAAAGGATTCGATCTCTTTGTCGACAATCTTTATTGAATCAATTGACAACAAGGGGCGGGTTTTCAACGGGAAGAGAGCAAGAGTTGCCAAAAAGACGATGATAATGCCTGCGATTTTAATTTTTGTGCTCGACCTTGTTAAAGGTAAAAGCGACAAATTGAAAACAAGGATAAACGGCGCGAAGACACTGACGAGCCTCAAGACAATGATCTGAGCCCAGGCTAAATGCCACAACAAAGGAATGGTCAAGAGGAAGACGGAGAAAAAGAAAGTGTTTCTGACGATCTTTTTTCCATCGGTATCTGGTGTTAGGCGGTAAAAGAGCGCAAGTGGGATCAGGGAAAAGGCGATTAGGAATAAATTTTTTACCGCCCCTTCTTCTGCGAGGAAGAGGGGCCTTGCTCCGGGATATCCGAAGCTGGGTACAACAAAAGAAGAATAAAACAAAAAGTTCAGCAGAATCGGAAGGCAAATTAGGATGCTGAGAAGGCCAAACCAAAGAACCCTCTTAATGTCAGATGCGTAGTTCTTTTGTGAGACAAAAACGTAAAGGAACAACATTGCCATAAAGGCTCCATTCAGGGCGTAGTTAACGAGGTGTGTGTACGCGAGAGAGCCGGACAATAACAAAAGGGGAAAAAGAGAAAAACTTTTTCCGTTCAAGTACCTCATGAAAAAAACAATGGAGAACAGGCATAACGGCACTGAAACAATGACAGGCGTCATTCCCCACCCCAAATTTGGCCAGAGGCCCAGCTGAAATGCAGAAAGGAAGGAGCACATTCTTGCTACGCTTTCATTTTTTGTGAGCTCGGATGCGAAAAAATAAAAGGCCACCGGGGTCAGAACAATAAAGAATATCAGCATCAGCTGATATCCTACGCGTTCTCCAAATATTAGTTTGAATGGGATAAATTCAAGAAAACAACTTCTTAAAAAAAGCGTGGGAATCCCGCCCTGAAAATTATGGTTAAATCCGAAAGGCGTGCCGAATCTGAGGAAAATGTCAGCCTGGTCCACGGTAAAAGAATAAAACTTGAGATGGTCATCTAATACAAACAGCTTGTCAAGCTTGCCGTAGTTAATGTACAAAAACGTATTGGCAAGCGCTATCGCCATTATTAATAACAGGAACCAGGTTCGCGATATTCTAATTTCGGGCATTTTAAGCGGCATCATTTTACCCAGGACTTAAGATATGCTTTCGCGAACTTAGGCAGAGCGATAAGCTCTCCAATGGACTCGAGCCCCGCGACTGTCTTAACCACTTTAGCCGGATTAAGATAGAAAGCCCTGATCATTTTTTTTCTCAAAGCCATGACCTCATCGACATTAAGATGAGGAGTATTTATCACACAATGATTCTGCTCATACAGCAACCAATTCTTATGCTTTAGCCATCCGGCCGCCTCAACTTCTTCGAACAGGGCAGAGCCGGGGAATGGCACGCAACAGTAAACCTGAATATAATCAGGATCCAGTTTTTTGACGAGCTTTGAAGTCAAAGCAATATCCTTCCTCGTTTCCCCTGGGTGCCCCACGATGACATGGGCAGTTGTTTTAATGCCCGCCTTTTTGGTTAGTGCGAACGCCTTGCCGATGTCTTCGATCAGCACGCTTTTCTTCATTGAGTCCAGCACCCTTTGTGATCCCGCTTCCACGCCGAACCCGATCATCCAGCAGCCGGCTTTTTTCATGCGCTTTAACAATTCTTCATTGATCGAATCGACCCTGGAATTGCACACCCACTTTACTCCGGGGGCGTCTTTTTCGAGGCCCCGGCATATTGCTATCATTTGTTGTTTGTTTATCGTTGCTTCCTCTGCCCAGAAGAGGAAATTGTTTATTTGAAATTTTTCCCTAACATGCTTGAACTCTGCCACAACTTTTTCCGGCGATCTGAGCCGCGGTTTTCTTCCGTAAAAAGTTTTTGACGCGCAGAATTTGCACGAATGCGGGCAGCCGCGACCTGTTTGGATAAGCAGAAAAGGCTTTCGCGATATCGGCAGCTTGTAGCTTTTAACATTTATCAGATCCCATGCCGGAAAAGGAAGATCATCCAGATTTTCAATAAAGGGCCTCTTTTCGTTATGGATAATTTTCCCGTCAGACCTGCGGATCAAGCCCTTTACTTTTTCCAGCGTCTTGCCTTCACGTAATGTGATCGCCAGGTCGCGAAGCGTATATTCGGGCTCGCCGCTCACGATAAGCTCGACATTTGAGTCTTCTTGAAATGAATCCTCAGGCAGCGCTGTGACGTGGATGCCGAAGAACACGGTCTTGACGCTGTTGTCGATCTCCTTCGCTATGCCTGCTACTTTCAGGTCCCCGTCAATAGAAGGGGTGGAGGTGTTTGCGATGATCAACTTGGGCTTGAAGCTTCTTATAATATCCTTAAGTGCGTTAAAAGATATTCCATCATTTGGACAGTCTTTTATTGCGACCTTGAATCCTTCGTTCCGGAGGATTGAGGCGGTGATTGCCAGGGTCAGCGGCGCCCAGCTTGTTCCCCACGCTTCCTGCCTCTGCTGGCACCGGCCCTCCCTCACGATTGTTGCGCTATCTTCTGTTGGAGGATTGATCAGAAGTATGTTCATTTTAAAAAAGATTTTTGATAAATGAAAATAAATATCTCGGCCAGACTTTACCGAGAACAATGACCGAATCGCCGTGCTTTCTCGCGTACTCGTGACTGGCGACTTCGGCTATCCTGTATCCTTTTTTCAGGGCCTTCATCACCATTTCCTGCTCGATGGTCGTAATGTTTTCCTTCAGAGCAAGGGATTTCGCAACTTCTTTTCTAATGGCGCGGAAACCGTTCTGAGCGTCAGTCAATCTTTGATTCCACCTCATGTTGATTCCAAGGTTGATAATATCGCTCCCGGTCCTTCTTAAGAACTTGTCGAAATCGCCCCTGAGCTCATCGCTTCCCCCAAGGCCCCTGGAAGCTATTACCATGTCCGCCTTGCTCCCGTTTAGCATGGGCTGGGTGAGCTTTGGTATATCATCCGCGTCGTGGGATCCGTCGGCATCTATGAAAACAATAATATCTCCGGAAGCTTTATCAATTCCAAGTCTGATGGCTTTTCCTTTGCCCGTTCCGCCGTCAATTACAACTTTTGCTCCTTCTTCCTGGGCTATTTGTTTTGTTCCGTCGGTTGAGCTGCCGTCGATTACAAGAACTTCGTGGGCGTGCGGTCTGGATTTTCGGATGACTTCTCCGATTGTGTGGGCCTCATTCTTTGCAGGAATTACTACTGAGATCTTCGGATTTTCCATCGCTTGACTATCTCATTTGCCTCGTGGCTTCTGTCATATTCTTGAGTGCGGGAGAGACTTCTTCGTCCCTTCTTGTTTTTAGGCCGCAGTCCGGATTGACCCAGAGCTGGCCTCGAGAAAGATACTTAAGATTGTCGCCGATCTTTTCCTTTATCTCGTTGGCGTTCGGAACATAAGGGCTGTGAATATCGTAAACTCCGGGCCCTATGTCCTTTTTATACTTGAACTTCTTGAATACGTTGAGAAGCTCGCCCTTGCTTCTGGCGTTCTCGATTGAGATGACATCAGCATCCATCGCGTCAATATACTCGATTATATCATTAAATTCCGAATAACACATATGGGTGTGAATTTGTGTTTGATCTTTAATGCCTGAAGACGAAAGCTTAAATGCGTCAACCGCCCAGTTATAATAATCTTTGATTTTCTTCTCTGCGAGCGGCTCCCCTTCCTTAAGAGCCGGCTCGTCGATCTGGATGATCGATATCCCTGATTTTTCCAGGTCAACGGTTTCATCCCTTAATGCCAGGGCGATCTGGTTTGCGACGTCCTTTCGTGGGATATCTTCCCTCACGAAAGACCAGTTAAGTATCGTTACCGGGCCGGTAAGCATCCCCTTTACCGGCTTTCTTGTCAGCGTCTGCGCGAACTTGATCTCCTCAACCGTCATTGGTCTTTGTCTTTCGACATCCGCCCAGATAACCGGCGGCTTCACGCACCGCGAACCGTAGGACTGCACCCAGCCGTTCGATGTCCTTGTGAAACCTGAGAGCTTTTCCCCGAAGAATTCCACCATGTCCGTTCTTTCGAATTCTCCGTGGACAAGCACATCAATGCCGAGGTCTTCCTGAAGTTTGATCACGCCCTTGATCTTTTCCTGGATGAATTTCTTGTATTCCTCCGCCTTTATTTCGTTTTTCCTGAAAGCTAACCTCGTTTTTCTCACTTCCGCTGTTTGAGGGAAACTGCCTATTGTTGTTGTTGGGAGCTCCGGCAGCTTGAGATGTTCCTGCTGCGCTTTCTTTCTGTTCTCAAACTTTGTCGCTCTCTGGAAATCTTTTTTCGTCAGCCTTGCCGATCTTGCCCGAACGGAATCTTTTATCCTTTCTTTCGAAGATTCAAAACTTGAAACCTGAGAGCCTGAAGCTTCAATCGCTTTTATCGAGCCTTCCTTCAGCGTATTGAGCTCTGCGATCTTTTCGTCCGCGAAGGCCAGCTGGTCTTTAAGTAAAGCCGGGAGGCTATTTTCGGATCTTGCTGAGACCGGAACATGAAGAAGGCTGCATGATGGCTGAATGACAAGATTTTCCGTGATCTTAGAGAGCTCTTTTATCATGCCCTGAACCTTCTTCAAGTTTGCCTTCCAGATGTTTCTTCCATTCACGATCCCGGCAAAAAGGACCTTGTCTTTCGGGAAGCCTTTTGACTTTAAACCGGATAAGTTTTCTTCATTGCTCACGAAATCAAGCCCAATTCCGTAGCAGGGCAGGGCGCAGAGCGACTTCAATTCAGGCACATGCTCAAAGTATGTTTGAAGAATAACCTTAACGCCCTTTGATGATATTTCGGAGAGGAAAGCCTCGAGGAGTTCGAGCTCCTTTTTAGAAATTCCTTTAACAAGATACGGCTCTTCAATCTGAACAAACTTAACTCCTTCTTTGTTCAGGGAAGCTATGAACTCGACATAAACCTTGGACAGCGATTTAAATTTTGCCTCGAATTCTTTATAGTTCTTGGAAAGCTTGATGAATGTATATGGGCCGATCAGGACATATTTGTGCTTTTCGTCGAAATGCTTCTTATAGAGTCCGATTAACTTTTGAGCGAAACCCTGGTTTAATGACGGCTCAATCCCGTCATCAAGCTCAGGGATAAGATAATGATAGTTTGTGTTGAACCATTTTGACATTTCCATGGCGCCCTTGCCCCTTGCCATGGAAAAGTAAAGATCGTAATGGTTTTGAATTCCCTTAAACCTTTCCGGGATCAAGTTGAATAAAACCGTTAGATCGAGCATGCGGTCATATAAGCTGAATTCGCCGATGGGGATAAGATCAAGTCCTGACTGCCTTGAAAGGTTTTCTTCCAGTATCTTCGCGGCTCCGGATTCAAGCTCCTTTTCGCCCGTTTCCTTTTTCCAGAACTTCTCCACAAGGAACTTAAGCTCCCTGTTCTCTCCAATGG
>WOR8_10005061_pt1 | contig 12742 bp, 11 predicted proteins | sample DeeMarSeWOR38_10_FD_19890 | JGI IMG/M metagenome (IMG submission 19890) | reverse complement strand
CCAACCTACAATGAGGCCTCACAGATAGGAAAAGTGATTGAGACGATGCCGGAATATGTCGATCACATTGTTATTGTCGACGATAAAAGTAAGGATCAAACCGTCGACATTGTGAAACGATACATGCAGAATAATACGATTCATCGTAATCAAATCGTTTTGCTCGAACACGAACAAAACCAGGGGGTCGGTGGTGCGATTGCCACCGGCTACAAATGGGCCCTGGATAATCATTGTGATGTGACCGCGGTAATGGCAGGCGACGGCCAGATGGATCCCGATGACTTGGTGAATGTCATAGCGCCGGTTGTTGCGGGCGCCACGGATTATACGAAAGGCAACCGTCTGTTTTTTGGAGATGCCTGGAACATGATTCCCCATTATCGCTACCTGGGAAATTCATTTCTTTCATTGCTCACCAAAATTTCCTCCGGTTACTGGCATATTGCGGACTCCCAGAGCGGGTACACGGCGATCTCATGGATTGCCTTAAATCGAATCGATATTGATAGAATCTACAAAGATTACGGCATGCCCAATGATTTACTGATTAGACTGAACCAATACGATTTTCGTGTTCGCGATGTACATATTAAACCGGTTTACAACATCGGTGAGAAGTCCGGTATCAAACTCCTGCGGGTTATTCCCCGAATTTCATGGTTGCTGTTCAAAGGATTTTGGAGAAGGTTATTTTTCAAATATGTCATCAAGGATTTTCATCCCCTAATATTTTTTTATATACTTTCCTGTGTTCTTTTGCTCGCTAGCATTCCGCTGGCGATCCGCCTCTTTTATATCTGGGCAGTCACCGGTGATATCCCGGATATCAATGCCATGGCGCTCATCTTTACCCTTATCAGTGGTTTGCAAACCCTGTTCTTTGGCATGTGGTTTGATATGGAGTACAATAAGAATCTTAAGTCTTAACCCGTACTTCCCTGAGCCCAAACAGGTTAGTTCAAGACGCTATACAGGTGCCGCAAATTTTAGAAATGCCTAAATTGCCTAAAATGAGGTAAAATGCCTAAAGTTAATGAATTCTGTCTATTTTAGTGCATTTTGAATTTTAGGCATTTGATGCTCAAAGGCGCTAGATCAATGATTCATGGATATACAAATGCGAGAGGACTAAAAATAATAGGTAAACCATAGATAGGCATTATCCGGTGCTTTGCTGCGCAGATTCGTGGCGGAGACTGTAAAGCCACCGAATTCGGTGTCTTTGGCGCCGTAATAAATATTGAGGCCAGCGGTGATCTGGATGTCTTGGGTGATATCCCAGGTTGCGCGGGGCTGCAAAATTCCGGAAGGGTCTTCGATGTTGTTGATGGACGTAACATAGAGATTGACCAGTGGGTGAGGCTCTATTTGCAGGGTGCCACTGAGATAATTTTGACCCAATACAAACAGCTCCCCGCGTGCTATTCGTTCGCTGATCTCCGGGTTCAGCAATGCTCGGGCGTAGTCGTTTTCTCCAAGTCCATTGTAGTAATATTCGATAAATCCGTAGAAGTTTTTCTGCCACCAGCTCCAGGAATAATCGATATTGGCCACCAGTGACAAATAATCTCCGCGTCTATTTCCGTCATTATCGTCTAAAAACGTCCAGGTAGCATTTATGCGCCAGGCGACATCCCGCAGATAACCGACACTACCACCGCCGATGACCCAATCTTCAAAGTGTTTGGACATCATTATATCGAATTCGGTGGTTCCCCAGGCAACATGGGCTTTGGCTGCCAATGACGCTTGACTGCTCTTGACGTCACGATCATCCGGATCTCGCCGGACAACATATAGCAGCTGCAGATCTCCGATCTTCGGGTAGGCGAATTGAGCACTTATCATATCATCGCCAACCTTGTAATCCCGATCGATGGCGGTGGGTGGAAACGGGTTAAACAGATCCATGGGGTTAAAAATAAATCCGTTGCCCCAGGTGATGGACTGGCGACCCACGCGAACCGATCCCCAGTCCTGATTCAGCGCCAGGTACAAACGATCCAATCGTTGAATCAGGAAATAATTGTCCCCCTCGCTAACCATGGTGGTTAGATCCATCAAGCGGCGATTGTCACTCAGAGGTGTCCTTATGAAAAATACATCATCGGGAATATTCGGAAATAATTCTTTTAGTTCTTGTTGTTTGCGGATTAAATCTCCGGCGGCCCCGATGAGTTCATAATCGATTTCAAAAAATAATGAATCGGAAAAAAACGTCTCATTGATCAATCGAAAATTGGCGCTGCCGTCATAATAGGTTCCGGTTCCAACCGGTTCAAAAAATGTGTCATCGGTGGCCTCAGACGCCATTCCGGTGATTTTGAAGCGCCCCCCCCAATGGGTATGTATTTCTTCAAACCATGAATCCTGTTGAGAATCATTGCTTTTAGCGTATGTGTTGTCTAAGTTATCACTTTCGGATGAAACCCATGCAATAGAGGAGTGGTTAGGCGCTAATGCCAATCCGAATAACAAAACGCAGATACGTATGAACGATAATTTCAAACAATTGATCATCACTTGACGCTGTCGTCTGTCTTACGGCCATCCCGCAACAGGATGAGCCGCCGTGCATAATTCATGACCATTTTGTCATGGGTGGAAAAGATGAAGGTAATGTGTTTTTCGATATTCAATTTCTTCATGATTTCCAGAAGGCCTTTTCCGGTTTTCGAATCCAGATTGGCGGTGGGCTCGTCTGCGAGCACGATCGATGGATTTGATACAATGGCTCTGGCAACGGCCACGCGTTGCTGCTGGCCTCCGGATAGTTCTGCCGGTCGTCGATCGTATTTTTCCTGCAAACCCACCTCATCCAGTATGGCCCGGGCTTTTTCCCGACGTTCAACTGTCGGTACGCCTTGCAGCAGCATGACATATTCAACATTTTCGACAGCAGATAATACCGGGATCAGGTTATAGGCTTGAAAGACAAACCCGATTTTATGAAGCCTTAAATTGGCGAGCTGCGATGGGGACATATTTTCAAATGTCTCGCCTTCCACAGAGATACTGCCGGAGTCAATCAGGTCCAGGCCGCCGATCAAGTTTAGCAGCGTCGTCTTACCCGATCCGGAGGGACCGGCGACTGCTAAGAACTCCCCTTTGTTGATTTGCAGGCTGACATCCTTTAACGCCTGGACCATTACCTGACCCTGCCGGTAGGTCTTATTTACATTGTTACATTCTACGATACTCATGTTGCCATCACTCCATCTGGTAAGTATTAAAATTCGAATTTCGTGTTTAAGATTTCGAGTATCCCGGACAAGCTAAGATAAAAAAGAAAAAATCCTCTGGCTTTGTCTTGTGCGGGTTAAGTATAAGCGAGCGCTTTTACCGGCGTAAAGCGAGCAGCCTTTATTGCTGGATAGAGGCTGACCAGAAGGCCCAGTAGCAGCACCGTTAAATTCGCCACCATCACATCCTTGATCGCAATGGCCGGATAGATGATGCGCGACATGCCGGCATATTCCGCGCCGGCGGCCAGAGCGGAAAGGTCAATGCCGCTTCCAGATAGGGCGAAAATGCTCAAAAGGCCCAAACAATTCCCGGCGATCATGCCGCAGATCAAGAGTAAAAAGGATTCCGCCAGAACATCCCGCAAAATCCACCAGGGTTTCATTCCCAGGGCTTTCATCAGTCCAAACTCACGCATGCGTTCGAACACAGCCATCAACGTGGTATTGACGATGCCAAATCCCATGGCCACAAAAACCACCAAGAACCAGAACCACATAAATCCATCGAGAATCTTTAAATAGGCGGTCTGAAAGGGCAGCAACTCGCGCCAGCTATGGGTCTCGAAGTGATCCGAGGGCAGGGCTGATTTTAATTTTTTATAGACTTCGAGGTTTTTGTATCCATCGGGTATAAGAATGGCGATTTCAGAGATGCCGTTGCCCAGTTTGAGCATTTTTTGGCCGGCTGATCGGGTAACAAATACAAATTGTTTTTCGGTGGATTCCATTTCCGCCCTGAACACACCCACAATGCGAAAGGCCCGAGATGCAATTTCCTGCTCCATATCCTGGGACATCAATACCAGTTTGCGCCCGATTCTGGTTTCAAACTTATTCAAGAGGGCATCACCGATAAGAATGCCGTTTGATTCATCCTGAGCCAGGTAACGCCCTCTCGATATGGCCGATTCAATAAATGAAACTTCGGCTTCCGTACCGGGATCAATGCCCACCATCGTTACGCCAGTTGAGTGTCTGGCGTTGTTGGCAATGGCATTTACGCGCACCCGGCTGCTCCATTTCGCTCCCGGAGGTAGACTTTGACTCAATGCCTTTTCAACAACCTGGTAATTGAACATACTGTTTTCAACAGCCGGGTCATCGCGATAGCCTTTGTGATGAATCTGAATATGGCCGGTGAGCGTGGCAATCCCGTTTTTCACCATACCCACTGCTATCCCGCGCATCAGGGCACCCAGAAAAATCATACTCCATACCCCGATGATCACCGCCGCGAGTATGACGGTTGTGCGCCGGGGATTGCGCCAGATATTGCGCCATGCGAGTTGGAGATACATTATGAAAGTACCTAAAGTTATCGATATCGTTAAATAGTCGATTCGTTGATTGGTTAATTCGTTACGACTTCCGCATTCCGCCTTCCGCATTCCACATTCTATATGGCTGTCATCGCCTCTACGGGTCGCAGCCGGCGAACCTTGAGTGCCGGATACAGAGCGGCAATGAATGTAAAAAACAGCACCATAAACGGGCCGATGGAGACAGAAAGAAACGAAAGTTTCGGATACATTCTGCCGGTGATGCCGAATTGAGCGAGTAGATCCGATCCCCCGGAAAAATCAATGCCGTTTATCTGAAAATAATAGGTGATCCCCATGCCAATTAAGATGCCGGCGATGATGCCGATTGCCGTCATGGCCATGGATTCGATTAAGAGTATTTTTGTTAAGCGCCGGGGAGTTGTCCCTATGGCCATCATCACCCCGAATTCTCGGGTACGCTCAAAGATCGCCATTAAAAACGTATTTAAAATGCTGAAGGCCACCACAATGATCAAAAGGCCATAAAAGATCAGTCCGCTGACCAGATCCATTTCGATCGCCTGTCGCAAACCCGGCATCAGCTCCTGCCAGTCCAGCGTTTTCAGAGATTTGCCATTGTTGAGATCGGTAAGGGCGGCCTGAATTCTGGCCTTTATTTTGGGAACATCGGATAATGATTTTCCGATGACCACCACTTCATGCACCGCCTCGTCCATGCTGAAGGTATCCTGAAAGGCGGCCAGCGGGATTTGTATCGCTGACCGATCAAACTCATCGATACCCGAGTTGAAAATCCCTTTCACCGTAACCACGGTGGCGGCAATCGATCCGTCTCGCCCCTGTCCGAGCAAGGTGAGTTCGTCACCGATCGTCACCCGCAGGTTTTTCGCCAGCAGTTTTCCTGCCACTGCCTGGTTGACATCGTTTGCCGTTAAAAAATTTCCCTCGCGAACCAATTTTTTTAATCTGGAGACATTTACTTCTTTTTGTGGGTCAATTCCGGTTACCACGACCCCGTAAGTTCTATTTTTTGATGAAATGAGCGAAAATGCCTGCCCTCTGAAGGTATAGGCCGCTACCTCGGGAATTTGATCTACGATATCAGCAATGGCCTGCGGTTGGGGTATGACAAACCGGATGCTCTTTTTTTCGTGGTATTTTTCGGCCTGAACCTGCAGGTGCCCGGTGCTGATCTTCACCGACGTGTTTATCATGGTTTCATAGCTGCCGAACTGGAAAGACAGCATAAACACCAGCAGAACAGAGGCAAATGTAATAGCGCATACGGTTAAGATGGTGCGTCGGGGATTGCGCCAGATATTTCGCCAGGCCATTTTGGTTTCAATGGACAAGGGATCACCTCCTGCGCTGCTTCAGGCTGCTCAATGTAAACAAATAATCCGGCAAACTGGATTTGAATTCCAGAGATTCATAGGTCAGTTGCGTATATCGGTCTTGCTCATCGACATTGCGCATTTGCCATACCCTGGGGAATAACTTATCGTCCAGCATCTGGATTTCCATGGCCTGCATGATCTTGACAGGTTGGAGATCTTCATCATAAAATTCTTCACTCAGCCAGATGTGATCTTCACGGATTTTAAGGCGCTGCATGCCCCATACCACCGGTGCATGGGGTTTGGGCATAGATTTGATGATATAGACCGTTTTGCCTTCATGCATCTCGGTTCCGATGATGGAGTGATCGTAATCCAGCAGCAGGCTGTCTGATTTCGCCAGGTCGTTGTTGGAAAAGTCCGATCCCATCCAGGATTGGCTCATCATTGAAGGTGGGACTTTGACGACCCGGTTGATCTTTGGATTGTAAATCCACATCTCGCGGCCTTTTTTCAAGGTGCCGTTTCCGTAATCCTTTGGCGGGGCAACGATATAAAAAAGACTGTCTTTTTGCCCCCGAGTCCAGGCCTTTATTGTCATGGACCGCTCCCAATCTTCGCGATGGATCTTCATCTCGACGGTTCCGATGGAAGCCTTGCCGCGCCAGTAGTTAAAGCCATCCGTGACAATCTTGTCGGCGTCCAGGACAATTTTGTCCACGTCCAGGGCAGGGCAGGGTGTTTTTAATGTTAAAATAAGAAACAAGATCAGACTGGATATAATCATTCGTTGGGTCATTTCTTTTTCCTGCTGTTAAAAAAATCAGGTCTTGCCTTATAAATTCGGATCCCGTGCGATAATTTTATGCTGCCAATCCGCGCAGCACGGTATCCAGAAAATCTTTTGCGGTTGCTGCAGGATCAAAGCAGTCATCAAACCAGGCTTGCAGGAAGAGGGCATCCCAGGTTCCCACCAGCGCTGCGGCGATGGCCTCAGGGTCAACATCACCACGGAATTCTCCCCGGGATATGCCATCAACAATTAAGTCTGATACAATCCGACGATAATCCTGATATAACTGCTTAAAGGCGGCCTGAAACCGTTCTCGCATATTTGACGAAGAAGAGGCGGCCCAAAATTCCATCACCAGCACAAACACGTCTTTAATTTCGTCCCACAGGGACATGAGGGAGTTGTTCAACGCTTCCAGGCGGCCAGCAGCCGAAGCGCCCAGCACCGAAATTCCCACCGTCGCTGCCTCTGCTGTTTTTTTGCTATACCAGTCAAAGACCGCAAAAAAGAGATCTTCTTTGCTGTCGAAATATTCATAAATCGTACCCTTGCCCACATCCGCCCGAGCGGCTATATCGGCAACCGAAGCACCGGCATAACCTTTTTGGGAGAATACTTCAGTAGCCGCTTCAAGAATACGATTTTTTTTCTCTTTTTTTTTATCAACGCCCAACGGGGTTCACCATTGATTAATTGACCAATTGGTCAAGTGTTTATATCATCTATTTTAAAGTATATATTCAAATTAATGTTTAAAAAAAAATTCTGACCGACCAGTCGGTCAATTATTATACCTTCATGCATACTTTGTCAAGTATAAACGTGACCGGCTTTTTACACTCAACGCTAATTGCATTTAAAGATGATAGAGTGAATAATCTAGGAATCGGTGGCGGCAGGACATACTATGAGTGGGGTAAACAATAATATGATATAAATTAATTCATTATTATTTAAAAAGATTGTACCTGAAGATGCACCATAGGGCCCGCAAACCGTCTTGCCAATTAATTTTTTTCCCTTCCGCATAGGTTCGGCCATAGTATGAAATAGGGACTTCATATATTCTTAAGTGTTTTTTTGCAAGCTTAGCAGTAATTTCAGCCTCAAAACCAAAGCGGTTTTCTTTGAGTGTGATTCCTTCCAGGGCTTCATGGGTGAACGCTTTATAGCAGGTTTCCATGTCTGTAAGATTTAGGTCGGTGAAAATATTTGACATTAAAGTTATGAATTTGTTGCCCACATAGTGCCAAAAATAGAGAACGCGATGTGCACCATGGCCTGCGAAGCGGGATCCAAATACCACATCAGCCTTCCCCATGAGTATCGGTTTCAAAAGAATCGAATAATCTGATGGATCATATTCTAAATCTGCATCCTGTATCAGGATAATCTCTCCGGTTGCTTTTGAAATTCCAGATTGTATCGCCTTTCCTTTTCCAAAGTTTTTTTCGTGAAAAATTTTTTTTACCTCGGGGTGCTCGATTTTGCGAATGATATCTTGCGTGCCGTCTGCAGAACCATCGTCTACGACAATGATTTGCTTTTGATACGGTACCCTCAAAACCAAATCAATGATTTCTTTTATGGTGGCTTGTTCGTTAAATACCGGGATAATGATACTTAGCTTGAAATTATCGAAATTAATCTTACTACTTTGCATGTTCTAACCGCCATTTTCCTGTGACAAATCTCATTCAAAAAGAATCTGGAGTTTTTAAAATTTTTTTTCGCCATCGGGCTGCTTTTTCAAAATCCGGATTGATCCGCAGTGCTTCCTCGAAATAGCCAAGCGCTTCCCCGGGCTTTTCAAGGTATGCGAGCGCAACTCCGAGATTAAAGTGGGCTTTGGCAATTTGGGGATTAAGCTTAACTGCCTGTAGCAAAAAAGGAATAGCCTCTTCAAATTTTCTCTGTTCAATTAACCCCGCTCCAAGATTGTTGAGAACTTTTGCATTATGAGGATTGATGCTTGCAGACTGAATACAATATTTCACGGCCTGTTGCGCATTGCCCCTTGCCAGAAATTCGAAACACATATTTCCCAGTGTCAGGCTGCGAAAATGTTGCTGATCTTGGGGGATAATTTTCCAATTTATTCCAATGCCGGCTGTTAAGGTAATCAATCCCCAGATCATCAGCATTTTGACTTCTTTTCTTTGAATGAGACGGTATCCGTGAGTCAGACCTGCTGCCGAAAATAGGAGCAGTAAAGGAATGATCGGGTGCCGGTAGCGGTCAAAAATATAAAAAAGTGTAACGCTTGCCGAAAAAAATATCAGCAGAAGATATAGCAGCCAGAGCTTCCGGTAGTCTTTCAGGGTAACACAAAATCCAAAAACCGCGAGGGGGGCTATTACTCCGAAATGAAAAAAACTGCCTAATCTTTTTAAAACCGCGGACCATTCATAATAAGCATAATGGCTATCCGTATCGCTGATCTCAATAAAGTTCCAGAAAAGGAGCCATTTTTTAACCATAAGGTGCAACCAGTCTCCAGGATTTGATTGAATGTAGGCTAAGGTCTTTTGAGTCCAATAGCGCGATACTTCTCTGGGACTTAGTTTATGGCCAATATCATTTTCCGCCAGAGTGGTGGCATCCTCGCGCTCAAACTTCCAGTTGCCGCGGTCCGGCAGAATCGGTTCATATATTCCGCTGGCGTTTGGGTGATTGCCAATATAAAGATTTGTACCAAACTGGGAAGTCGTGAACAAGAATTCACCCCCAACGATTTTGTTTCGAACCGCAACTGGAAATAGGATTGTTGACATACCCATGAGAAAGAAGGTGCCCCACACCAATAATTTTTTTCTGTCTTCAAACCGAAAATGAATAAATAGCCATACACCAACGGGTATGACGAGAATTAAAGCATTTTCTCGAGTTAACCCAAAGCAGCCTAATGTCAGGCCACATAGAAACCATAATATCCCTGAGGGTTGATCTTTGATTTTTCCGAGCAGGAAAAGCAGGAGGGTCATAAAAAAGAGGCTCAAAGTCGTTTTTTGAATTAAACCGTCGAAAAAGATCGCCGTAGGATAAACTGCTAGCAAGAGACCGGAAAGAATTCCGATTTTGTTAGAAAAAAAATAGCGTCCAGCTCTGGCAAGGAAAAAACAAGCGGTGGCTCCAATTAGAATTTGGATTAGCCGAACCACAAATAGATTTCGGCCAACAATGAAATAAATAACAGCTAAAAAATATGGATAAAAGGGGGCCTGATAATATACCTGGTTTCCGATCCACTCTCCTTTTGATATTTCTTGTGCCCAAAGATCATAGCTTTTTGCATCGCCGAGTAATAAGGAGAATACATAGGTGTCTTTAATCTCCCATAAATAAAAATTTCTCAGAAGCAGGGCAATAATAAAAATAAAAAAATAAATAAAAAAGTTTTTGCGTTGAGAAGAAATGTTTATCATGCTGATTATGTATATTTCCAATAATCTAAGTTCATTACAACTAGTTTATTCTTACTTCTTCTCTTTGTCAAATTATAATGCTGTTTCTTTGGCAAAGTAATCAATTATGGTTGAGACTCATGTTAACGGGTTTTTAGATAATTAACCGCGTGCCCGGACAATCCGCAATCTACAATTATAAATTCAAAACCACACTTTCTGCTTGATTTTTGTTTAAGAATCTGTGAAATATAAACAACTTATGCAAATTTTTTTGCTCTTAATTTGTAACCTTTATAAAACTTTGGGATCTTTATCGATGGTGGTTCTAAAGCCTTTTGAACCATCTCAGAATAAGTGCGTCATAGTGCTTTATTCTGACCTCCTTTCATGGGTGGTTCATGCATTGTGAGCCACCCATTTTTATACATGAATTGAATATTGATGATTGAAGATTGAAGACTGAAGATTTAAGGTCCGCCTCTCTCCGAGCTGTAGGATCTACGAACTGGAAGCCGGCGGATCATTTATATCATACAAACTAAAAAAGACGGAGCGTAGCGACATCCACAAATATTCAATCTGCAATATACAATATTCAATTGAAAGGTGAATCTATGGAACGAATCGCTGAGGTTGAGAGAAAAACAAAAGAAACCGCTATTCGGGTGACGTTGAATTTAGACGGAAGCGGAAAATCGGAAGTGTCCACGGGAATCGCGTTTTTCGATCATATGCTGACACTGATGGCTGTACACGGATTTCTCGATCTGGCGGTTAAGGCAAAAGGGGATCTTCACGTTGATTCTCACCATACCGTGGAAGATGTCGGTCTGGTATTTGGCGATACCTTAAATCAAGCCCTTGGCGATCGTAAAGGCCTTTATCGGTACGGTCATGCGGTGACACCGATGGATGATGCCCTTTCTTCTGTGAGCTTGGATCTTTCCAATCGCCCGTATTTAGTGTTGAATTGTCCCGGTGTCGATTCATCAGGGGCAGGCTTTAACCTGACTGTTGCCAAAGAATTTTTCAGGGCCTTTGCAAATCGTGGAGGGTTGAATCTGCATATCAATGTATCCTATGGCGAAAATGAACATCACATCCTTGAATCGATATTCAAAGCCATGGGCCGTGCGTTAAATCAGGCGTGTTCTCTGGATCAGCGAATCAGCGGTGTCCGCTCAACAAAGGGGTCGCTATAAAACTTACGGAAATTAAGGGTTCAGGTTTCGGGTGTTAGGTATCATTAGGTGTCAGGTGTCAGCATAAATAATTTAGGGATGTATGAACGCTTCAATTATTTATATTGATTCCTGAATACCTAATTTTTTTTCCAAGGCTTTTCTGACACCTGCAACCTGACACCTGAAACCTCATTTTTTTTTGAAACCCGCAACCCGTAACGCGCAACCCGAAACATGTAAGCTTGAATCTTGAGTCATGATTATTATTCCCGCAGTAGATATAAAAGATGGAAAATGCGTTCGTTTGATGCAAGGGCGGATGGATCAGGAAACCGTGTTTGCGGATGATCCAGCCGTCATGGCTCAGAAATGGGCTGACGCCGGCGCCGAATTGATCCATGTTATCGACCTAAACGGGGCGTTTGCCAAATGTCCTCAGAATATTGATGCCATACGAAAAATTCTGCGGCGCGTTCGTGTGCCCATCCAACTGGGCGGTGGAATTCGAAACCAAAAGACGATTGAAATGTATATCGATATGGGGGTCAAGCGGGTCATTCTCGGATCAGAAGCTGTTCGACGGCCAGATTTTGTGGACGAAGCCTGCCGGGAATTCCCGAACCAAATCGTGTTGGGCATCGATGCCCGCAACGGGTACGTTGCCATAGATGGCTGGATTCATACCACCCGAGTTCGGGCGATGGATTTGGCAAAGCAATTTGAAAACAGCGGTCTGGCGGCCATCAATTTCACCGATATCCACCGAGATGGAATGCAATCTGGATTAAATCTGGTAGAAATTCAGAATCTTGCAGAAGCGATCGAAATACCCGTAATCGCCTCCGGCGGTGTATCGACAATTGATGACATCCATAAACTTTTGCCATTGGAATCCGCCGGAGTGGTTGGGGTCATTGTCGGCAAGGCCCTGTATAGCGGGACACTGGATTTCAAGGCGGCATTGAAAATATCAGGTTCTTTAAGGGCCAAACGAGCGCCGGCACAATAAAAATAGGGAACCATATCTTAAATATTTTAATATGACAATTTTCTTGACAAATCATTGTTTACGAGTTAATTTGGCGGTTTAAAAACTGCTTGAAGAGGGCGGCTGTAACTATAGCTTATCACGGGAAATTATTTCGATCGCATTTAATTGGAAACTGGACACGAAACACGCAGGGCAAGCCGATCAATGTATGCGTGTCGAAAAGTATCATTCAATTTAGATTCCTTCCATAATATTTATCTTCCCCTTCCGTGATATGGAGGTTGCTATTATTGGCAATTTTTATCCCTGAAGATAAAATTTCCGAAATAAAGAACACGGTCGATATCGTTGATATTGTGTCTGAAACCGTGCTGCTGAAAAAGGCCGGAAGAAATTTTGTGGGTTTGTGCCCCTTTCATTCTGAAAAGACACCATCGTTTACCGTAAGCCCCGAAAAGCAAATTTTTTATTGTTTTGGATGTGGAACCGGCGGGAACGC
>WOR8_10005059_pt1 | contig 12745 bp, 9 predicted proteins | sample DeeMarSeWOR38_10_FD_19890 | JGI IMG/M metagenome (IMG submission 19890) | reverse complement strand
CGGGACCGACCGAAAGTTTGGATCGCCCCTCAGCCATTGCTCCACATTATAATAGTAGAATTGCTTGCTCCAGAGCATGCCTGCCAGCGCCTGCCGTTGCACTTTTTTTTCGTCTTCACTCAGCTGCGGCTTTTGAATCGCGGCATAAAACTCATCGGCTTCGAAGCGACGCTTCTCAAAGACAGCGTCAAAATCGTCGAATGCCGACGGCAGGGCTTTATGACTGAGGCGCAATCGGATGACGTGGTCCCGGCCCGAAGCCGGCTTTGTGCGGTAAACGGCTGCCATTTTGGTGCCCTGGCGCTCCGGATTGACGGCGCCTTTTTCATTGTGCACCAGGTAACGGTGAAAAGCATCTTTGCTGTACCGGTGGTTGCCGGGCACATTCGGCAATCGTTCTGAATTCGTTTCATTTTCGGTAAAAATGAGCTCCCGGGCATCTTCGGCGTAAAAATAATAGGTTCCGGTGGCTGAATGATCGGCAGCCGCTGCCTCCGCACCCGCCGATCCTTGAATCTGCTTGAGTTGCGGCTTTTCGGTGACTTCACCCATTGGGCCGTTTTCATATCCCCAGCTCCAGGTATTCCGAAACCACAGTGTGGGCAGTACATGGCAGACGGCCGCTTGCGGTCCCCGATTGGCAATTGTAATCTGAATTAGAATATCGCGTTCATCGGCCTTGGCGTATTCAATGAATACATCAAAGTAGCGGTTGTCACGAAACACGCCGGTATCCAGGAGCTCGTATTCAAAATCCAGAAAATTCCGGCGCCTGTTTTCGTTCACCAGATCGCTATAGGGGTATCTCTCCTGGGGGTATTTATACAGCGCTTTCATATAGCTATGGGTCGGCGTGCTGTCCAGGTAGAAGTAATATTCTTTGACATCTTCGCCGTGGTTGCCTTCGGCGCCGGTCAGGCCGAACATGCGCTCCTTTAAAATCGAATCTTTGCCGTTCCACAGGGCAATCGCAAAGCACAGGTATTGGAAACGATCCGATATGCCGGCTATTCCGTCTTCCCCCCAGCGGTAAGCCCTGCTGCGGGCATGGTCGTGGGGAAAATAGTCCCAGGCGCTGCCGTCGGTGCTGTAATCTTCGCGTACGGTGCCCCACGAACGCTCACTTAGATACGGGCCCCATTTTTTCCAGTTGGCTTTGCGCTCGCGGTATTCGATTAAACGCTGGTGTTCTGCTGTAATTGGCATAAGATGTCCTCTGCGGGTTGTATGATCGTTTAGTTAACCACTCAGCGGCGCTTGTCAACTTCTACAAAACATAATGCAGCTGCTTTGCCATCAAAAGTAAAATTACCCGACGAAAAAATGTAAGGCTTCGAACGGGTGAGCGACAGTACTGCAAAACGGATCGGTTCCTGTTTTGACAGCGGTGTTTTTCTTCTTATTTTCCGATAAATTGCAAACGTCGTTTTTTCCATTTAGCAGGCAGATGATTGTGACCGGTTTTTCAGAAAGGAACCAGCGATGTTAAATCCAAGTGAATTTCCCCAGGCGCAGCCTTACGACGAGCACAATCAACGGCTCATCGAAAATGTTCACCCTGCCGACTGGGTCAATCGCGAGCCGGACGGTCGCTACAACATGGTGGTGATCGGTGCCGGTACTGCCGGATTGATCACCGCCGCCGGCACCGCCGGTCTGGGCGGCAAGGTGGCTTTGATTGAACGCGGCCTGATGGGCGGCGATTGTTTGAATGTCGGCTGTGTGCCCTCCAAGGCCCTGATCCGGACCGCACGCGCTGCGGCCGATGTGCGCACCGCCGGACAGTTTGGCGTGCACGTGCCAGACGGCATGCGCATCGACTTTGCGGCTATCATGGAACGGATGCGCCGTCTGCGCGCCGATATCAGCAAACATGACTCGGCCAAACGCTTCAGCGGGCTCGGCATGGATGTGTTTATCGGGTCTGCCCGGTTTACATCACCCGATACGGTCGAAGTCGACGGAAAGGCGCTCAAATTTGCCAGGGCATGCATTGCGACCGGTTCGCGTGCACAGGAGCTGCCCATTCCCGGGCTGGCCGATGTTGATTTTCTGACCAATGAAACCGTGTTTTCCCTTACCGAATTGCCCCGACGACTGGGTGTGATCGGCGCCGGGCCGATCGGCTGCGAGCTGGCGCAAGTTTTTGCCCGCTTCGGCAGCGAGGTAATTTTAATCGAAGCCATGCACGGCATTATGCCCAACGATGAGCCCCGTGCGGCTGAAGTTGTACAAAAGGTTATGGAAGCAGATGGCGTCAAACTGCGATGTTGCGGTAAAAACCTTGAAATCCGCAAGCAGGCCGACGGTATTCATCTGGTGGTCGACTCTCATGGCACCCATTACGATGAGGGGGTCGACCGGTTGCTGCTGGCCGTCGGGCGCACGCCGAACGTGGAAGGTTTGAATCTGGAAGCAGCCGGAGTGGCATATGATAAAAAGGGCGTTCAGGTCAACGAGCGCCTGCAGACCACCAACCGGCGAATCTATGCTGCCGGTGATATTTGTTTTCCGTACAAATTTACGCATACCGCCGATGCCACCGCGCGCATTGTTATTCAGAACGCGCTGTTCTTCGGCCGCTCCAAATCAAGCGCCCTGACGGTTCCCTGGTGTACCTATACCGATCCGGAAGTGGCTCACGTGGGGCTTTATCCCCGGGAGGCTGAAAAAAAGGGCATTGCGGTCGATACCATCACCGTTGAAATGAATACGGTCGATCGCGCCATCCTTGAAGGCGATGATGACGGTTTCCTGGATGTTTATGTTAAAAAAGGAACGGATGACATTCTGGGCGCCACCATGGTCTGCCGGCACGCCGGCGATATGATATCTGAAATTACGGTGGCCATGGCCGCCGGTGCCGGACTGGGCACCATAGCGCGCACGATACACCCGTACCCGACTCAGGCCGAAGCCATCAAAAAAGCCGGAGACGCCTACAACCGCTCACGGCTGACGCCCCGGGTGCAAAAGATTTTCAATACCCTGTTAAAGTGGCGACGTTAAATAATCTATTACGATGGACGTAGCGAGCGATGCCGACAGCCAAAACCAAAGCGTTAAAAAAACAGACCTGTGTGCTGGCCGGAGATATCGGCGGCACCAAGACCCGTCTGGGTCTGTTTGTTGCCGGTAAACAACGCCCTGTGGCCCGGGTGACGGCGGAATTTTTCAGTCGCCGGTCGCGCAGCCTCGAGGCGATTATTGATCAAATGCGGGCGCGCTACCCGGCAAAGATCAAAAAAGCCTGCTTCGGTATCGCCGGACCGGTGATCAACGGGGTATGCCGCACCACAAACCTGCCCTGGGTGGTGTCGGAGCAAAAACTGCAAAAGCGCTTCGGCTGGCAGCGGGTGCGGCTGATCAACGATCTGGGCAGCACCGCCATGGCCATCCCGTTGCTCGTGCACCGGGAGGTCAAAGCGCTCAACAGCGCAAAAGTTCACAAAAACCAGAACATCGGTCTGGTGGCGCCGGGAACCGGCCTGGGACTGGCCCTGCTGGTTTTTGTGGATGGCCGCTACCGCCCGGTGGCCTCCGAGGGCGGGCATGCCGGCTTTGCCCCCGCCGATGAATCCGAAATAGGTCTGTGGCAGTATCTGCAGGACCGCTTCGGCCACGTCAGTGCCGAGCGCGTCCTTTCCGGCCGGGGATTGGTCAACATTTATGACTGGCTCAAACATGGCGGGGACATTACCGAATCGCCCGAAGTCCACCAGGCCATGCGTGCGGGCGATCCTGCGCGCGTCATCTCTGAAAACGCCATTTACGGCAATGATCCGCTTTGCCGGTCCGCGCTGCAGCGATTTTGTCGGATCTTCGGATCCATCGCCGGTAATCTGGCCCTGACCGGTATGACCACCGGCGGCCTTTACCTGGGAGGCGGGATTCCCCCCAAAATCTTACCGGCCCTCGAAACCGCGGATTTCAGGGACGCTTTCGTCGCCAAAGGACGTTTTAAGGCATTCATGCAAAAAATTGCGGTGCGGGTGATTCTCAACGACCGGGCCTCTTTGCTGGGTGCCGCCCATTGCGCGCTGAATATGTAATCGCGATTTTTTATCCTGCCGGGTTTCCACCCGTTTTCCGGATCTTCCCCCGGGCGTTATTCCAGTCTTGCGCATCGCCGCGCCTTAGGCTATACAAAACGCATGAGCCTTCTTGCGGTCAAGAATCTCTCTCTGTCCTTCGGCGGCCTGCAGGTGTTGTCCGATGTCAGCTTCGAGGTCGTTCCGGGCGAGGTTTTCGCCATCATCGGGCCCAACGGCGCCGGTAAGACATCCATTCTAAACAGCATCAGCGGCTTTTATCATCCCGATGAGGGGCAGATTCTTTTCGAAGAACAGGACATCACCCGTTTGGCCGCCCATCGGCGCGCTGCCCTGGGCATCGGCCGGACCTTTCAGAATATCGCGCTTTATCGCGGCATGTCCGCACTGGACAATATTAAACTCGGCGCTCATAGCCATCTGAAAAGCGGGCTGCTGGCATCTTTGTACTACTGGGGGCCGGCCCATCGGGAAGAGATGGCGCTCAGGCGCAAAGTCGAAGAAGAGATTATCGAATTTTTGGAAATCGAGGCCATCCGGAAGCTGCCGGTGGGATCTCTGGCTTACGGCCTTCAGAAACGCGTCGAACTGGGCCGCGCACTTGCCATGCGACCGAAAATACTGTTGATGGATGAGCCGGTCACCGGCATGAATGCCGAAGAGACCGAGGATATGGCCCGCTTCATCCTGGACATCAATGAGGAACACAACATGACCATTGTGCTCATCGAGCACGATATGAAAGTCATCATGGATATTTCGGATCGGGTTTTGGTTCTCAACTTCGGCCAGAAGCTGGCCGAGGGCAAACCCCAAGATGTTCAACAGCACCCGGAGGTCATCAAAGCCTACCTGGGAGAGAAAAAGGCGCGCGATGGACATATTCCTTCAGCTGCTCGTTAGCGGTATTGCGGTCGGGGGTGTTTACGCCTTAATCGCCCTGGGATTTGTTCTGATATATAAGGCCACGAGCATCATTAATTTTGCCACCGGCGAATTCATGATGATCGGGGCCTATTTTTTTTATACCTTTATGGTTTACATGGGGCTGCCGGCCATCCCTGCCTTTATCGGTGTGATGGCCTGTGCCGCCCTGCTGGGCTTTGCGGTCGAGCGCCTCGTATTGCGGCACATGCTCGGGCAGCCCACCATCAGCATTGTCATGGTGACCATCGGTCTCAGCTCAATTCTGATGGGCATTGCCGAAATGCTATGGGGCTCCGATTTTCGCAGTTTTCCGGCGATTGTGCCCCGGGCCCCGCTGATTGTCGGTGATATCGTTGTGCGCTCCAACCTGTTTTACGGCTTTGTGCTGGCGGTGGTGGTGGTGATCGTCTTTGCCCTGCTGTTCAAATACGCCAAAGTCGGCATTGCGATGCGCGCCACCGCCGCAGATCAGAGCGCTTCCTTTTCAATGGGGATCAACGTCAAGGCCATGTTTACCCTCTCGTGGGCCTTCGGGGCCGTTGCCGCCACCCTGGGCGGCATTATTATCGGCAACATCGGCGGCGTGCACCCCACCCTGGGGCATATCGGTCTTAAAATATTTCCGGTGGTGATCCTGGGCGGTCTGGACTCCATCGGCGGCGCCGTGCTGGCGGGCTTTATTATGGGCATCATCGAAAATATGGCCGGCGGATACCTGGATCCCTATTTTCAAGGCGGCGTAAAAGATGTCGCCCCGTTTGTCGTGCTGGTGCTGATTCTGTTGATCAAACCCTACGGTCTTTTCGGCAAAGAAGAAATCGAAAGGCTCTAAATAACGTATGCGCATCGGAGATTTCAAAGACAGCTATGTCGCTGATGAAGCGGTCTTTAAAACGCCCACGGTTCGTTTCTGGCTGGGTATTTTGTTTGTGGCCCTTTTGATATTTCCCTTTGTGGCCGGCAACTACTGGCTGTACATGGCCAACCTGGTGGGGGTGGCCATCGTGGCGGCGGTGGGCCTCAACATCCTGACCGGTTTTGCCGGACAGATCTCACTGGGGCATGCCGCTTTTGTTGGCATCGGGGCTTACACCGCAGCGATTTTAACGACCCGGCTGGGGCTGCCCTTTCTGCTGTGCCTGCCGTTATCCGGGTTGTCGGCGGCCTTTTTCGGCCTGATCGTCGGCGGGCCCTCGATGCGCATGAAGGGGCTGTATCTGTGTATCGCCACGCTGGCCGCCCAGGTGATTTTCGAGTTTATTTTCGTGCACTGGGAATCGATGACCGGCGGCATTCGGGGCATCAACCTGCCCGCACCCTCCATACTGGGGGTTTCACTGGATAATGAATTCAAGTTTTATTTTGTGACCCTGGCGGTGGTGGTCATCTGCGTGACAGCGGCGCGCAATATTTTTCGCACCCGGGTCGGGCGCGCCTTTATCGCCATCCGCGACCGCGATATTTCAGCCGAGTTGATGGGCATCAACCTGTTTCGCTTCAAGATGTACGCCTTCGGCATCAGCTCCTTTATGGCCGGTGTGGCCGGGTGTCTGTGGGTTAACTTCTTGAGAACCGTGACCCCGGAGCATTTTCCGCTGATGGAAAGTATCCGCTATCTGGCCATGATTATCGTCGGCGGGCTGGGCAGCATACTGGGGGCCATTTTCGGCGCCATCTTTATGACCCTGATGCCTGAAATACTCAAAAACACCCTGGGCCTGCTGGTCGACGCTTTCCCGCAGGCCATGGGCTATCTGTTTCCGCTGCAGCAGGTTGTTTTCGGTCTATTGATTGTAGTTTTTCTGGTTTTCGAGCCCCACGGCCTGGCTGAAATGTGGCGCCGGCTGAAGGATTATTTTCGCCTGTGGCCTTTTGAGTACTAGTGTGCCGTACTAAGATGTAATTGCCAAAATGGACGTCGGTCATGTCATTTCCTGACAGGCGCTATGAACATCAAAGTACCGGTGCCCCGATATTTGGGATTCGACCTGCGCATAGTTGAATCCAATTGCTTTGGTGCCCACCGTCCCAAATATCGGGTCACGGTTTTGCGCGCTGGTTTATCATGGGCATATCGCCTGTCAGAAAATAACATGTCCGCCTCGCAACTTGAGCGCAGGCAAGCGCTGATTGGGATCGACCTCGAAACGGACCACATTGTAAATTACTTCTGGGAAATGATAATAGAGGCCATTTCAAAACCCCTGAAACCCATAACCCAACAGAAAGGAGTCAGTCATGAAACACGCGAGAATCTTTTTGGTACTGACGTTGATGCTGTGCTTTGTCGGAGCGGCGGGACTGGTGTTAGCCGAAGATGTCATCAAGGTGGGCGCCTGCCAGCCGATCACCGGGCGTTTCGCATTTGCCGGCAAGCACATCAACCAGGGATTGATGGATTCTTTAAATTATGCCAACGAGCAGGGCGGTGTGGGCGGCAAAATGTTCAAGTACATCTATGAAGACACCGGTTACGACCTCCAGCGGGCTATTGCTTCTTTCAAAAAGATCATGGCCCAGGAACAGCCGCCGATTATGTACGGCGAGTCCACCGGCCAGGGAAAGGCCCTGGCGCCCGAAATCAACAGCCGTTACAAGGTGCTCTACGGGTCCACCAGTTTTTCAGAAGAGCTCAGCATCCGGGAGAAAAATCCCTATATGTTCGTTAGCGGGCCGACGTACGCCCAGCAGTTCGGTGTCCTGTTGAAATACATCGCTGACAACCCCAAGAAAAAAGGCGTACCGCCCAAAGTGGCCTTCTTTTACAGCGATACCGAATTCGGGAGTGACCCGATTCCGTATGCCCGCAAGCTGTCCAAAGAGCTGGGTATCGAGGTGGTCGCCGAAGAAGTCACCAAGGTCGGGGCCGTGGATGTCACCAGCCAGCTGCTCGATCTGAAGCGCAAACAGCCCGACTACTGCATATTCCAGGGCTACGTGGTCTCACCCATACCGGAAGTGATCACAGGCGCCAAGGATTTCGGTCTGGACATCACCTTTATGGGCACGTTCTGGGCCATGAGCAAGATGCTGCTCGACAAGCTGGGCCCGGACGGGGAAGGCTATATGGGTGTGATGCCTTACGCTTACTGGTACCAGGAGGACGTGCCCATGATCAAGACCATCCAGGCGTATAATCAAAAACACAACCCGGATGTGACCTATCAGCCCAACTCTTACATGCAGGGCTGGTTCACCGGCATGGTTTTCGTCAAGCTGGCCCAGATCTGCCATGAAAAAGGCCTGCCGATCACCGGCGATAATTTGAAAAACGCCATCCCGCTGATCCAGAAATGGGATACCGGCGGCCTGGCCGGCGTGGTCAGCTTCGGCAACAGTAACGCCACCGCCATGGGAAAGGTCTTCAGTGCGAAGGGCGGCAAGTTTGAGCCGGTGTCGGATTGGATTTATCTTGATTAGTGTTAAGTGAAGCCAGGTCCGGAAGCATTTTTGCTTCCGGACTGGTTGACACACCCCTGCATCAATCAGGATGAGAAGCCGTTTCAAAACCCCTTTTCTGCTGGTTTGCGGCTTCTTGAAAACAATTTGGCGACTTAATTATATCACAGGAGGACGGTTTGACGCCCATACTGGAGGTCAACAATATCGAGGTGATCTACAACAATGTAATCCTGGTATTAAAGGGCCTTTCGATACAGGTGCCGCAGGGCGCCATTGTGGCGCTGCTGGGTTCCAACGGCGCGGGCAAATCCACCACGCTTAAGGCGATCAGCGGGCTGCTGCCCCTGGAAGACGGCGAGATTACCGAAGGCAGCATTTATTACCGGGGGCAGTCTCTGGCGGGCCTGGCCCCGCACCAGATTGTGCGCCGCGGTATTTTTCAAATCATGGAAGGCCGGCACATTTTCGAGGATCTCAGCGTGGAGGAGAATCTGGTCTGCGGGGCTTATACCCGTAAAGACCGCAGCGGCGTCAGTCGCGACCTGGATAAGTGCTTTGCCTATTTTCCGGTCTTAAAAAAGCGTCTGAAGCAGACCGCCGGTTATTTAAGCGGCGGCGAGCAGCAGATGCTGGCCATCAGCCGTGCGCTTCTGGCCCAGCCCCAGCTGATGATGCTCGACGAGCCGTCCATGGGCCTGGCCCCCTTGCTGGTCGATGAGATTTTTGAGATCATTCGCCGGATCAACCAAAATGAGGGCACCACCATGTTGCTGGTTGAACAAAATGCCCAGATGGCGCTGGCGATCAGCTCTTACGGCTATATCATGGAAAACGGCCGGGTGGTTCTGGACGGACCGGTGGATGTTTTGCTCAACGATCGCGACGTGCAGGAGTTTTACATGGGCGTGGGTCATGCCGACGGCAAGACCAGCTACCGCGATGTCAAGCACTACAAGCGGAGGAAACGATGGTTGAGCTGAGCGGTAAGACCCTGATGCAGTCATTCCTGGAGCGGGTCGCCGAGCGCGGCCGGCAGATCGCCCTGCGGGAAAAGGACTTCGGCATCTGGCAAACCGTCACCTGGAATGAATACCGTTCGCATGTGAAGCACTTTGCGCTGGGGCTGGTGCAATTGGGATTCAAACGGGGCGATCACCTCTCGATCATCAGTGAGAATTGCTGCGAGTGGTTGTACGCCAGCCTGGGCTGCATCAGTGTAGGCGGTGTGCCCCTGGGGGTCTACCCTACCAGTCCCTACCCGGAAGTGCACTACGTCGTCAAGCACTCCGATTCGGTGGTCGTGGTCTGCGAGGATCAGGAGCAGACCGATAAGGTTCTGGAAGTATTACATGATCTTCCAGAGCTTAAAAAGATCGTCGTCAAAGACATGAAGGGCCTGAGAAACTACCCCAAAGACAACATCATCTCCTTTAAAGCCGTGGAGGCCCTGGGCCGGGAGCTGGACCAGGAGCAACCGGATCTTTTTGAGTGCGAGGTGCAAAAAGGCCGGGCCGAGGATGTCTGCATGATGATTTACACGTCGGGCACCACCGGTCTGCCCAAAGGGGCCATGGTCAACCACCGCAACATAGAGGCCACCACCCTGGCGACATCCGAGGCGCTGGAAGCGAATGAAACGGACGGTGTGGTTTCCTATCTGCCGCTTTGTCATGTCGCCGAGCAGATCTTCAGCCTGTATCTGCCGATTCATCTGGGGATCACGGTCAATTTTGCCGAAAGTGTGGCCACCATCCAGAGCGATTTAAGAGAGATTGCTCCGACCGTTTTTCTGGGTGTTCCCCGCATCTGGGAAAAGCTCCAAAGCTCCATTACCGTCAAAATAAAGGATTCCAGCTGGCTGAAACGCTGGTTCTTTAAACGCTGCATGGCCATTGGCTACCGGGTCTGTGACCGGCACTTGGCCAAAAAGAAAATCGGCCCGGGCCTGAAACTGGGCTGGTGGCTCGGCTACGGGCTGATGTTTCGGGCGCTGCAAAACTACGTGGGACTTCGCAAAGTGCGCCTGTGTTTTTCAGCGGCCGCCAAGGTCAGCCCGGAAGTGCTGCGTTTTTTTCACGCGATCGGCATTCAGGCCAAGGAAGGCTATGGCATGACCGAGTGCACCGGTCTTTCTTTTATCCACATGGGCGATGACATCAAGCTCGGCACGGTGGGCAGGCCGATCAGCTGCATCGAATACCAGATCGGGGTGGACGGGGAGCTGATGAAGCGCGGGCCCAGTGTCTTTGTCGGCTATTATAAAAATCCCGAGGCCACCGAAAAAACCGTTGTGGATGGATGGCTTCTGACCGGCGATATCGCCGAGGTGGATGCGGACGGGCACGTGTCCATCGTCGACCGCAAGAAGGATATTCTAATTACCTCGGGAGGTAAAAATATCGCTCCGTCGCTGCTGGAAAACGAGTTAAAAGTCAGCCCCTACATCAAAGAAGCCATTATACTCGGTGATGGCCGAAAATTCGTTTCTGCATTGATTCAAATCGACTTTGAAAATACGGGCAAGTGGGCCTCCGATCAACGCCTGCCGTACACCAATTTCAAATCGTTGGCCAGCCTACCGGAGGTCCGCCGGATGATTCAGCAGGAGGTGGACCAGGTCAACGAGCGCTTTGCCCGGGTGGAGAATGTGCGCAAGTTCTTGCTTCTGACCAAAGAGCTTGATCACGATGACGATGAAATGACGGCCACCATGAAGGTCAGGCGTGCCAATATCTATGAGAAATTTGCGCAGGAGATCGAACACATTTACGGAAAGGAAGAATCGGGTATTTAACCTGTCTATCCGTATGCAAGAGATATAAACAAGTCGTGTAAGAGAATTTCGGCGGAGCGGGCCTTCGATGCCGGCTCAGGTTCGAATAGCTATTTCACTTTTATGGCGACCATCGTTACGTCGTCATGCGGCTCTTCGGATTGGATGAACTCATCCAGCCGCAGGTTGATGCGCTCGACGATCTTTTCGGCCGGAAAATGAGCGCTCTCTTTGAGGGCGGATTCCAGGCGGGATTGATCAAACAGGCGCTGGCTCGGATTCATGGCCTCGGTGATACCGTCCGAGTAAAGCAGCAGGACATCCCCGCTTTTAGCCGGTATGGATTTTTCCTCGAGGCATGATGAAAACCCCATGTCCCGGTCGATGCCCAGGCAAACGCCGCTGGTTTTGAGGGGCTCGATGGTCTGGGTCCGGGCGAAATAATATAGCGGCCAGTTGTGGCCGGCCCGCGCAATGGTCAAGGCCTTTTTTCCGGATTCAAAAAAGGCGATGACCGCCGTAATAAAATCGCCTTCGCGCAAACGCCTGCAGATCAGATGATTCAAGTCATTTAAGATCGTCGCGGGTGAGGTGCTCTGCTCTGAAAGCGACTCAAACATGCTCTGAATGTGGGCGGCGTATAGCGCCGCCGGTATGCCTTTGCCGGCGACATCGCCCAGGATGCTCAGCATCTGGTTGTCATTGCGTTTGACGACATTGAAAAAATCACCGCCCACGATTTTAGCCGGCCTGGAAGAAAAAGAGATGGACAGCCCCGGAAACTCCGGCAGCTGCTTGGGCTCCAAACTGACCTGGATTTCGCGTGCGATTTCAAGCTCATCGCGGGTGGTCAATTTGTCGGCCAGCTCCAGGGCCAGCAGCAAATTTAAGATAATAAAAGCGCACAGGATCCACAAACCTTTCGCGGCGATCATACCGATGACAAAACCGCAGAAACTGAGGCCATAGAAAAAGCGGCGCGCCGGCGTCAGCTGCATCAAAAAACTCATGAAGATTTCTTTGAAGGCGTTTATTTTTGATTTTAAGGACTTTTTCTCAAGCGGCCCGTCATCGAGCGTGGTTTTTTCCTTGTAATAGGTTAAGGCTTCCAGCGTGTCTTTGTGCAGCAACCGCTCGATTTCCCTGCGGCTCATCCCGGTGGTGTACAACCGGAAAAAATCCCGGGCCTTTTGTATCTTGCCATCAAAAAATGATCGTATCCGTTTGACACCCATGGCTTTTACTTTTAGTTGTGCGGTTCTTCAGTGATAAGCAAAACTTGAATGGGTTTTTTGCCTTGAACCAGCATACAGGCGAAGGTACATAAGTTCATCGGATTTAGCAAGCGCAATTCAGGTAGGACGGGATGGAAAATGCAGGTAATCTGTTTTGGCAAACAACTAGAACCTGTCTCAAAAATAGTGGATCACGTCAAAGAGCAAGGCAACGGCCGATCCGCCGTCGCCCGCTGATAAGCAGCGGGCTATGGCGGGACAAGCGACAAAGCGCAGCATACACGGTCGTATGTGAGCATTTGGAGGCGGTCGGCAACACAGCTATTTGGCGTAAAACGAATATTCAAGATAGGTTC
>WOR8_10005057_pt1 | contig 12745 bp, 10 predicted proteins | sample DeeMarSeWOR38_10_FD_19890 | JGI IMG/M metagenome (IMG submission 19890) | reverse complement strand
CTGCAGCCAGGCCTTGCGTGCATGCACGATGAAGCTGCCGCAGCCTGAGTCAGCCACGGTTTCTATAAAGTCATTGAATGCATCATAACTTTCCATGTGATCGATGCCGATGCGGCATTTGACGGTCACCGGAATATCAACAGCTGCCTGCATTGCAGCTATCGATTCTGCGACCAGCACCGGTTCCGCCATCAGGCAGGCACCGATGCGCCCGGACTGCACCCGGTCGCTGGGGCAGCCGACATTCAGGTTGATTTCGGAAAAACCGGCATCTTCGGCGATACGGCTGCACTCCCGCAGCTCTGTCGGATCACTGCCACCCAGCTGGATGGCCAGCGGCAGCTCGTCTGCATGAAAGCGCAGCAGTTTATTCCGGTCGCCGTGCAGCACCGCACCGGTCGTGACCATTTCGGTGTACAGCAGCGCATGCCGGGAAATCAGGCGCAGAAAATACCTCGCATGGCGGTCGGTATAACCCATCATTGGCGCAATGGAGACGGTACGGTTCAGCATGCGCGCATTTTACCCGATGCAGCCTGCCCATCGCTATTGCATGTTGTAGTTGCAGCCCCGTTAGAGGCTTGACACTTTTTTCTCTCGCAGAGGCGCAGAGAACGCAGAGGTGATGTCTATGCTGAAAATCGAGGCCAGAATGCTGACTTCCATGAAAGATTGATGGTACATCCATAGCTGAATATATTCAGCGCAAAAAAATAGCGGCCGGGGCCGCTATTTTTTGAACTACACTATGTAGCAATCAGGCGCGACGGCGTGCAACTCCGACCAGACCGAGCAGACCTGAACCGAACAGCCAGACAGCTGCTGGAACAGGAACCGGTGTTACATCGATTACCAGCTCAAATCCGCCGATATTACCGAACTTGACAGCATACATGTTAGCTTCCGGCACTGTGAGTGTAGAAGCCATATTGGCATCGCCGGTTGTCCAGGTAGCGAAGCCATCGTCAGAAACAGCCAGCACGAAGTCTCCGTCATAAGCAAGGCCTGTATCTGAAAAATCACTGTTGTAGTGCAGTGAAGTGCTACCATTCACATAAATCAAATCGGGCGTAACAACCAGCAGGGAATCACCGGACGGGATACCTGCTTCTTCATCGAAGATACGCAGCTCGTAGCTGCCAAGAGCACCCGTTTGAAGAGAAAAGTTGATATCCCCATCAGTGGGAAGCCAAATCGTTGTTGCATTCGCAACTGATGCGGTTACAAACAGCGCTGTCCCGAGTAATAAGTTTCTTACTTTCATTATTTATATCCTACAATTTTAGTTTCCAATCATTCGGTAGATCAAGGCCTGTACCACTGGCATTAATTACCAAACAGTTCATAGAATCATTTATATACATTCAACATATGTGCCAATATTTTTTTACTTTAAATATCAGCATCTTACCATGACTCCCGCGATTATCGTGGCCGGGTTGTAAATTAATCCGACAACCGGGCGCACGTTAAATGCTGCCGTTGAATTAAAATTACGTTATAAAACAGTTACCTGTAATTGATCTGAAGCCAAAAATAACTTGGTAAAAAAATACCATTCTTGAAACAAGCCTCAATACACTATTATTATCTTTATTATCAACCAGTTAATAAATATTCATTACGTCGTGTTTTTTCATCGGTAAGATTTATCGACATTTCAGTTTTAAAAAATTTACAGATTTTCTGTATGGAAACAGTACGATTCAGCAGCATTCGCGCATATTCTCGATGCTGCCCTGCTCTTTAAACGTCATCGCTTCGCTATTCACTGCTATCAGTTAACTGTTCAGTGATTAAAGACGTCATCCATGCCGCAGAAGCGGGATCGCTGTTTATCGAGATGGCGAACGAAGCAAGCGTATCATCTGCCATTTGCCGCCACTTTTTATCACCGCTGAATTCAGCGAGCCGATACAGGTTTTCAACAGCGATCGCATTTGGCGCCGGCAGGGCGCCATCATATGCGGACCTCGAACGAAACAGCACATGCCTGTCCGTTGCCGATTCATAAAAATTGGCCTTGCTTCGATCGTAAAAAAGCTGCACCTGCTTCGAAGTCAACTGCTGTGCCAGCTCAAGCCATTGCCTGCTTTTTGTTTGCTCATACAGGGCTAACAGGCCGTTTATATACCAGACATAATCATCCAGCGTCGCCTTGATACCCGGCTCATTACTGCGCACGCGACGAAACAGCTCGTGCGTTTTATTATCCAGCAGCTTGTGCCGCATGAAATCTGCCGCTGCGATGGCAGCGTCCAGGTACTCTTTATGATCGAATACCGTGGCAGCCTCTACCAGCGCGGTGATCATCATTCCGTTCCAGGCGCTGATAATCTTGTCATCAAGATGGGGGCGCGGTCTTTGTAAACGCGCCTGATAGAGCTTGCGAAGTGCACTCTCGAGTAATGCAGGTTCTTTTCCGGTGAGTTTATTATTTTTGTAGTCATCACTGGTATACAGGATGTTCAGCCGTTCAAATTCACCCCGCGGATCTGATTCGATGTTTCCATCGTCACGAATATCGTAATATTTCTTTACCAGCGCCCATTCATCCCTGTTCAGTAAAGCCTCGAGTTCTTTTGCGCGCCAGAGATAATACGCGCCTTCGGCATGCACCCCGTGCCTGTCCGCCCGTTCGCTGCTCGCATCCAGTGCCGAGTAAAAAGCGCCGTCTGGATGCCGCATTTCACGCAATACAAAATCCAGCGTAGCGGAGACTATTTTCCGGTAATGCTCATCAGGCGCGATCTCGTATAAGCGCGTACAGGCAAGCGACATCAATGCCTGCGTGTATAACATCTTTTCGAAATGCGGCACCTGCCATTGCTCATCCACGGAATAGCGATGAAAGCCACCACCTGCATGGTCGTAAATACCGCCCTGTGACATCGCTAGCAGTGTATTTCGCAGCATACGCAAGGCCTGCTGCCGGTAGCTTTCCGGAACTCCCCGCTTGCTGGCGGCAACATCCTGCAGCAGGTTGAATATGCCCGGCCGCGGGAATTTGGGTGCTGCACCAAAACCCGCATATTCGTTGTCGTAAATCTCACTGATCTGATCGATCGCCTGCTTGCGTACCTGCCTGTCAATGCTGATACCGTTCATTGCTTCATCGGCATCCGCGCTTATCTTCGAGGTAATTTGTGCAGCGACCAGTTCGATGCGCTCTCTATCCTCGCGCCATAAGGCATTCACCTTGAGCAACAACTCTGTCAGGCCGGTGCTGTTATCGGTGCTGACAGGCGGGTAATAAACGCCGGCATGAAAAGGCTCAAGATCATGGTTTAAAAAGACAGTCATCGGCCAGCCGCCGTAACCGTTGATTAACTCTGTCGCTGCCATATAGACGTTATCGATGTCCGGGCGTTCTTCGCGGTCCAGCTTGATGCAAATGAAATGTTTGTTGAGAATGGCGGCAATGTTTTCATTCTCGAAGGATTCGTGAGCCATTACATGGCACCAGTAGCAGGTCGAATAGCCAATGGAAAGAAAGATCGGTTTGTTCTGCTGCCTGGCCTGCTCAAAAGCCTCCTCCCCCCATGCATACCATTGCACCGGGTTATAGGCATGCTGCAGCAGATATGGACTGTTCTGATGGATCAGGCTGTTAGCTTTATTACCCGCCGCCTGGTTTGTCTGCAGATAATTTTCAACCGTGTTCTGCACGATATCCGCATGGATAAAACCGGTATGCATGCACGCGAACAGGGACAGCGCAGTTAGTTGAAACAGGATTCGGCCTGGCAATTTTATCCGGTACACTGGTTATCACCTGCTCGTCAGATTTTCGTGGCCAGTTCTGTACCCTGCCTGATGGCGCGTTCTGCATCGAGTTCTACAGCCTTATCGGCACCACCGATCACATGCACCAGCATGCCGGAGCCTTCCAGCTGATCCGCCAGCGCCCGGTTGGGATTCTGTCCTGCACATAAAATGATGTGGTCCACCTCGAGCACACGGGATTCGCCATTATGCTCTATATGTAATCCCCGGTCATCAATTCTCTGGTATTTGACACCGTTCAACATCTCAACCCCGGCATTTTTCAAACGTGTCCTGTGGATCCAGCCCGTGGTCTTACCCAGTGTTGCACCCATTTTGGATGGCTTGCGCTGCAGCAGGTACACCTTGCGCTGCGCAGGATATTCTCTGGGCTGTGGCAACAGGCCGCCACGATGTATATATTGTGTATCAACACCCCAGCTTTGCAGCCAGTGCTCTTTATCATACGCTGCCTCTTTATCAACCAGCAGCGTTGCCACGTCAAAACCGATCCCCCCGGCGCCGATGATTGCAACACGTTTCCCAGCCACGACCTTTCCTGAAATGACATCAATATAAGACACCACCTTGCTGTGATTTATTCCATGAATATCGGGCATTCTGGGTGTGACCCCGGTGGCAACGATGACGGCATCACATTCAGTTGACCTTATTTCCCTGGCTGTGAGGCTCTGCCCAAGCTTCAATTCCACGCCATTATCTTCCAGCGCATGGCGGAAATAACGCAACGTTTCGTGAAACTCCTGTTTACCGGGTATCTTCACCGCCAGGTTCAGCTGACCACCGATGTCTGCAATGTCATAGGCCGTTACCGCATGGCCACGTTGCGCGGCAATACTTGCGAAAGCCATGCCGGCAGCCCCCAGTCCGATAACAATTATTTTTTTAGGGATTTTTGTTTCGGTGTATTCAAGCTCGGTCTCGTAACAAGCACGTGGATTGACCATGCAGGTTGCACGCTGTTTGCGGAAAACCCTGTCAAGACATCCCTGGTTACAGGCTATACAGGTATTGATACGCGATGCCTGGTTGTGCTTTGCCTTGTTGACGAATTGCGGATCCGCAAGAAACGGGCGCGCCATCGACACCATATCCGCCTCTCCGCTCGCCAGCACCTGTTCCGCCTGTTCGGGCGTGTTGATTCTGTTGGAAGTGATTAATGGAATCGACACAGACTGTTTCAGTTTCGCTGTAACCCAGGTGAATGCCGCCCGCGGCACCATGGCGGCGATCGTCGGTATTCTGACCTCGTGCCAGCCAATACCGGTGTTGATCAAGGTGGCGCCCGCCCGTTCTATCGCCTGCGCCAGCTGCACAACTTCTTCCCAGTTGCTGCCATCCTTGAGCAGGTCAAGCATGGAGAGCCGATACATAATGATCCAGTCATCCCCGACCGCCTTACGCGTTCTTTCGACGATCTCTATCGCAAATCGAATCCTGTTCTCGAATGAACCGCCCCATTCATCCTTGCGTTTATTGGTATGTGTACATATAAACTGGTTGATCAGATAACCTTCTGAGCCCATGATCTCGACGCCATCGTATCCGGCTTTCCTGGCCAGCAATGCCGCCTTCACATAGGCATCAATGGTGCGTTGTATTTTCCCGGCTGACATTGCGCGTGGCTTGAACGGCGATATCGGTGCTTTTATCGCTGATGGCGCGACCGCAAGGGGATGAATTGCATAGCGACCGGCATGCAATAACTGCATACAAATCTTGCTGCCTGCAGCATGAACGGCTGTAGTCAGCTTTCTGTGCTTGTATACCTGCCAGGGATAACTCAGCTGCGACGAAAACGGCACCAGTTGCCCGCAGAAATCCGGCGATATTCCACCGGTCACGATCAGGCCGACCCCGCCCCTGGCGCGCTCTACGTAAAACTCAGACAGTTTCCTGAACCCGCCGCGCATGTCCTCCATGCCGGTATGCATCGAACCCATAATCACGCGGTTTTCCAGCCGGGTGAAACCCAGGTCCACAGGCATAAACAGGTTGGGATAGTGCTCAGGCATGTTCAATTCTCATCATTAGCCGGGTTTCCTCACTAGTGCCTGTTAACATTCCTTCATTTTCAGTCAAGCGCCTACCCGCTTCAATGCCGTTGGATATATAATGGCTCTAAATTTAAGGGGAAGGCATCTAGAATGAAAAGCGTGGTGTCTCTACAGAAACAGTTTACTGCAACCGGGCTGGTAATGCTTTTATGCCTGGCAGGCACAACCGCAACCGGCGATAGCTACATCAGCCCCGAAACAATCGAGGGCACTCACAGAATTGAAGCCGAAGGCCTGATTCAACTCGTCAACCGCAATGAAAACCAGATCATCATCGACTCACGCATCAGCTCCGACCGCAAACTGGGCTACATCCCTGGATCAATAAGCCTGCCAGATACCGATACCAACTGTGAATCGCTGGCCCGGTTAATACCTGAAAAATCCGATCCTGTCGTATTTTACTGTAACGGGCCTAAATGTCGCAGAAGTGATATCGCTGTCGTTATCGCTGTAGATTGTGGCTATACAAGTATTTACTGGTTCAGGGGCGGAATTGAAGCCTGGCGAGCAAATAATTATCCAATAGCGAAATGAACACGCGGCGACGCATCAAGCCGGGTTTATCGGACAAGATTTCACTGACCGTAATCGCCATAGGCGTACTTGGGCTGATCCTTGTTTACTATACGAGCATCTACTATCGCAATATTGCATACGAGCACTATCAACGTACCATACAGATTCTTGCCGCCATCGAGATTGAAGAAATTGTTGACGATCTTAAATCCGATGCCGCAGACCTTGCGCAGGCACTCGAACAGCAACCCGGATTTCTCCAGCATATAGCCGATAAAAACACACAGGCCCTGGTACAACAGCTTGATAACCAGTTCTATCAATACTTTGTCACCGCAAATATCATTGACCTGTCGAAGCTTTATGTCTTTGATGTCGACTTCGAGCACATCGCAGCATCCAGTGAAGGTATAAACACGGGTACATCGACACAGCTTATTTGTCCCGCATTCAGCCAGAACGCCAATTCACGCAGGGGCGCTGACCGGCTGCAACTGGTCTCGGGAACATGTAATCACGATGAACGTCCACAGTTTGTGTTGATATCATCCCTTGGGGGATTGAAACCGATCGGATATATACAGATCGTTGCTGACTTAACCAGCAAGCTGCAACATCTGGAACTCGCCCTGGGTATGCCTGTACAGTTTCAGTTGAAAAATGGCGAAATCAGCTATCAGTCAGATGAGTGGGCAGAGGTGCTGGGCGATAAAAACCATTTGCCGGTTGAATATATGCTTGGCACTTACAACAACGAGGACTCGGTCAGAATATTTTTTATGGCGGACATGACCCAGTTCAATCAACGTGTGATGTCACACCGCAACTGGGTAATGGCACTGGCAACGATGGTTGTTGCAGCCACTGTCATCCTGATACTCTATATCTTGCAGGGTTCCACGATTACACCCTTATCAAGAATACACAAGATACTGGACCGCCTGAGTCAGTATGGCGTTACGCAGCAAAAGGAAACGCGCGTCCTGTTCGCACAACTACTTGAAAATATCATTACCCTGCAAAAAAACAGAAAACAGCGGTTTGCAACCATGATTCTGGACCTTGATAACTTTGAAGCCGTCAATCAGCAACTGGGACATGACGCCGGCACCGAACTGCTGCAACATGTTGGTGACCGCCTGGCTGCAACATTAAGAGGCTCGGACATTGTTTCATGGACCGGAACAGATTCACCTGGACACAAGCTGATGCCGGTCGGCACCAAAACCGAGTATCGTGCAACGCTGGCAAGGCTGGGCGGTGATGAATTCGGCGTGCTGCTGCCGACCGTTGAAACCGAGCAGCAGGCGAACTCCGTTGCCCGCCGTATCATCAACAGCCTGGATTCTGATTACAAACTCAATAATCAACAAGTTACACTAAAATGCTGTATAGGTATCAGCATCTACCCGGATCATGGCCAGGAGGCGGAGGAGCTGATAAGGAATGCTGATAAAGCCATGTTCAAGGCCAGGCAAAGCGCAGGAAAATACTGCATTTATTGCGCCAAACAGCTATAGTTGGCAGCAAATACCAAACTGCTACGGCAACTAGATGTACAACGCGTATTTCGGTTTCAAAGAATCACCCTTTTCAATAGCCCCTGATCCACGCTATTTATACATGACGGAGCAGCATCGTGAGGCTTTAGCCCACCTTGTCTACGGCCTCAACAGCGAAGGCGGCTGCATACTGCTTACCGGTGAAGTCGGCACCGGAAAAACCACTGTATGCCGTTGCCTGCTTGAACAGATACCTGAAAAGTCAAACATTGCGCTGGTTTTTAACCCCAAGGTCACCGCTACAGAACTGCTTGAAACCATCTGTGATGAACTCCATATTGAATACCCGCAGGGCGAAAACAGCGTAAAAACCTACATTGACCGCATCAATGATTTTTTATTGCAGGCAAACGCTGCCGGGCAGAAAACCGTCTTGATCATTGATGAAGCGCAGAACATGGAGAATGCGGTTCTTGAGCAGTTACGCCTGCTGACCAATCTCGAAACCAACCAGCGCAAGCTATTGCAGATCATTATTCTTGGCCAGCCTGAATTGCTCGAAATACTTTCGCAAGAGAATATGCGCCAGCTGGCACAGCGCATTACCGCCCGTTTCCATCTAAATCCGCTATCGCGCAACGAGCTCAAAGCCTACATCAGCCACAGACTCGCAGTCGCCGGTTCAAACGTGCAACTGTTTGATGAAAAAACGATAAAAAGGCTGTTTCAACTCAGTCATGGCATCCCCCGCCTTATCAACATTATCTGTGACCGTGCGTTGCTGGGCGCCTACGTGGAAAATAAAACATCAGTGGGCACAGAGACGCTGAACAATGCTGCAAAAGAAGTTTTCGGAAAAATAACGCACAAAAAACACAGCAAACGGCGCTGGCCCGTAATTACTGCTATCGCCGCTGGTGTCGCAGCCATAGCCGTTGCCGGGTACCTCATATTACAGACTGAAGCGGTACCGCCCGCTCCGATCGCACAACTCACAAACGATAGCTCACAACAGGCTGTGGCCGTTGCCGGTATCGAGGCAGAGAAACAGCTCCGGGCAGTTACATCGATTAATGCTGTAGCTGCAGCCGCAGATGCGGCAGTTTTCAATCAGGGTGCCTCTGCAGAAGACGATCCTGAAAATGGTACTGATGCTGCACAGCCGCCTGATCAGGCGGCTGAAGTCCCGCCGGTGATTAGCAAATCAGACGATTTATCAGATTTCAGGCAGCTGGTGTTTTCTGAATCCGAAAAAAGCAAGGCCCAGGCCTATGCCGATCTATTCGATGTCTGGCGCAAGGAATACAATGCTGCGAAGAATGGAAGCGCATGTGCTTTTGCCAGAGACAACGGCCTCAGTTGTTTGCATCGACAGGGCAACCTGCGAAGCCTGGCAGTCCTGAACCGGCCCGCGGTTCTGAAGTTCTATAACGAAAAAAATGATGCTGCCTATGCCATTCTTACTTACCTGGGTGACAATGAAGCAACGCTGCGCAAAGGTGACACGACCGTGACAGTCAGCGCTGATACGCTTAACCGCTACTGGCTGGGCGAATATACATTGCTGTGGCAGAAACCACCCTTTTACCATTCGGCCGTACAGCCGGGCAGCCATGGGCCCATCGTTCAGTGGCTGGATCAGCAGCTGGTACGCCTGTACGGTCACGATCAGACGCCGACTATTCACGATACCTATAATGATGAATTGAAGTCGCAGATTGTGAAGTTCCAGCAAAGTAAAGGCCTGACCCCGGATGGTGTTGTAGGCCCGCATACCTTCATCCTGCTCAATTCCGAACTTGAAGCGGACTTGCCGCTGTTGAACACCAGGAAAGGCTGATGTCCTATATTCTCGATGCTTTAAAAAAATCAGAACAGGAGCGCGGCCATGGATCCGCACCCGGTGTGCAGACGCTGCATTCCTCCAGCCTGAACTATCATTCGAACAAAACACAGTTATGGCCCTATTTCCTGCTTGCAGCCATCGGTATTAACCTCGCCGCGCTGCTTTATTTCATCCTCGCCAAAACCGATGATGCTGAAGCCACTGCCCAGGAGCAAAATAATATTCGTCAACAACAGGTTATTGTCGAAACAAAACCCGTCATATCAGGCATAAAGCAAACAGGAATGGATAAACATGTTCCTGCAGCCGCGCATGCGTCAGATCAAGCCGACTCGATCGTATACAAACCGGTCTCGATGCCTGAAACGGGGCGAAAAACAGGGCTGAAAACGGTTGTGGCAAGCACACAATCAGCCGTGGTTGAAACCAGGCAGCTACAGCACACCCGCAATACTGTCCTTGAAATGGATGAACTTCCGATTGATGTGCTGCAGCAGATTCCGGTTCTGGAATATTCCGCCCATGTCTATTCAAGCAATCCCTTACAGCGCAGCATTGTTATCAATGGCCGCTTCATGGAGGAAGGCGATCGGCTGGCCGCTGACCTGTTTCTTAATGAAATCACACCAGACGGCGCGATCTTTGATTTTCAGGGACAGCTTTTTCACCAGGCTGTGGTTTCAGCCTGGAACTAAACTTTTTCGTGCTGATGTCCCGTTAACTCTCGGTGAATTTGGCCAGAAGCCTTGTTGATAAAAGCCGGATGTCTGCATCAAAACCGGGGAGACATGAAAATCAAAAACAGTTCCTTCTTTCCGGACAGCAGTTTTTACTGATCCGGAATCCATGTTATTCAACGAATTACGGGATACCGGGTCAAGCCCGGTATGACGGATTCTAGTTAGCGGGGCAGCAGTGACTTTTTATCTATGTAAGCTCTGAATAATGCATCCATGAATTATCAGAACACGAACAAGATTAGAGTGATTTTATCTTGATCTTCATTTTCAATGGCTTACCCGCCAATGACATGGCAACACATGCATGTGTTGCGGAAACTCTGAATGAATCAGAGTTTCCCTAGAATTCGCACTCGGAGAACAGGCACATGCTTTCACTCGTCACCGGGTGAATGAACTCGAGCTGTTCGGCATGAAGCATCATACGCTTCGCACTGCCATGGGCCGGTTCACCGTATAAACGATCGCCCACGATCGGATGCCCCAACGCCATGCAATGCACTCTTAATTGATGCGTTCTCCCTGTCACGGGCCGCAGCATTAACCGGCTCAGGCGTTCGCCCGCATGATTTTCAAAGTCAAGCAGACGCCATTGGGTCTGCGCATGCTTCCCCTTTAAATAATCAATAACCTGCCTGGGCCTGTCATCAGGATCACCGCGCATCGGGATATCTACGGTTCCCGAACTCTGCTCAACCATGCCATGGACCAGAGCGACATAGCATTTTTCAATCTCACGGTCATGAAACAGGCGGCTTAATTGCCTTTGCATATCAGGGCCGATTGCAAGCAGCATCACTCCCGATGTATGGCAGTCAAGCCGATGCACCACTCGAATTTCCGGCACATGCTGTTGCAGACGCGCCACGACACAATCCTGTTTATGTTCGCCCCGCCCGGGCACTGATAACATACCGGAAGGCTTGTTTACAGCGATCAGGTGCTCGTCCTGGTAAATTATTTCAAGATTCATTACAGATGATTAGTGGTTTTGCACACCCCACTAACAGGGAGGATGTTGCTGCAGGAATCAGGTGGCCTGCACTATGTATGGATCAGGACAAATCCTCTTCACGGAACCCGTGGTCATTACCACGCTGCGCGAAACCTGAGCGCCGGTCACCGCCATTGAGGTCAAAACGAATCATACTCCTTCGATCGTGCCTCAGCCGGCGGTCAGTGCAGTACCGCCTGTTTCGCCCGAAATAGTCCGCGGTACGGATACCGATCTTATGAATGTCCGCACTCATAATCTACATCTCCGCAAGAATTGAACAGAAACAGGTTCTGAATTACGTATTACTTTCGCAAAATCAGGCTTAAATTTCAAGATATTGATTTTTAAGGGAACTCTTATTAGTTCAGGGTTCCCGCAACACATGGACGTGTTGCCGCTATTTCGGTAAGCGAATGAACTGCGCAGCCTGCTCGAGTACGAACTCCTTGAAGGCCTGTGCGGCCGGAGACAGGCGCTTGCCCTTGCGTTGAATCACGTACCAGTGACGCTTGATGGGAAAGCCCAGCACATCAAGAATATTGAGCCGGCCTGTTTCCAGCTCCAGTTCCAGCGTATGGATCGAGACAATACCCAGCCCGGGTACCCGAGCCAGGCTCACGCACCACGAAATTCTCGTTGGCGAAATGTGACAACGGGATTTTTTTCTTCCCGATCAGCGGATGATCTGCCGGCGCGATCATCACCAGCGGTTTTTTCCATGAAAGCTGTAGCCTCGACATCCACCCCTGTTGAATATAAGGCATTTAATGATTTTCCCGGCCTGAAAAAACTCTGGACTACGCTGCTGAAAATCGCCGATGACAATGACGAACCGGAGCATGAAACCATGCTCGTGCTTGAACATCTGGCGTTGATGCTGATGGACACCAGCGAAACTTCGGACGATGAAAAACTGAATGCTTTCGCAGCGCAGTTCCACGCCGAAATCGAAGACAACCAGGACAACAACCAGTTCTCATGGAACATGGGCATGGACCTGTTCCACCTGTTCGCCAGTCGCAAGGCCGTACCCAGCCTGCGCATACTGGAACGTATCCGCATTCCTTATCGCGACGACAACCGTTACGTATGGGAATTCGAAGAATTCTCCTGGGGGGTCGAAACCGAGTACGTACCCGCCAGTCAGCGCCAGGTACGCCGCCAGGTGAGCGTAATCGAAATGGCCAACGAGGTTGACTGTGAGCTGGCCGGTGATGACGCACAGGAAATCTGGACCTGCTCCACCAATATGCGTCCTTACGAGGATGACCTGACTGATGAGCAGATCAGCTTCAACG